>Ga0126339_10001681_pt1 | contig 15313 bp, 7 predicted proteins | sample OrbTmetagenome_2_FD_92532 | JGI IMG/M metagenome (GOLD analysis project Ga0126339, IMG submission 92532) | Coral microbial communities from Petempiche,Puerto Morelos, Mexico - Orbicella T R C metagenome | ecosystem: Host-associated > Invertebrates > Cnidaria > Coral | place: Petempiche,Puerto... | reverse complement strand
ACGCTACGCCGGGGGAATTTAAAAACGCAACAATCATCGGTCATTTTGGATATGTTAGACTATGTGTTTGTATTAAGACGCCATCGTTTTCGAAAAGCTCCGTTTTCATGACGGATTAGTGTGGAGGGTAGGCCTATCCGTGAGAAATAAAGCTACGTTTTCAAATTTCTCCGGCGTAGTGTGGACGCTGCCCAAGAGTTATGTTGAAAGGGCCACTATGCATGACACGCAGCTACTGATTAGCTGCTCATGCAGAAGTTGACTACTCTTGTGTCTTGTGCACGGTCAAGGTTAAAAACTGTTTGCTAGCATGAACAACATCAGAAATCTAACAAGTTATTGAGCAGGGAGGAGAGGAGGAGCTTACTTCTACAGGCCTTCGTGAGGCAAACCTGTGAACGAACGGAGAGACAAAATACGTAAAGCAACCAGAAGAAAAACAGAGGGGAAGCCAGGAAAAGTGGTCGGGAGAGGGGGGTGGGGGTGGGGGTGCGCTGGGTGAGAACAACGTTGTCCTGCAATGGGTTTCACCAAGATCAAACAAAATGCTTGCCTGCAATACTCTTATTTTGAGACAATAAAGTTTTATTGATTCGTCTGTGCGGTTGATCATTCACAATCTAGACACACAAAAAACAGACCAGCCAGTTCAACGAAATACCTAGTAATTAAAACCTGCATCGGAAAAAAAAATATAATTTATTATTAGTAAAGTACTAATAAATACCTCAACGGACAAGACAAAATTTTTACAATCTTCTTTACGTGATTTTGTTTGAATTTAATTTTTACGAAAAATAACTGCAAAATTATCTGCTATTCTGTGAAATCTCGCATGCCAGTTCAAACTCCCAAAAGAAAATCGCTCAAGTAAGATTTTAACATTGTTTGTTGTTACACCACACCCCATTACCTGTCCAACTATAGTTATACAGCGAAATATTTTCTATGCCCCGGTGATGCCGTCGATCGGCGATTATCCAATATGCCACTGAATTACATTAAACGCTTCGGAGTTTTCCTATTGGCTCCACAATCCAGTGACAAAATTAAGTGAAATCAAAAATAGGAAAAAGATATAAAACAACGTGGAAATCAATATAGACTTGTTTAAAAGACGACATATTAAATGTGCCTCAAAGCTGAAATTTGTTTTTTTTTGAGCGTCAAACCAGCTGACTAATCTGTTTTGAACTATCTTTTTTTACTTTACAACGCTAGATTGAACTGTTTTACTAGAGCAATCTGTCATGTCATGAAAGAAAGAAAGAAAAACCTGTAATGCAATGAAGATGGCGACTGGGAACCGAGTGTGGTGACGGTGTGCTACTGACTTTGTAGGGCGAATGCCTCTAAATGTTTCGAGTAGAGGATTACAGAAAAGTTAAAAAAGCAAAGGGGAAAGAAAAGCGAATAAAACGTTTTGCCCTAAAACTAGTTCTTAATTGGTTGTTAATCACCTCGTCCTCGTAGCCAATATTTCGGAGGTCTCGCAATGCTTCTCACCACGAGTAGCGTTGCGTGACACACCACAGTTAACGTGACAGCTGAAGGTCTTCATGCAAGTGGTCGCTAAGTAACAGGACGTGTTCTTATTATGATAAGCAAAAGAGCCATCTTTAGAAACAGTGCTTACAAGTGTTGCTGCAATTTTCTGATAGGTTATTAAATAACAAAGTGAAGTCTGTAGTAGTCGCTTCCTTACTGTAAATAACTTGCTTAGTGCGTGTAAAATTATTAAAATATCTGTCTATAAAAACCGAGCATTATCACACAAGTGTTTTTCTCCTCCAGAAAATCGATGGCGCTGTTTCTGGCATTGTTTGGTAGACGCGATAAAGGTCAAAATGTTGCGGGCAAAATTACTCGTATGTCAGCTTGTTTTCAAAGTTTTTTCCCTTCGCGAAGTTGAAAACAAGATCCAACCAATGCAGCCCCAGAGGCCACCTGTTTGCACACCCAAACAATCCCAGACATCCTTGCGCAGCACTTTACTTGTGTCCAGTCCTGCAAAAGTTTCAGGAGTGGAGAACGTTCTTGTCTGATTTTCAGGTCCTTTTGGTTTCTCCGCAAGGAAAGAAGTCTGGAGGAGCGAAGATTAGGGCTCAGAAAGTGAAGTGTGTCACGTGTTGGGGTGAGAGAGCATGCCCCATGTTTTGAGCCACTTCCGTCGATTGATCTCAGCAGAGGAGAGAGCCACGTGACCGTACGTGAAAGGACTGTAGAAATGAAATCCCCACAGCACAATTACAACCAAGAACGCACAACACCCGTACAATATCTGACGAAGCACTTTGTATCTGAGGAAAGAACAGAAAAGGTTAAAAACATTTGTGAAAAGCTATCCAGGTAAATTTTTCCCAAAGCTTCTTCATGGAACCTTTGACTACTTCATGAACATTTGCACTTGCTCTAAATCATTTACCGGAAAAAAAATAAGAAGAAATGCCTTCTATTGAAATAGAGTGGACTGCCTAAATCGTTGTGTCAACGAAGTAATACAATACGATACAACACGATACTATAAAATACAATACGATACGATGCGATGCGATGCGATGCGATCACAAACGATATCTTACGTGGTTCCTCTATTTCCCAAACGAATCAAGGTTGTGCGAGACAATAAGAGGGGAAGGGAGGCAGCTTTGGAGCAGTTTTGCTTTCAGGTGGAACGTGGCTCCGATTTTCGATGGTAAGTGCTAATTCTCTTACCAACTCTTGTCGAAAGTTGTTGCTCCCTGCACTTCTTGACTTTGCACGACACATGATCTCTAACGACTCCCTCTGTGTTTGCACTGGAATCCCTCTGGACCGGCACGAGTAACATACCCTCTCCCCTCCCCTAGGGTGTCCTGTGTGGACTTACCTAAAGATTTCTTGATGAACATGCTCTAACATCACTGGTAAAAGAACAATTTTAAAGAACAGCGCGGGAAGGTAATGGTGAATAAACAATGTTCTCTCTAGCGGGAAGAATGTGGCGAAGTGAAGAAGATATCCCATTACAACAGCTTCACCGCAGAACACGAACTGCTGCCATGAATCTGATCAAAAGGACACAAAGATGTTAACAAAACTTTTTTTCATCGGAACGTCATCATCTTAGAAAAGTGAAAATGAAAAAAAAAAAAAAAATGAGGAGGGCAAAGAAAAGTTTACATCGGACTTCATGTCCTCATTCCCAGGCTCATATCTCCTCACTTTCTCGAGGAAGGAGGAGAAGGGACCCTGGGAACGAGGGTGCGGATTGTTGAGAGCTACGATGACGTAAAAGGGGACTCTTTGCCGACGTCATAGTTAACAGGTAAATTAAAAGCATATTTCCATAGAGAAGGCTCTACACTAGAGACCACTTGACTCCAAACTTGACACACAAATTTGTGAAACTTAGAAATTGCTGACATTCTTAGCTCTCTGGATGTAATACTGAGCGAGGTATTGTCTTGCAAAAAAATGCAAAATGTTTGGGTGTCAAATGCCCTATTGAGCCTGTACATTCTTTGCAAATGATGAGTTTCTCAACCAGCGTTACGCAAAAAGTATTTAGTACATGTTAAATTACTTCTTGGGACACCTAATCATGCACTACCTTTTCAGAGTTGATATTTCTGTAGCTTGACCACAGTTTGAAGCGCTTAGGCTAATAAACAAAAATTGTAAACAAAGATTCTCCAATAACCCGTTTGTTGGACTCGTTTGTGGAGACCTGCGATGGACTAGCACCCTACTCACAGGGAGTAAAGACAATCCGGGCTGCTTCATGATACTGAAACCGCAGTCAAGCGCCAACCTCGAGCCAGTAGGCTTCGTCAAACTGGAGAACAAAACAGTTTCATTGTTCTCTTAACTCAAATCAAACTCTAAAAGTTTTGAAAGCATACCTTTGGACAAGTCGTACACCTTCCTTCTTCTCCTCAATAAATAAAATAGTAAAAGCCCGAAATACACCGGCAGTGACAGTGTAGTCGCCCACCACACAAAAGGATTACCAATGCAAAATATTTGAGCCTGAAAAGACAATTTAAGGCCACATTTAGCTGTGCTTTCATATCAGGGTTTGGTGAAAATGAGATGAAGTGAATCTCAGTGCGGTAAACCTTACATTGTTGTCTTTAGCAATCCAAAATGCCTCTCCTCTTCTCATCAGCGGCCACCAAGAAGGACGCGAACCAAACGTGTGCTCGTTAGCAAGTTCCTTACTGGACTCCAACATCTTGAGCTGAAGTGAAGAAAAAGATAGATATATCGGTTTTGTAAGAACTACTGACAGACTAAAGTAATCAATCAAAATATCAGAAAAAGGGAGGGGAAACAATTTAACAAACCAAACAGATTTCCCAGAATAATTCTGTTAAGCGCGCTGGTGCTAAGGGAAAACTTGCTGTTGGTAGCGATGTTTACAAGTTTTCCCACGCTTGATAAACGCGAGAAAACGTGCAGCTGGGGTCAAGCGCCAAAAAAATTAAAATAAAATAAAATCAACACTAAGCAGGGGAAATATGCAGTTGGCTTTAACTAAGCATGGGAAAATACGTCAGTAGTTGGTGCGAAGCGGAAAGAAGAAAAAAACTTACTTTGCAGAGTCTACACGTACCTGTATCTCCCAAAATTTAGAGAAAAAAGGCATCGGCTTAAACGCTCTCTCCAGTGGCTCAGGTTTCTTTTCAACCTCTGTTGGACCTTTACCTTCAGCTGGTAAAGAGAAAGACAGATTTGAAAAGGAATAATAATGACATGAGAGCACAAGAAAGGACATGGACTACCAGAGCTTGACCCGACTTGAAGGATTGGACAGATTAGGAGTCTGGACTGCAGTTTAAAAATCAAAAGTCTTACGATAAAACTTACGATAAGTTATGTTTTGCTGATGTTCCTCTACGTTCCAGATTGTGTTAGTCTGTTTGATGGATTTATCCGTGCAGACTTCAAGTTGGTGAAAACCCCAGTCTGGCAACTGCATCCCCGATATCTAAACAAAACATGCACGAAAATTAAGCAATGTCCTTTTTCTGTACATTTAACCTTTATGCCTCACTTTAGACAGTGGCAGAACTACCGTAACTTTTGTTTCCTAGTAAATTCACTTTCCCTACCTCCATAGAATTTTTTATATAATATGTCGAATTGTTCATTTTGACTGAGTCTTACCAATGACCTATTGGAGGAATTTTTTTGTTCTTTATTACATAAAACAAATAGATTCCATGCTGCCGTGCGTCTGTTCAGTAACTGATCACATAAGAAGTCAAAATGTGGGGAAGAGCAACAGTAACACACTCGACCATCGCCTCGTGTGTCACTTTTTTTTTTTTTCTTACCACATTTTGACGTCCTCTGTGATCTAGTAGGGAGCTTAAGCACGCGCGTTTTTGAGACGCGGACGGCAACCGGAAGAGAAGATTTCGCATGCTAGGACCGTATTGTCTCCCAGATTTTTTATGCTACTCATCTCTAATGAAGAAAAGATACTTAGCAATGTGAATATGGTTGTGTGAGGACAAGTTAAAAGTGAAAGTAGCTCACTTCCGGTTATCGTCCGCGTCTCAAAAACGCGCGTGCTTAAGTTCCCTATTACTGAACAGACGCACGGCAACATGGAATCTATTGCAAGGTCATTAAAGATGTGTACATTATTCATCGTGGTGTAAGATAGGGTAGATGAATTTTCACTCGTTTGTCTCACGATGGAGTCACTTTAAGATGTAGATAGCGACTTTTCGACTACTATACTGCTACATTCTAGTCTTCATCAGGCGATGAGGTAAACTGTTGCGTGTCGCTATTTGTGGAATCTATTTTTTGAATGGAATCTATTTGTTGAATGGAATCCATTTGTTGAATGGAAACACGATTGGAAGTTTGGGAAAACGAGAAGTAATAAGGGAACACGCCCAAACGTTAACGAGTGTTCTCATAACTTGATGGAAACACGAGAAAATGCTGCCTAAAGAATATGTTTTAGAAAAGACTCCAAGAAAAAGAAAGGAACATCATACTGCTCTGTGTTTATATCGAATCGAAGAAGTATGGCTTTTAGCAAGCGCTTTCTTATAGGGTGTCTTTCTAAATACCTTAACGGCCTGAGAAGTATTAACATGAATCAGTCGGACTTGCGAGTGGATGGTCTTCCAAACGTTGCTGCTGTCTGGGTTGATTATTTCCTGTTGGTGATGGTAAAACAACAACAAACAGTTCGTGATCCAACGACAAACAATGGCAAACTCGGTCGACATCTTTGTGCTAGCTCGACAAGTTGGGCGCAAACTCGGACAGTGCAAAGCCAACTCGATTAACTTCATCGTGTTTTGAATCGGGGACCGGATTCATTAGACATTACAAAACACAACAATATAGCTTTTGTGTGATACATTTTAACGTACATACAGCCATACATACCACTTTCCACAGGTTCTGAGCAGCCATGGAAATGTTGTAGTCAATGTAACAGGAGACTTCCTGGTTGGCCGGGTTCAAAGGAGCGGCAACATCATGGCTAATCATTGACAGGGAAAGATAACATCTTAATCAGGAATTACATAGGAGGTACTGCTTACTAAGGTGGGCAGCAAGGTGGGGCACTGGCTGAGCTCATTGGCTCATTGGTTCGACCATGGACTTTCCCTATCTCACCCTGCTTATCAGAGACATTTTCTGTTGTATGAATCACAATCAAATTACACAATGACATATTTGTGGAAGCTTAAGCAACAACAACAAAAACGTTTTACCTGTTTAAAGTTCTACCGGTCACTCCATGAACAATTTGAATGATGTCACCATTGCGCACGGGTCTTGGCGGGAAATCCACAGAAAGGGCGTCTCTGAAATGATATCAGTGAAATATCTATTAGCATGATTGAATAGATTAAAACCTGTCACATGTACAACATCAAGGACACGCAATAAAGTACAACTGCTGTTAGTAAAGCAACACAAACAAAAAACTTGAAAAACTTGTTCTAAATCAAAGACTTACATTTTAGGGTCTTTGACAATCCACCAGTTATTGACATCCTTAAAGCCATAGCAAGTGACCTGCTGCTGTGCTGAGCTGCCACGCCCATCAGGGTACTTGACGGGGTAGGTGTGTGTGTGGGAGTGGAGCCAGCATTGTTTGCCAAAGGTGTTCCGCAGGGTGATCTGAGAACCATATGCTACCTCTAGTGTCATGAAATCACAGTTAAAATGCCATTAGCATGATCTAGATAAGCTAAAAGCTGTCACAAGTACAACGTAGGGGACATGTCATAAAGTACAACCAAGAAAAAAGGAAAATACATGTGTAATTGGGCGGTACAAGAAGGGAAAACGTGACTGGTGACATGAGTGGGAACACACCTAGTCAGTACCAACCGTATAATAATTGTAAACCAAAAAAAAAAAAAAATGAAAATTTAATTTTTATTTGTAGCCACAAAACAAGGAAGAGCTCGCGTGGACTTGTTATAAATTGTTCCTGCGTAGAGAATGGATTTTGAGCCTGACAGGGTACAAAACAAAAACTGTGCATTTGATATTTTGGCAAAAAGCCGTTCTAAAGTAAAACTACCTAATTCTAAAAATCAGGCTGGAATATCAGGGATATGATGAATTGTTTAATTCATTCTCCACTATAATTGCTTCCTTACATCTCTGGGGATCAAAGGAAATGACTATTGTACAGCCAGAACTTACCAATTGGTTGACCATGTGTAATCTTAGCCAGTCCTCCCTAAAAACAAAAAAAGAAGCTTACAATCAGTAGTTACATGCATCAAATTTAAAGGAGCTCAGTCATGGTATTTTGAGTTATTGTGGCCATGTACAAAATTACCTTTAATGGTAGGAAACCTGAAAATAACAGTTTAATAAGATAGAAACACACCAAAGAGATAAAAGAATAAACCATAAAGGAACAAGGATGGCTACGGATGGAGTCAATTAACACGGATTACAGATGATGAATTCGAAAAATTGAGACTTTTCAATAGACGCAAACCGTGATGTAGCTCCTTTAAGGAAAACAAAATTCTAACAATGAGGTGACAACAGTGTATAATTGAAACCAAACAGAATCAGAAGACCTGCATTTTAGTTATACCTCAAGACTGGCTTGGAATGCACTTGACATCATGTCGTCATGGGGACCAGTCTTTCTTGCAACAGCAAACAGAATGTAAAACTGTAACAGGTAGAGCATGCTGGGAATGACAATGAGACAGGCTACTCGGCTTATCACATGTCTGGCAAGTTTTCTCTGCAGGGAAGAAAAGGCAGAAGAGCTTTAATATTATTACTTAGTAAATTACTGTTTAATAAATTTGATTAGACTCCTAGCTGAGGATTTCTTTCAAGCCTGTGAAACTAAGAATGAAAAATGTTCCTCTTAGTTAAATTGCACAAGCTAACAGGGGATTCTCTCTAGCTTAGCATAAGCTGAGAATTAATATTTGAGAAAACCAGTATCTCTTTATTTCTAGCATGAATGCATGCAGTTGTCATCTATGTTTATCAGTACACTGCAGCGGAAACTGTCAATGGCAGACGATTGGGATACAGGTTAATCAAAATGTCAAGCAATTTGGTTCATCATGTAACTAGAATGTCAAGTAACTTGCACGTATATTTTATTACCAGTTTATTGCAAAATGTGATCTGAATCTTGAAAGGGAAGTGTTTGTCCTAAACAGCTTTACTGCTTGTTGTACTGACTTAATGACATTGCTACTTACTGATGGAAGAGAGTGGTCCCCAATAAGTTTCCACAAGTCACGGCCAGTTAAAAATCCAACAGCAAAAAAGGTGAAGATGCCAGTGTATTTAGTGCTAAAGGAAAATGAGCAGCTGTGTTGAATCATCTTTTGTTGCTAACAATACTATTGCCAAAAAACCCTCTCAGAGAAACCACACCTTTCAGCTGAGAAGAGTGAAGGGATCATACACATTTACAGCTTTATGGATAATTGATCACAAGTACACGGACCAGATAAATGGTCATTACAAAATAAAATGTAAAATTTTGGCTGAACTCTTTGTCACATCTAATAACTATGAACTTGTTTTGACCCACACAAATAGGGGAGAAAATAAAAACATTCAGACAAGTAAGGATCTGAGATTGTGGGACACTGTGGTATTTAAATCTTTTCTTTCTGCAAGCCTGAGACTTGCAAAAGAGAAGACTAGACTGTGGATCGAGCAGTCCAGATTTGAGTTCTGACTAGAGTTGTTGTGTTGTGTTGTGTTGTAAGGTAAGACACTTGATAACTCTCTCTATCGGTAACTCTCCCCACTCATTTGTATAAATGAGTATTGACATGTTTGATGCTGGGGGGACCCCTGGGATTGTCTAGCATTCCATCTAGGTGAGGAGGAATGAGGAATACAAACACTTCTAGCCACACAATGCTAAAGACACTGTCAGTGATAAACTTTTGCAGTATGGTAATTTAGCTCAACACAGCTTTGCATTACAATATGTAGCTTTTTAAATGTGTGCATTGGCTCACCTGTAAGCACCTAGCAGAGCAATTCCTGTCAAAAACAGCCACATCCACCACATACGTGTGAATGGTCTGCGAGGAAAGTTACACAGAAATTAGGCCATTCATCAATCATAATTCATCAATCATGGCATTAACTTTGTCATGTAAATTATAGAACACAAAGGCTAGATTTTGTCTGAATTGTGTGATACACATGTATGCTACATGTATACAGGGCTGTGCGCTATAAACGCTGGGGTGCCACAGATGACTAACTTTTGCCTTTGGGCGACTGGAAAAAAAAAATAAGTGCTGGGCACCAGGATTTCATTGTTAGGAACCTTTGTGCTCTTTGTTATTTTTCTTCGACCACCACCTTGCTCTATTTAGTTGTGACAAGCTTCAACAATAATAATGTTCTGCTGTACATACATTTTGCTTAGTGGTGTTGGCTTTTGAGCATAAAGGTATCTATGATCATTATGTTTCCAGCCAGAGCTGCTGGTCCGATGCACAATCTTCCTTTCTTCACTGAGCTTCAGACTGAAATGGCTTAGCAATAGAGGTTCAAAAAGGCTGCATGGAAAATCACTCACTATCATAACCTGGTATATTATGAAAGCTGGTAACACAAGCTCTCCCAGGTGTCTTTAGGCTACCGCGACTGCTACTGCATATATTAGGACAGGGGACTTGAAAAAAATTGATCAAACTACAGTGTATTCATACCTCTTAGATTCTTTGCGGAACTTGAGGTAGCAGAGAAGGGATGCAGCACTGAAAAACAGGAGAGGGGAATCTAACATAACAAGTCTACTTTGTACCACAAACATGTTATCTGCAACAAAAAGGAACATCAAGGAATGACAGTCAGAAACTGGTATAAAATGATCTTGTGCAAACAATGTTACAGTACAACAGCCACTAGCTAATGATGATTTTTGGTATGTTTCTGACAGTCAGTTTTCTAACAAACTGCTGATAAGTAAACAGGTTATCTTTTCATTTTTCCTGTCCTTCCCTTATCTTTCAAAAAGATAACAAAAATCCAGCAAAAGATATCATGATCTTAAATTGAACATATACAACATCACATGTTGTAGACGTCCAAAAAAGACACAAAAAAACACAAGGGACTACATTTATATTTTGTTGACAAGCGCACACCGCTACGCTACTCACTATCTATTAAACTATTAGATTATTAGCTCCAGATTTCTATTGTGTGATAAAAATTGAGTGAATAATCTAATTGTTTAGTATAAATCTACTAGTCGTTCAAAACTTAATCAAAACCCTCTTCACAGACACTTAAAAAACATCGTTAAGCAGCCATTATTTTGTTAGCAAGGGCACACTTCTATGCTACTGCTGCTGCTACATGTAGAAAATCAATGGATAGTTTCTAGTTGATGCAAATGACCTATTTTTTCATAGTCATTAAATGGTTGTTATAAATCATAAATATTTTCATAGGTTTTAAATGTTAGTATTATAAATACATTGTGTACTTGTAATATTTCCTCAAGAGGATTTTTTTAACCGGCCTGGACGTAGTTAACAGACAAAGTTGTTTACATGCACATTTTGTGACAAAAAGTTCCAAATTGATTCCCAACTCAGTATCCTGAGATAAGAATACATGCTTCATTTACATGATTAAAAACTTACAGGTGAAGTTACTAGGAGTTAGTGACTGCTGAGCTATGGGAGACTAAACTGAAAATAAACATCTCACCAAATGTAGCCAAAAATCCACCCAGAGCTGCTGCCCAGTGAGAACAACCAAGCTCTATAATGACCTGAGAAGGGAAATAACAATTATTAAACCTGAGTATTAATTAAATAGAGTAATTTGACACAAAATTCTGCAGCTTTGGGGGATCATGCCTATTAAAGGCATCTGTGGTCGAGTGTTCCCTCGATTGAACCTCGATCAACATCTTGATCAACTCTTGATCAACATCTCCATCAATACTCCGTCAACACTTGATTGACATCTTGGCCATTAGTCGGCTGAGAGTCAACTAATTTTTCCAGACACGTCATAGAGTGTCGATCGATACATATGAGTTGGTCAACACTATGGCAACTGTCAACCAACTGTTGATCGTGTGTGGATGGATTGTCAATTGAGATATTGATCAAGCATCAATTTGAGCCTGGTTCACACTTGTGAGATAAGCATAACACAAGTGAAATAAGCATAAGTGCAAGCACAAGGAAAAAGGAACATGTTTCTTTTTCTTGTGCTTATTTCACTTGTGTTATGCTTATCTCACAAGTGTGAACCAGGCTTTAGAGTCAACTGAGTATTGATTGAGATGTTGACCAAGTGTCAATCAAGATGTCGATGCAGTGCTGATGGAGGGTCGATCGAGAGTATCGATTGACACTTGACTGCAGATGCCTTTAGTACACATGATCCACTTTTGGTAAGTCAGGGCTCGAAAAAAGTGCCGTCCCATTGTCCCAGACAAGTAGATTTTCCTTGTGGGCAAGTAACTTTTCATTCTCACTAGCTCGATGGGCAAGAGATCAATCAAGTCATCTGCCAACTAAATCAGGAAAGAGCAAACTAAGAATTGCTCAAGGCAAGCAAAATTTGGGAGCTACTTGTCTCAAGGGCAAGCTTTATTTCAATTTTTTTTTTAGCATTGTAACTGCTATCTGTTCAATACTACAAGAAAAAACTCTTCTTAATACTATGTAATAAGGGGCAATGTTATGTGTCTGAGAGCTATAACAGTACATACATATGAAAGCAAGCTTAAACATACACTACACTCAGATGGGTACATGAACAATAGAGCAAAACATTTAGTAGATCTTTTCTAGTAGACAGAGTGAATGGTCCATGTCTACACTACCAGAAATATGAATTGTCTGAGTAAGTTAACAGGAACTGTACCAGCCTGCAGAGCAGACGAGATTTTTTCGAGCGAGCGCTCACATTGTAAAAAGTTTAGCCTCCATCTTGAATTTTTCATGCAGTAGAAGACTGGAGAGAGAAAGAAAGTTTTACCAAGGGGGTGAATGATAGGCAAGAGGAAGGATAGGGGAGGAGGTGGAATCTTCTCATTTTTCCCCTTCCTCATCCCCCATCGTCTAACATGGCGGTCATACATGGCAGTTGGTAGGCTGTAACGCTAGCTCGCCCTAATAAGACGCCTGCATCCCCCACCATCTAACATGGCAGTCATATATCGCGGTCACTAGGTTGTAACGCTAGCTCGCCCTAATAAGACGCCTGCACTGCAGGCTAGAACTGTACAATTAAGTATGTGTGTACATTGTATATGCTTTCTGCAGAGTTCAAAACATGTCTAGCTGTCCATATTTATGTGATGAATGTATTAATAACTACAAATGGATGTCCATAAAGCAGGGTTTGACTATATGCCACCCCTGATAGTACTTAACTATGAACAGTATCTTTTGCCCCCCCATCCTCCCCCCTCCCCCCAAAAAAAAAGCTTCATTTTGGAATTTAAGAATTTAAGAATTTTTTAATATGACTAGTACCCTGTTTAATTACCAGCATAGGTAACACTGTTAACCCTGTTCCACTGTAATTTGAATAAATGCAACTACAAAGAAAGCATCACACATATACCCACCTCATAGACAATTGGCACAACAAGACTTCCAAGAAATGCTGAGACAAATCGTAAATACCAAACATGCTGCTCATATTCGCCAAGATCTGAGGAAAGATTTGTAATGATGCTGAGTGTCAGTTGAAACCCATGGCATTGTCTCAACATGTTTGTTAGGATGCAGTGTGCAGTGCTGGGCTATTTTCTATTATTTTGCAACATAACTGTAATAAACACTCTTGGCAAGTGGCCTTCAGTATGCATATTTAAAACATAATTATATATGATTGGATTTGAGAGGTACAAAAAATCATAAAATGCAAAAGGGTGTTTCTATATCAAAGTGTCACAACTGTACCTTGTCCTATATCAGCAAATGAAAACTGACCATCATATCCAGAGACGTAAGCTGAAATTCAAACAGCAATGAAGGATTTGTCATTCGTGACATTCAGTCAATACACCTGCCAGTTGAGCTTCACTCTTGTCAGTGACTTGTTTTAGAACACAAAGGCAGGTCTGGAGACCATGTACAAGACAAGTATTCATTTATTAGCTGTTAGCTAACAAGAGCAATGAATCCAAATAATTTGTGGAGTTCATGCCAACCATTAAGAATAATTGAAAAAATTAATAATCATGACGCCTTGCATTACCTGCTAGAGCAAACATGAGTTTTCCTAAAGGTGGATTGACATCATAGAAGAATTGGTTTTTCATGAAAAAGTTAGTAAACTGGCCAAAATGTACTTCATCAAATCTGTAAATTAAAAACAAATCATTCAATCAATTCAAACAATTTCATTCGTTCCAATCAATTTACTATCACAGTGCCTCTCTCAACCTGGGTGTATAAATCAGCATCGGTAAATTTAATACTGGGGGTAACCCAGCAATGGACTAGCATCCTATCCAGGGGGGAGTAAAAATGCTGTCTCCTAGTCGCTTCATGCTACTGAAACTGGAGATAAGTGCCAGACTGATGAGCCACTTGGCTCATATGCAGACTTTACCTTAGCTACTTACATGTAATTTTGGGCTTTTTGTATGATGCTTTAGAAAAAGAAGGGAAAATCAGCCACCTAATCCAACAATAAGGCTACCTCCTTCAAAACTTTGTATCTGACTTGAGATGAATCATGGTAAATCCTAAATTTTTTCAGTTCAATTAGACTGGAAGTGGTGGATTAAATCTTGGAACAAACTAAGACATCAGTTACTACAAAAGAAACTGTTTGGGCTGTGTTGGTGGGCAAGTAAAACAGTGAGCAATTTCAAGTGGATAAAGGTAAATTAACCAGTAACAGTCTGAAGACAATGTTTTGAGCATTGGCCCTGCATCAGAGCAAAGTGCAAAAAGTGGTCTCTTCTTAAATGCTTGAAATACAAAGCATGAAAAGGTTATGTTCACTTTGCTCTGATGGAAATCACCTGATCCATTTAGTACATGTAATGTTACATCCATACTGTTAGGTATACAGACACTTTAACCTAACTCGCAGGATACTGGAAAATGTACCATTGTACCATAGTTTACCATCAGTTGTACCTAAGCACAAAAACGCGATTAAAAAAAAAAAGATCTAATTGGGTATTGAATGACGCATGACTTACACTTCAACTGTCGCAACTGCCGGCAATTAATGCCAATGCATCTGATATGCAATCAAAATATGAATTTGCAGACCAATCATGCAACCCACGATTCCCAATAAGATCATATATTTTCTTCATAAGTTCATACCTAGATGCGACCAGTGGTAGGTTTACTTACATGACATGTTTAGGAGTGGTGAGTTGCCACATCCTTGTACCAAATGACAAGCCCACTAGAATCAGCCACACAAAATTCAACTCAACATTCATTGCAAAAGGGGGCAAAGCTTCTCTTTCACTTTGTTCTCTTTGTGCTTGCTTTTCTTCTAATTTTTCCTGTTGGTAAATTTTCCGGAATTATCTCTCAAATCATTGCCTGTAGCATGCTGAACTGACACATAAATTTCACCTCTGGCATGGAGTTGCTTTCAATTGAGTGTTAAAAGTAATCAGGCTTTGGTTTTGGTTTTACTATGATTTGAGATTTGGCTGAGTAGTCTAATTGGTAAGCAGGGATGGCAGAGCATATTTTGAATTGAGGGGGGGGGGGGGGGGGGGGGGGGGGGGGGGGGGGGGCTTCACAGGGGGCACCAGGGGGGGCCACGTTGGGGGGGCGGGGGGTGTTTGTTAAAATTATTTTTTTCTTCTTTT
>Ga0126339_10001680_pt1 | contig 15318 bp, 14 predicted proteins | sample OrbTmetagenome_2_FD_92532 | JGI IMG/M metagenome (GOLD analysis project Ga0126339, IMG submission 92532) | Coral microbial communities from Petempiche,Puerto Morelos, Mexico - Orbicella T R C metagenome | ecosystem: Host-associated > Invertebrates > Cnidaria > Coral | place: Petempiche,Puerto... | reverse complement strand
TGACTGACTGACTGACTGACTGACTGACTGACTGACTGACTGATTGATTGATTGACTGACTGACTGACTGACTGATTGATTGATCTATTGACTGATTTTAGCAAAACGAGAAGCCGACATCTCTAAGTCTGAAGCTCAGATTTCAACTCCATCGACTAGACATTGGAGCGCTGGACCATAATATTTTACTTAACATTCTGATTTAGCTTGTGAGTAGGCTCCTAATTGGGTATAGGGCGGAAAACATCGACGAGCGAGCGCGAACAAAAGCCGGCGAGTGTGGCCTCGGGGAGCACTCGTGAGCTTTTTCTCCCCAGAATAGTCTAGGTTGCGTCCATCCGCCCTAGACCAGAGCCACAGTCGGGAGCCTGTACGCCATGTACACAGGTACTTTCCATGTAGTTTGTGGGGATTAGCGACGAGACAAAAATCGAGATGTTCAGAGATTTCAATGTTGCAGTTGCAAGTATTGAAAAAGCTAAAAACTTAATATCTCATTTAAGCTAACAACGAACCAAATTACTGGAATCTGGAATCAGGTTAGTTTAGGACTTCTGCTGGCGTTACCTCTGTGGTGTCGCTGCATCCGAAAACACAGATGCACCAATGTCGAACCCAAATTATCTCCAACAACAATCGGACAAAGCAATCTCTTGTTACAACTTCACTCTTCAAGCCCGGCGTCGATGCATTCGAATCTGAGAGGATCCCTTTGAGCAGACTCGACGAGAACACCATCATTTTTTGATGGTTCGTAAGGGTGGACCGTATATTGTCACATTCGCCAAGGTGATCTTGAAAGTCCGACGTGATTGGTAGTTTTCTCTCTATAAGTGGATCCAACAGCCACTGACTCTGTAATAGAAAAAATACGCAACGTTAAAGAGATATCTCGTTCTGTACTATTCCAACCGAAGTGCGAACACAAAAAGCTCCCAAGAAGTCTGCGAAGCCAAATGTCTACGGCACTTCTACCAGAAACTCAAAGATTAGTTGTATTAACAACCTAATACCCACGCAGCGGATTTTCTGTAGCTCGACTACGTCTCTCCAAAATGAGAAACATGGCCTCACCAAACTCACATGATATGCCGCCGAAGCGTACCAACCAAAAAAAGTGCGATTAGGTATTAAAACTCACCTTAGAATATTCGTTCCTGAGAAAGTTCAACTGGTGTTCACTTGGTGTCAAGGCCATGAACACTCGCTGTGACAAGGACTCGCCATCTGGTTCCTCAGCAGGTGACAGGTGAGTCGCATCCTTTAGGAGTTGAACAGCTATGGTGGCGAGGTTATCCACTCTACGAAGAACAAAACAATGCAGTTCAGAGTTCAGACAAACGATTTTAGACAGCAAACCCCAACCAATGTCCCAAGAATACTGAAAGAATAACGATGGAAAAACATGCATTAATGTTGCGTTTGTTTTTTCTGAAGGCTGAGAGTTTTCCTCTGAGAAGTTGTCAAAGGCACATTTATATTACTACTTATACTATTAACTGAGGCAAAAGTATTCGAGTTTTATTTTCGCGAATGTCCACGTTAGTTTTGACTGGTTTAGTAACAACACCGGTCTTCACAAGTGGTGAAAGAAAGATTTGCCAAAACTTGCCCTTTACACCGATTGTTCCGTCCGAGTTCCTGAGGGCGTGATCTAGAATTCTAGATTATGTAATACACTACAGACAGTAAGGTATTAAGGTACCTTTGAAGTGTTTCGACTTTCTCCAACCTTTCTTGAATGAGCACAGCTGTTTTAAGTAGAAGTGTCTGGCAAGGGGTAGAGTCCATTTCAGAGGAAAATTGTTTGAACACTCTTAATCCAGTTTGCCACGTTTCCATTAAGGACTGTGTCACAGTAGCTGGAAACATAAAGACAAAACAGGCAATTAATAAAATCCTTCATATCATGGGCGATTTTTCAGAGCCCAGCGGTTTGCCCTTGACTAACATTTTGCCAGTACCTACATGTATTCATACATGTAGACAGGGATAGAACAGAGACAGTGAGAGTGGAGAAAGGTCTCTTCCAAGAACAAAGAGCGTGGAAGGAAGGAACTCTCCAGCTCCACATGCAGCTCCAAATACTTGATTAGAAGTTTAGATAGGCCATTGTGCCTCTACAAGATATATATACAAGCTTCTTTAATAAGCTCAAATGCTATTAATGAGAGTTCTTATCGCCACTCACGGTACCTAGAGGTCTGAAGCATGAAGCGACGTGGAGTACCGCTAACCCCTCTCCCCTGGGATGCTAGTCTATCGCAGGTTACACCCGTCACCCCTTCCCCAACATGTTGTCGGGTTCCCTCAAAAATTTGCTGGTGCCCATTTACACTCCCGGAAGGAGGGATACCTTGTGAAAGTCACGTGTCTTGCCCTGAATGTGACCACAATGGCCTGGCCAGAGCTGGAACCCAGACCATCCAAGTTCAATGCGCCAACCTCTAGGCAGACTTTTAGCCAGGACTCGAAAAGTGGGCGTCCAAAATGCGCTATAGGGCCTGCTCAAATAAACAATTTATAAAGCAATATATGAAAAATAAAACAATTTTCTTTATAAAGTGGCCCGTCCACAGGACACCTGGACGGCCATCTGGCTAAAAGCCTGCCTCTAGGTCACCTCATGCTTATCTCATATGCGTATCCATAAACCTGTTGGTAAGGATTCTGTGTCTTACATGAATAGGAGACCACGTCTGTCAACTGCAGTTGAAAGACAGCTAGAAGAAGTTCTTCGATTGAAGGTACGATATCACCAGGCTGAAAATAAAAACAGAGCGATAGTTAAAGGAATTAAAGGAACAAAACCTTTGTTACTCAGTCTTTATACTCTGATAGAAAATATGTGCGAATTATGAAGTAGTAAGAAATAAAGGGGCTTACATTCTTTTCACAGTGAGCAAGAAACATCTGTAAAATACTCAGCAACAGCAGCAATTCTTGTGCATGTTCTTGTTCGGTTTGTCTCAGAATCCTGAGGAAATGTTGACAGATCTGGTCCACAAGTTCATTTTTCAGCATGGCAACTGCAAGAATCAACGCAAAAGGTGAGATTTTGCTTGAAAAAAAAAAAGAAAGAAAACGAACAAACATGCATACACAGTGACAGAGAGACGACCTAGATAGACAGACTGAAGACAGACGGAGAGACGGATACACGAAGAGACAGACTGACTGACAGACAGACAGACAGGCAGGCAGGAAAAGAACACATTCAGAGGTTCTCCCTTGCCTGATTTTTCATTCTTGAGCAACACGTACGGAACAAGAGAGAACTCTTCAAATCGGAACCTTGGATACAATCTAATAAAAAGATGGTATAATTTTTTTTTCCAGACGTTAATTGGTCATGCTAGAAGTTGAGTGAATTGAACATATTATTCACACTGGGCAATGCTATCTGATTGCAAAAAGTGTTCTTCTTGTATAAAGAGAGCTGTAAAAACAACACTGACCGTGTCGTTCGGTAACAATGCACAACTTGATAATTTTCCAAACAGTCTTTCGATCCTCTTCACAAAGAGCTGCATCTTGTCCAACGTGAAGGACCAAATATCTCGACAGCTCAAGGAGTCTTTCACTTCCTTCTTCGCTCTGAAGCCATTTGACCACCCCAGGGACCTCGGAATGGAGTCCCTGGAAAAAGAAACATTCATGAAATGACAAATCAATAATACATATATATATGATGTGGCTTTAAATTCCTAAAAATAACTCACAGTGCTAAATTACAATCAATATTTGTTTACATGGAAAAGCGAATGAATGAGCCGCCGAAAACGTCATTCACAGTCTGGGATTTTTTACGTGACCAAATTCGAGACAAGACGGACTTTTTTGTGGCCATTCCAGCCACATTATGACCAAAGCATGATAATAATCCACCGTAGGAAAAAAGATGGCGGCTGTACATTTTACCACAATGCCTTGCGAACCTAACAGCCTAAAAGGCACAAGGAAAGCCAAATTTTTACAATATTTGTCCCTGTATTAAAGACATAACGTAGCCTAGGTTTGAAGATTTTATAACGTTTCTGCACGTTTTTATAAACGTTGTTAAGAATTTCACGCGCTAAGAACTATGGGTAAATGTACCAGTCACCATCTTTTTTCTTACGGAGGATTGCACTTCCTTCTTCAGCTGTAGAATGTAGAAAGTCTGCATGGGTTGTCAATTCACAAGCAGAAAATGCGTTTAGTCCGTTCTCTTGCATATTTCTGATTCTCACTTAACAACTGAACGTGTAAATAAAAATAAATATTGATTGCTGTTAGTCTACTTGGTGAGTGCTGATAAGCAGGGGTTTAAACCTATTACAAACTCTTGCTTTGTTGATTCGGATCTGAGCTACAATAAACCGCCGGCGTTAGTACTACTACCAGTTACTGTCATTAAACCACGAAATCTCTCGAAAAAGTACCTCACTAATTTTTATAACGTCTGCTATAAAGAATATTTTGAGAATTGAACCATGTACATGCATGTGCATTAATGTTGAGTCCTCCCACTGAAGACTTGGACTCAGCCGAGACATGAACGGCACAACCATTGTAACTCTGGGTGCGGGTCACCAGGACCTGCCACGTACCGTGATGTAAATAAAAGTGTTTTTTGCATTAAAATTTGTGTTGCCAGTTTGTTCACAGAAATTTATAAGATATAGCCAGGCTTACCTCTTCAAGAACTTTGTATAGGAAGCTGACAGCTGTATTTTGCTGGGCAGAGAAGAAAACAATAAATAAAGGTGTCATTTAGTGAACTCTAAAAATGTCCAGGGATTACTGCTTTATATAAGCTACTTTGTATATACCGTATGCCCGTAGGTAAGTGTGACATCAAAGGTATTGTTTTTGAGCTGATTCGTTCTGATAACAGTATATATTTTGGCTATTTGTCGTTTGAAGAGTACTATGTTTTGTATTCTGGCCTGGAATTGAGTAAAACTGTGTTATTTAGAGGAAACTAATATTTCTCCATTCAAATTGGCAAATTTGTAGCCTTTCTCAAATGCTTATTCAAATGCAGAGAACCGTTCGTAAGTAGTTTTAGGTCATGCATTGGAGCACGCATACTGACTAATTCTAGAGGTCGGAAATACCTAGGAGGTATCGATTTTTAGGTCATGTCTGAAATTGGGTATCGAAAATCACACATTTTGTCTGAAATTGGGTAAGAGTTTCAAGAAATGTAGCAAACGTGCGTGCTTCCTCTCTCGCCCTCCCACAAACACACCCCCCCACAAAAAAAAAAAAAAATTCAGGGAGACCACTTTTCAGGGTTTCAGATATGTTTAAAGGGAAAGTGTGTCAACGAGTAATTTCAATTTCGATGATCAAACAATAGGGCCTCACAAAATCACCAGAGGTTTTCATTAATTTTTCAGGTCAGATGGCAAACGTAGTCAGGAAAACTCTGACACCTCGGCATACATGGAAAAATGCTCTAATACTTGCATGATGTGACTTACAGTGCAAGCTGATTCATCGTGCAGAAACAAGCCTTGATATTAACCAACAACTAAATTAATCATACCTGCAGGGATTGGGTTACTAGCTCCACCTGTTTCACAAATGGTAACGTTCTGATAATGCCGCAGAAAATAGCAATGAGATAATCTACAGATCTTCTGTCTGTGAAAACACCACTAACGTGACTAATATTTCCACCGGAGAGATAGTTTTCGAGGGACGACTTGATCCAAGGGAATAACATATGATTAAGAAATTGTTCACTTAATTCAGAATAATTGTCATTGTCTAGCACTGAACAAATTGAAGATTGTTCACTTGTTGTCTTTTCTAACAACGTTTTCATGAGTTTTGTTGATGTAAAATGAGGGACAAGACCCGAGAGAAGCTTCAAATGCAGCAATGAATTATCTTGAGATATTTCGTCCAGGCACAGAGAACACGTGTTACAAACCAAGTCCAAAAGACAACCATTGTAAAGACTTTCCACGTCAACAGCTGTGAAGGATTCACTCCAAGAGTACCGTTTTTCAGTCTCAGATAAATTGCTATCAAATGATTCTGATGATGGTTCCGTGAATGCAACTTTGAGTTGTTTTTTCTTCTTCTTGGATGGGAATTTAAGAGTAACCAAACAATGCGACACAGAGTTGACAACTTCATCACTAACCTGAGGGGAGGGAACATCATTGACATCATCATAATCAAGAACTACAACTGCTACAAGTACATGTACTTTGTACACTGTACATCAAACATGCACTGGTACAATGTACATCTTCACCTCTTTCAAGGAGAGTATTGAGCTAAACTGTCCAAATTTCCAGAAGAATGGATGGGTGGGGGCTTACACCAATAACAGCAAATAAGCTCTACAGTGCACATGTTATTAAAGGGGCTACGTCATGGTTTGTGTATCTTGCAAAGTTCAGCCTTAATTTTTCAAGTTCGTTCTTTGTAATCTGTGTTATTTTCTCCATTCTTAGCCATCCTTGTTCCTTAATGGTTTATTATTATTTCTTTGGTGTTTTTCTATCTTAGTAAACTACGTGTTTTCAGTTACATAAAGAGTTATTCCGTGAGAATCTGTGACAAGAATTATATTTTCAATAGTAAGAATACTTAATGATTTTGTTTACTTTTTGTATTAAAAGCAATCGACTCTGCTTTTAACACCCTCTCGCTATAAAATTATTCACAAATTATTACTCCCACTTTTAATCTAGAAATTATTGTCACTGGCAGAGCTTTACCACTTTTCCAACAACTGTTTTAAGATTTTCCAAGCACACAGAGCTGAATCCCTCCCAGAACCATTCTAATATGTGGTGGTATGGTTGCAAGGTTTTCTGTTCCTCTTCTACTTCCTCTAACTTGGAATCGATTTTTGATTTGCTTGACAGATAAGACAGCAGGTCAGCCAAAAGAGGATAAAGATTGGACTGTGACAGTTTGCTTTGTTTTTCCAAAGATGACTTCAACACTGACAGCAGCTGAAAAAAATAATGTTCACTTACTCCAATATTAATAGTGCATCAAGTACGTAATAAAATTGAAAAGAGGTTTAGTCATGGATAAGAAGGGCCACACTGGTTCTTTGGGTACCGATACTGTTGCTGCAACCAGGCCCTGGTTGTTTGAAGGCTAGATAACCCTATCCAGTGGATAAATTGCTATCCAGTGGATAAGTGTTTAGCAAAACAAACCACGCTATCCACTAAATGGAGATTTATCTGGTGGATAGTGTTTTACACTTGTCAAACAGCCCGGGCCAGGTCTGTAATATGATGTCACCTACAGTATTGCAACTGTACCATCCCAACTACAGTGTAGATGTTACATGTACACCGTACTTGGTATAAAGAGGCATTGAGAGTAAATGAATTAAGTGTCTTGACCACTATTGCTTAATGTAGGTAGTGTGTTCAGAGGAGTATTACACGACTATCCAGTACTAGTTTCTGCTCAATTGATACATGTATAATCAAATGATGATGAAACTCCTTAAAATCAACCTTTTGTCAGTACCTCCTACCTGCTCTTTGATCAAGTATTCTTGTACTGTCAGATCTGGCCCATCACCATCAAACCAACACAGAAGACAAAATCTCAGACACTCCATAAATGCTGCAATTACTGCTGAACATTCACTTGGGCTGTTCTGCACACGCTCCTTCATCAGACCCTCTTGTAGGCTAGTAAAGAACTCTTTGTAGAAACCCAAATCACTGCCAATGACCTGCAAGTGTAAATTAGACATGATATGAAGCTGGTTTGATGTTGACGGAGACTCAAGTTTTCATTAAATGATGCCTACCTCACTTGGATAGAATAGATGTGAAAGTAAAAGAGAAAAAAAATCAATCACAAACCTCTGAAGGTACTTTGCTTAGGAAAGGCAGCAGGTTAGGAAAAATGACTGTAGCACAGCCACTGCCACCATTTTTTAAGACGGACCACAACTTTGGCAAAACAGCTTTGCGAACATTAACTTGCTTCCAGCAGTCCTAATTGGAATAAAATGTTAAAAATTAATAATGACAACAATAATGACGTGCAGACACTGTGCAACAGACAAAGTATACAGTGAAGCAGGTTCATCACTTTTTTTTTTTCAAGGTATTAAGCTTTTGCACCCAGGTGCACCAACCTATATGGTAATACCCTTCTTCTCAAAATCTTATTAAACACCTGTGTCTGATACGTACTAACTAGGAAACTAACTTAAATCTCCTACTAAGTTCCTGACCACACTTATGCGTTTTCAAACATATCTGTTTTTGTCTCAATGAAAACGAAGCAAAATATTTGCGACCTGTCACACTAGGGTTTTGGTTTTGTTTCACCTGTCCACACTAATCTGTTTTCATATGAAATTGCATACTTTTGATGCATTTTTGCATATTTTCCACACTAAAAAAACTGAAAACGCTGATGGAAATGACAGTATATGACCCTTTTTTCAGCACTGTTTACATCAGTTGAGAGTTTTAGGTCATTTTAGTGTGGATGATAGAGGAAAACGCATCAAAACGCATCATTTTCATATGAAAATGGATTAGTGTAGTCGAGACCTAAATAAACAAGTGAGCTATGACCTTAATTAAAACTAGAGGAAAGCTAATTCCTTACTGTGATATTCTTCAAGACAGATAAAACAGCATTCCAAAGCTGCTGACACACTGCAGGATCAGAATCATCCAGTGACGATAACACAGCTGGAGAAACCTGAGAGCTAAGGGATAACATCATAGAGGGAAGTGACCCGCATGCAATGCTAACTGTAGAAAACGCTGCAGCTCGCACCTACAGAAGTAAATACAAAAAAGTTATCAAAATAGTTTCAGAGTACATTCATTTGATATTTACTGAAAATGTCAATTTCGTTCTCATTAGACTCAGAACACTGTTCGCTTCTCAGAATATCAGATTATGTCCTCAAGCATATAATTTTGCACCAACCAAAGGCTACTGTTTGTGCTTAAATCATGCTTTCATGGGATGACCTTTCTCAGAACAGAACTAAAATATAAAGGTGTGGATCAAGCAATATCCTGTATTTGATGATTTTATCTTTCTTTTCAAACATCTGAACTACCCAATACATTACTTGATGATGAAATGATAATATTTACTACAAGGATGAATTAGTTCTACACCTACATTAGGAGATTTGTGTCTTGCATATTTCCAAAACTTGTTCTGTCGTAGTACATTGAGATAAAGCTCTTCCATTTCTGCATCTTCCTTGTCTGATGATGTCACATGTATCAGGTGACCAAGAGCCAAGATGGAGGATGAAAGCACTCGGTTATACTTGGCCTCTCTCTCCTCTTCAGAAACAAATCTAGTTGCAAGGGTTTTTTTTCATCAATCATTATAAAGGCTTATTGTATTGTACAAAAAAAAAATAATGAAATGAGGGTCAATAAAAGATAATTATGAGGTTAAATTCATATATAAAAGTCAGGTGATTTCTCTGGACAATAACCAAAAAGAGGAAAACCGTGTAAAATCTGTATTCAGCAAAACAAGGCTCTTTGTTGACCACAATGATATTTTCTTTGTGTCTTTGCAATAAAATTTATTGTAAAGGCTTTTCTTAAATATTCCATGATGCGATGATGACTTCTGGGCAATTATAGCAAGCAACGACAGATTCTGAAGTGTGCAGAGCAGTAAATTTGACATCAACCTCATGACAAAAGTTAGTAAAAGTTACTTTGGGTGACCAGCTACTGAATGTGTTTTTAATAATTATTATTGTACAATTAATAGCTTTAGTAAGTTTACGGTACATAATAAACCTAATTGTTGTTGTTGTGTAATATTTCTGGCCTGTAATTTCTGAAACAGCACATTCCTGATGCTTCCTGTCATTTCCCTTTGCTTTGCTTCAAAGTGTTACGTTACATTACATAATTGTTACATTTTGTTATGTTTCAGTTCACTTTGCAAATACAGTAAGCCAAGTAATATAAGACCAGCGGCATTCATTTGCCATGTGGCTTAATGAAATTAGACTCAAGCCAACACTGGTTAGACAAGTGGCATTTTGCAGCAGTGACACACTTTGGGGTTATGCATGCATTTTTTAGGGGCTTAAATAATAAATGCATTGAGTCCAAGCTACATGTATAAGTATTTGTAGATGTGCACCTTGTATTTAGCTTCGAATATACATGTACTTCAAATGCCCAAAACAACTATTCCACAAAATTCATTCACTTACTTTGGATCAGAGAGAGTCGAAGATGTTTGTGTTAATATATTGTCCTGCAAGAACTGTCAGGATGTAAAAATACAAAATTACAACAATTAGTTGATGAAAGAATTGAATTCAGACAACTAATTAAGGTCACACTACATGTACATATAGTTGCTTAAAGGTCAAAAATTAAAAGCAGCTGGCAATGAATTGCCAGTCCAATATTTTCTTAAAGTATAGGCCTGGGTAAAGTTTCTGATCAGAAGATCTTTTCCAATCATAAAGGTTTGTATACTTAGAACAAAGTCTCTTTTTAACCAACATTGCTCAAGACGTGCACATGACCATTCCGGTCCCAAGAATATTGATCCTCTATATATTCTGTTGTTTCTACTGCACAAGCACACCTCAAACAGCTCCTTTCTGCAAAACTTGATGACCCCAGCTTGTTTTTCTTCTGAGAATGCAGCCTGGAATGATTTCTTTCCTGAGGATGCCACCAGAGCATAGGTATCATACTGTGTACACAACCAAGGACCAATCACATAACGTAAGTGTGGTGCAAGATTACGACCGACTCTGAGAACCAGCTGTTCCATGCCTTGTTGAGTGGCTTCTCGCACCCTGTGATCAACATCCTGTAAAGAGATTTGTGTTTGAGCTACATGTATCATCACAGCCTAGCACATGTCAATAATGCAATCTTCATGTACCAAAAACAAAGATGACTTCTACAAGTCACTTAACAGTATTGGGAATGAGCTAGAAAGTGGCATATGTTGATTTGATCTGTAGTGCTATGTGCACTCTAACATTACTACACTGTACTGTGAAAACAATTTGTTTCAAAAAGAAGATGGGTATACTGTATAAAGCCAAGTAACAACTTGCAGGACTCAGAGAAGGGAGAAACTGATTACTTGCACGGCGTGCTATCCTTAAATAGCGCTTACCAAATATGGAAGGGCATGTGCCGTCGAAGACCACAGAGATGAGTGTGGGCTCATCTAAATTAAGGTTGCTTGCCCACATTAACCTTTATTTTATGCTAAAATAACAATATGAAAGATCAGAGGAGCATACATGGACACAGGGGTTTCATTTTTCAATTAACATTTTTGACAGGAAGGCAATTAATCAGTTTTCACAGGCAGGCATACAATCTGAGCTGAACATCTTTAAAAGAAAAACTTTTCTCTGTACATAATCGTAGATGGTCAAATCAGGCAGGAAAAATTACAGTATCCTCACAGCCAGTCAATTTGCTAGATGCCAAGCCCTTAGTGAAACCCCTATATACATGTATGCTTTCATGAACTAGCACTGTAGCAGGCTAGCTGGCTATATTTCATTTGTTTTAATACTTTTTTGTAAATACTTTCAACTGATGGATTAATCTGGTTAAAAGCATGTCTTCCTGGTAGAGTTAGCAAGCGAGAGCAGTGTTTATTTTCAACTGATTTCATTTAAATATAGAAAGTGGATCAAATACATTGTACATGCGTTACCCTTTTGTTTCAGATCAGTTGCTCAAGATACTAAAAAAAATACATTAATAATTACACATTTTTTTAGTAACCCATGCATTACAAGTAAAATTGCACAAATGATTTACAACCTACAAGAAGCCATATGTGAGGTACTCTGATACAATATTTTACTTATGTAAATAGAATGTTGTATCAGAGCACATGTATCATCTGATCTTACCATAGCCAGTTTGTTGAATAGTCTTGGCCAAAATGGAAGTGCACTTTCCACAGCATCAACAGTTGAATTCTTACATAAGCCAGTGAACTCCTGTACTGCCTGAAAAAAAAAAAAAGGAGAAAAAAAAAGAAAATCCATCAATAATGAGACCAAAGTTAAATTGATTCAACATCAGGATCATGAAATCTGCTAAAATAATTATATAATGTGAAAAGCGTTGTGCTTTCATGCACTATATATTTGTTTTGCTTCTTTTTAATGTATACATGATTATAAACAGCTTGTTTGGAATATTTTTGGTCAAATCTGAGATGTCTTGAGTAGGGGAGAAACTGAGGGTGCATAGAGGCTAGGATTAAAACTAAATCTTAAAATGAAATTTAAATATAGCCTTAGGTCTCAATGGGTCCAAAAGTAACAAAAAGAAACCATTTGAAAGAAATAAAATATTATTTTACAACAGTACTACTGTACATTAATAATTTACTTTCAATTTAGTAACTGAGTCTCTCTTCGTAAGTTTCCTCATCACCATCCTGAATTCGGCATCAACACAAGCATCAACATCCTCACTGACACCAGCAGCCATTGGAACATAACCAAGGTTACTTGCTCCTGGACTTCCCTGCAGTCCTCCAAAACCAACAAAGCCCACAGTACCATCCTTGGAAATCAGTGCTGCAGCACGACCACTACTGGATGGCTGGTAATAATAAGAATATCTGATTAATAAGGAGGAAGACATGGTGTCCTAATAGTCTGCGCACTGGATTCCTGATTGGGTGGTCCAGGTTTGAGGCCTGGGGCCTGTTCCTTGAAAGCCCCGGAAACTTTTTGGGCCCACAAAGCCATTTTTGGTTAATTGGTATTTAAAGACAAAGAGGTGTATACACCTGAAACTTCCTGTATGAAGAAAACCTCTGTTAACATTAAGAATATGCGCATAAAACACCTCTGTACTCATAGGGTTTGAGATTTTGCTACTGGGCTTTTCGGGTGCAAAAACTTTTTGGGACCTTAGAGAAATGGGCCCCTGGACAGCCTCATTGCATTTTGTTCTTGGGTAAGAAACTTCACTCTTACAGTGCCTCTCTCCACCCAGGTGTATGAATTGGTACTGGGAAATTCTACAGGATATGATAACCCTACAATGGACTAAAATCCATTCCAGGAAGGAATAGAAATACTCCTAGTTTATTATATGGCTAGCTCCGTGAGTGGGCAAGATGAATCAAATCCTACGCTGTGATTGGCTACCCGAGTGGGCAAGATGGAGCTATCTTGCCCGCTCGGGACTACCCGCCGTGTCCTGCAAGAAAAATTTTCGCGAAAGCCATATAATAAATCCTTTATTGACCAAGCTTGTTCGGTCAAGATGGCTGGATATTGGCCTCGTTCTTTTTTTGCGAGTTTATGGACCTCGACTCCATCTCGGTCCATAAACATGCAAAAAAAGAACTTGGCCAATATCCAGCCATCTTGACCGACCATCCTTGGTCAATAACCCATACATCTTGTATCTCGCAGAAACTAGAGATACTGTAAACGCCAACCTGATGGGCCCTGGGCCAAACCTGAGTTAAGCTCAACTTCTATAATTAATATTGCGTATCAATTATACTTTTGGACGGAATTTTGAGTGCTTGAGAATGTCGGTACATCATGGTTGCATATGGCAAAAAGATACAGAAAATTTACGATGAAATCCTTGACGAAACTCCACAGGAAACGGACATCAGTTGAAATTCATTCAATAAATCGAGATATATATCGGGGGTAAAATTACAGTGACACAACGTGACAGGGAAACAACTTCTGGTTTCAGTTATAGGGAGTTGTGAGAAATCAAGGGTTTGAGAAATACGAATTCCAATTTATATTTCCTTAGAACTAACGAGAACGTGCCCTCCGCTCGCTCCTTGCCAGGGTGGCACTGTACTTCCTGTACTTTGAATTAAAGTCAAAGCATGTGAAAATATTCGATCTTTGTTTATCATACCTTTACGTTTCCTTTAGTTCTTTGTTTATCTTTTCCTCCCATTATGGCATCTAAACTAATTGAACTCTTTCAAAATAAACAGCCTAAAATGATAAATTTTCACACAAAGCACAACTCGGAAGCCATATTAGATTTAATTTAGGCCCAGTCTCTACTCATGAAAACAATTTTCCCATAATCCCTCTCTTCTAGCAAGGGCTTGCGCACCACACATGTGTTGTTTCGCTCGAATGCCAGAAGGGCATGGAGCTCGTTATATTATCGTTTTGATTCAGGTTAATTGGTGTTTTTCTTCACACTTTCAGTTTCATAGACTCTAGTAGGATCCACTTCTTAACCTACTGAAGAATTGACCTCTGAAAGGCCACTCTATTGTCTTGCGCTTCAACACTAAGTCGCCTTTATACCCTCCACAATAAGCGTGGAATATATTGCGGTTCTCGTCGAGATTTTATAGGTTCGTGTAGACTTCTTAAACAGTCTGGGGATGTTTAGTTGACGGTGTCCTAAGATGAGGATTTTAACAGTTGGCGTACTAAACTGAAATCTGAACGCCTCAAAGTGGAAGTTTTCGGTTAAGAAGAAAAGTTTTGTTATGGCAAAGAAGTGAACTCGAAGATGTCACAAATGGCCTCTGCTAGTCCAGGCGGGATTGGCCCTTCTCTTCCAGGTGATAACTACATTATAATGTCGTATAGATAGTCTAACAGCTGTTTTATGACGAATTTTGAAGTGAGCGAGTTTCTTTTATCTCTCTCCGATTTTCTAGTATCATGGGTGATTTCATCCGAAGATAGAACCAAACATGAAGCTACCTTCCAGAGTTTGAACCCATCAAGTGGCTTCTTGACAGGTTAGCTAAACTATCTACATTCGACAGGAGTTAAATCTAAAATATTTGGTCTTTGCCACGGTGTGATCAGAGATAATGATATCAAAGTTGATGTTTAAGCTCCACGGCTCACATTATGTATGGTAAAATTTATTATATTTTTTGTGCATGTAAGATAGCGTGAGATATTTGCATCCTGGTTGCATGCAGCGTACAATTCCAACGATATTCAATGAATTGAAGTGTCAGTTCGTGGAAACAAAAGGAAACAGGAAATCCATTGAACTGTGTTTGAAACAGGACCGGTCAATGTTCGTAACAGTAGCATTTTTTGTTTATTATAAGCGTGAGAATCGTTTTAATTAAACATTTTCGTCAGGAATATATACATGTGCACGGAAAATTCAGAAATTAGAATTTTAAATCGTAGTTACGTACTTATCGAAGAAAAATCTGTTACATAATGGTGCCAGTTTTAAAATATTATGTTTCTGAACTATTAATACTGTGTGTGTTGTTTTTACTGATTGTCAAGAAAAGTGAAATAATAATAATAATAATAATAATAATAATAATAATAATAATAATAATAATAAT
>Ga0126339_10001678_pt1 | contig 15323 bp, 7 predicted proteins | sample OrbTmetagenome_2_FD_92532 | JGI IMG/M metagenome (GOLD analysis project Ga0126339, IMG submission 92532) | Coral microbial communities from Petempiche,Puerto Morelos, Mexico - Orbicella T R C metagenome | ecosystem: Host-associated > Invertebrates > Cnidaria > Coral | place: Petempiche,Puerto... | reverse complement strand
TTATTATTATTATTATTATTATTATTATTATTATTATTATTATTATTGATCGTGGGCATCCATACCTGAAGCAAAAAACACAACAACAGGAGAACGGTACAGCAGCGGACCACTGAGGGAACAGATACTGATAGATGCACTGATAGATGGCATTTACCAGATACATGTAAGATTCAAGTTTGTATGGAAAAGTGCTCAATAAAGTTTTAAAATTAAAAAAAAATTATTATTATTATTAATTATTATTATTATTATTATATTCCCCAGGGAAGTTAATAAAGATGACGCCAGCGGTCGAGGCTGATCAGTCTCACGCATACCTCATCGTTATTTACCTCCGAATTTTTTTTTTCTCTCGTTTGAGCATAAAACGTTTATGCTGCTCTTTGCGTTACCAAATATGGCTTAGGACGTCGGCTATCCATGTTGCTTTTCGATTAAGTACGTCGCACAGCAATGAAAGCACTGATGCCAGGAGTATATGACAACTCGAAAACGCAAGGCAAAAGTATTGCTGATTTTCTAATCAAACTGTAGAGCTTCCTAGGCAAGCTATAAACAAGGCAGCCCTACGAAAAATGTATTAAGATAAATACTGAAAGTCAGTTTCAAATTAACAAACAGCTTCCATGTTGCCGTGTGTCTAGCGATCTCATCACAGATGGCATTAAAACGTGGTGAGAACAAAAAAGTGGCACACGAGGCGATAGTCGAGCGTTTCACTTACGCTATTACCACATTTTGACGTCCTCTGTGGTCTATAACTTAACTGACGCACGGCAACATGTAATGGAAAATTTTATTGTAAAACGTCGTCAAGGAGTCAAACCACTAGAAACAAATCGGGGCCGTGGCAATTTAGAGCAATATTATTTTCGTAAAAAAGATGAATAATGTTGAAACATTAAGACGACATTATACGGCAACATTTTAACCAAGACAAGGCGACCCAGATCAAACACACACTCGCTATAAATAATCATAATAATTAATATTTCTATGGCGCAACTTAGCATGAGGATATGATCAAAATGGCCTCACGAACTGTGTAAAGAAAATGATCAATTAAAATAATTATTTACAATTCTAGTCTAAAGAAAAAGAATAAGCAAACCAAAAAAACAAGTAGAACGAAAACCACCAGTAACTCACTAGTTTTATCGGTACCTCCAACCAGCTACACCAAATGGCTTCGAGTTACATTCTATTTAGTTCCTGGATTGCCTATACTTGTGATCGTCTAGAGTGATTACTTTGTCTTAGTTTTCGTACGCCAGTCGATTGTAAAATGCTTTCGCACGAGAAAAATTCTTCTCGGAGAAGCCTTTTATTAGCTTTTATTTCTCCAACTCTACACACTCAATGTACAAACAACGCGAGAAACGACTAGGTACACTCTAGAAACCGGTTTAACAGGTCAGGCAGAATTGCATGTAGTTTCCTTGGCTGATCACGCGCAATGCACATAACACAGCTTACATTTGGTTTTCTGTGACGTTTTATTGTGTACTAGCATATCGCTGTACAAGTTTACTTGTGTATTATATCACAAAGTTAAGATGGCTCAAAATAACTTTATGGCGCGCGCAGCCTGAGTTCTAATAGCGCGCGTGTGTGTTATAAAAACCCGCGAAATCCCATGAAAAAATGTACACAATGTGTTTGGCATATTTTTGCCTCCTTTTTGAGCGCCGCTTTAAAGCTCATGGGTAATTTTTTTCATCTTCCAACTATCAGAAATTTCTCTCCCTTGGTTACTTCCTCACCTCAGCGTTATGTTTGCGTCACTCCCTCTCGCAGCGCTTGCGATCGAGAAAAATCTCACAACAACGACCGTCGCTTTCAATTCCTCGCAGAGTCCCACAGGGATTTATGTGGCTAGAAGGAGTTTATTCATTTGTTTTCGGCAGCTTTTATACAGAATATGTTGGAGAGGAAACGTCCAGTGCAATTAAAAAACAGGTAGACGGAAAAACACCTAAAACGCAGTCCACGAAGATCGATAGTTGAAGTTCCTGACACGTTTGGTCGCGTTTCGTCGTTTAATCTTTTCTCGTTTGGCAAAATTCAAAAGCTAAAACAAAAACAAAACAAAACAAAAAATGCTCGAGCAGTTAATTTGCTCAAAGGCGGTATGGTGAAAAAAAACTTTAGTTTGATGGGGACGAGGGAAGAGAGGTACAGCAGTAGTGAAGAACGCGAAGTGCTTCGGTGATAAAAGCTGAGACTTATTTGTTTTGTTTACTTTTTAATTTTCAACCGCACTGTTATGGCCGGCCATGCGAGGTTTGAAATTGAATGAAACCATTACAATCGATCGTTTATACAAATAAAATGATGATGTGAACACCACAGTTGTAATGATGATTTAAGCAACTGCAAATTAGGCATGAAAAAATATTTCTAGACTTGAATGTCCACGAATACATGTAACAAACAACATTAGAAAAGAGATATTGATAAGTTAATAAAGATGGTGAATTTTAAGCTCGATAATGAAATGTGAAGGTGAATTATTCAACATGACACGAGCGTGGGACAAAGATAAGTTAATAAAGATGGTGAATCTTTATTAATCTTTATTAACTTATCACTACTCACGATGAATTCGATAGCGTTGATCCTAGCAGTATGTAGGACACCTGTCATATATGAACTCAAATAAATGACCTTGCTCTCCATGAGTTCTCGTAGCTCAGTGGATAGAGCGCCCGACCGGTGTTCGGGAGGTCATGGGTTCCATTCCTGTCGGGAACTCAAAATTTTTCTTTGTCCTACGCTCGTGTCATGTTGATTAATTCACCTTCACATAGCTAGATATTGAAGCACGTTTATGCAAACTTTACCCGCCTGATTTTGTCATTTTTCTTTTAACCCATAAAGAGGTCAAACGGAAAAAAATATCTTCTATCATCAAAAAAACAAATATTTTGCACTAACAGCCTGAAGGTGACATCGTGTTATTTCCTTGATTGTTCCGCTCGCGTGGACTCGATTGAACGCGTGAAAAACTTCGCGCATGCGTAAACGCGGATCTAGTCAACTCGGAATTTTCCCTCATTTTCCAACTCGTGCGTCTATATTTCCGCTTCTTATCGGTGAAATTTTTTGCAATTCTCCTAGACGTGTAAAAACAATTGACTGCGTATATATACCGATTAAAAAAAAAAAAATTGTAGGAAGGAAAAAAAATTAAGAAACCAATAGACGAAAAGTAGTGTTTTTCTTTTATCTGCTCGACAGAATTTTTTGAACTTAAATATTTTGAAGATCAATCCAGATAACATCTAATATAGGAGTCTGAAAAGATTTCACCGACCTGATTTCGAAATTAGATTCCAATTTTTAGTGCACAACTAAATGCGTCATATGGTTGCCATGGTAACAAGTTTTGGGAACAAAATATGATGAAATGAATCTATGATATCTTTTTCATTTCTGTAATAAATTTCATACCGGAACGATGCACCAAACTGTATTTAAAAGAGAATTTGTAAAACTTGTTTGGGTGAATGAAAACTATTTCGATCCACCTCAAGCGCGCTATATCCGATTGGGAGTTGAGTAGGTGTATACTCATGTCTGATGTCAAAACAAAACAGAAGGGAAGGAGGGTTGGGAGGAAATGAAAAGAATGATCGTGTGGGATCATTCGGGAGAGTGCCCGGCTAAATACTTAGTGAATATTGGACCGGCAATTGAGCAATATAATTGGTCAAATCGTAACTAAATCAGTCGTCTAATATGTTCAGTTTTGACTGTTTTTGCTGTTTTCGTTGTGTTCTCTCTATGCAGGTGTATTTGTTTTTATTTTTATTTTTTTTTCAAGAAAAGTATGTGTGGACGTATTCTGATGTAATGAGAGCATTCCCACCAGGTTTCCAGGTAATTAAAGTATATATCATAAATCAGTGCTCATTTGTAAATTTTGGGAAAAAGCAAAAAAATGTAGCGAAGTTAGTTCGACACATTATTGAGCTAATCTGTGAGAATAATATTTCATTCGTCTTTTCTCTCTTAATTTTTTTCCTCGAATTTGCTAGATGACCTTCAGAGGAATACTTCAACTTTTTAACGAAGAGGATATCCTGTTGCTCTGCTGGAAATTAGTGGTTACGATCCACTAGCAAACAAGCAAGAACCATGTATTTTAATGGCAATACGCCTAAGATAGCTATTTTGGAACAGTAGTTAATCCTTTTAGGTTTTCCGTAGTTTTAATTGAAAAGTAATTTTAAAAAAAGCAATAAAAAGAATAAAGTGGAAATTGGGAAAATGAGAAATGCTGTGGGAACGCGAGCCGATAGGTGAGTGTTTCCACAGCTTCTTCGAGTGTTCCTAACTTTCCACGAGTGCTTTTATATCTCGGTTGAAACACGAAAAGTGTTTTCTATTTCTTTTAGAAAACAGCTCAAAGAAAAACGGAAAAGTTGTGACTGCGTTTCTATCGAGTTATAGAAATGCAAATTTAAACCAAAGCGTGCTTCTTTTCTTTGGACTATTTTTCTTTATTTCTTTATTTCTTTTTGTTTTTAAAAAAGGCCTCAGTTACCTGATTGTATGCCGTTCCTTTCAATCTTACAAAGTAGGCAGCTTACTTAAGATGGAGCCACGGAGAGAAATCAAATTGCCTAGTTTAAATGAATATCTTTGTTTTAAGATTGACAATTATAGAACGTGATCCAGTGAATTTCATTTTCACACGGCCTTTCTTGCTGTAAAAATACTATATCAAAGACAGCTAATTAAATATGCATAAAATAGTGTCACATCGCCTTTTTTGCATGGGGGCCCCATAACTTGAAGGGAATAAAATATTTTGACGTACTTTTTTCCCAGAATCATCCACTCACAAAATCCAACATTTGCGCCAAGTTTGAGCGAAATCGGTGTTTTGAGCTGTATCACCTCCTGCCTGGTTCTGCCTGGTTTTCTCATGGACACACTCCTAATAAAGTTAATGGCATAGTTAATGTAAGTCACCTGAAAGCATCATATTGCATTAATTCTGGCTGGCCTAAGTATTCAGCAAATTGCACATTGAAACCACCCCTAAACTATTATTATCTATTTCATTAGCAAAGGATATTCATGGTTTCTTGACTTTAAAACTGGAAGATGTTGACCAAAAAAAAAAAATGATGAGCGCGCGAATACAGCTGCAAATCTCAAAAGACAATCCAGTCCGAGGGATTATTCTAAAGCATCGAAATATGAAACAATTGGAAACTGAAAATTGCACTGACAATTATACTACAACAATAATGTTATTAGCTCTAGATTTTCTTCGGGCTCATCAGCTATCGCCTCTTATAGTTCACCACCAGATTTTTCCCCATTCTTATCGGTTTAAATTGATCACGTGACGCGATAGTCTTCATTGACGGTGAGACATTAGAGACTTTTAAATCCACTTTTACCGCAAAAGGCAAACGGCTAGGGGTGACGTTACTGGAGCCACACGTCACGTTTGAGGTTTTTGACCAGCGTTTTGAACGTGAAGAGGTGGGTTTTCACGTAGGTCATTTACCTCAAGCTCTATAACCTTGGAATCGAATAAAGTAACCCTTTTTCTACAAATTGGTTATAATGTTTTCGGGAAAAGAAGCACTACCTAGCCTTTTGTTATTTTGTTTGTTTGTAGAAAGACGCTGACCCAAAGTAGAAATCCAATAGGGCGGCGGCTTAAGTTGAATGTGTGTTCTTTGACGCTTTATTCCCTTAGAATAAATGCCATAAGAGCCAAAAGAAGAGCCGCAAGAAAATATCAAAAGGAGCAAACAAGGGAAAACTGGGAAAACAAACGCAAGCTGAGAAACGAGGCAACTAGACTTCAATCCAAGCCAAGCCAGTTCTATAAACATTCATGCCCTTTATAAGTGCAAAGAAGAAAAAGAATGACACCGATCAACTGAGCCTAATGATTGATAGAAGCATTTGTCATAATCAACCCAAGACTGCAAATTATTTTTGTAATTACTTTGCCAATATTGCTCATGGGATAGGAAATACTGATGGCACCATTGATGACTCTATTGTTACACATGCAAGTGTACAGAGTATTATTAACAACCCAACTGGCACAGATATATAACTTCCAGTTCCTGAGAGTAAACAAAGTTGAGTTGGAAACCGCTCTGCAAGGCCTCAATAGCAGTAAAAGTGATGGCTGGGATGGTATCCCGACAATGGCCCTAAAAATTGGCGCAAGTGAGTTGTCAATACCGCTGACTACGCTATATGATGTTTGTATCTCCAGTTGTGAATGGCCCGCAATGTGGAAGAGAGGTGACTGGGTCCCAGTTTTTAAGAAGGATGACCCTCGACTAAAGAAGAACTATCGACCAATAACTATGCAAGCTACAGTAAACTGAATAAGGTCTTTGAACAGTTACTCAGTAAACAATTAAGCCATACTTTTGAGGGTAGGTCTAGTGATAAACTAACTGCATACAGGAAAAGAAATGGTTGCGAAACCGCCCTTCTGTCGTTCATTGAGAATTGGAAGAAAGCTTTGGATGAGCGCAAAATCGTCGGAGTCCTCTCCACCGATATGAGTAAGGCTTTTGATTCCTTGTACCAACCTCTCATGTTAGCAAAATTTAAAGCTTACGGTGTAAGCGACAATAGTGTCAAGCTACTTGACTCTTATTTCACTGTAGAATTAAACTGGGTGGGAAAAGGTGTCCAGGGGATGCCCTCAGGGATCAGCATTTGGGCCACTGCTGTGGAACATTTATCAGAATGATCTTACTCATGATATCGGCGTAAACCTTAACATGTATCCAGATGATCATCAGTTTTATCCTATGAGCAGTGACATAGAGGTTGTTAATGATAATCTTACACAAAGTGCTATAGAAGCTTCGCAATGGTATACTTCTAATTTCCTTAAAGGCAACCTTGATAAGTATAGAATCCTCATGCTTGGTAGCAAACTAGACAATAATATCAATATAGTCATGGACGATAAAGCCGTAAAATCTACTGACTGCTTAGAATTAATTGGGTTATCTATAGATAGGCACCTTCGATCTGATGAGCATACAAGTAAAATCTATAAGAAAAGCAGTCAGCGTGTAGGAGTCCTGATGCGACTCAGAAACTTAATACCACTGGTACTAAGCTACAACTATTTAAAGCTGCTATTCTTCCCTATTTAATTTATTCACACCTTGTTTGGCACTTCTGTCGTGTTAGCGACAGTAGAAAATTAGAGCGTTTACAAGAAAGGGCACTCAGAGCTATTTATTGCGACAGATCATCAAGTTATGATAAATTACTGAGTATGGCTAATCTGTGCACCCTGCGTAACAGACGGTTACAGGATATGGCTGTTCTTATGTACAAGACAAAAAACGACATTTGTCCGAAATATATTGCAGACCTCTTCCATATGACAGACACCAAGTATTCACTGAGAAACAAGGAATTCGCCATGCCAAGATTTAACACGACTACATATGGCAGGCATTCCATCAGATACATTGGCCCAAAGTTATTAACCAAAAATATAAGAGACCTTCCTGCATTATCTGTATTTAGGCAGCGTATTAGAAAGTTTGATTTAAATTCCTTACTGGCTGATGCTCATTGTTCTGATTGTATTTTATGTCGTACATGATAGACACTAGTATTTTAAATAGTTGTAATAGTTGTAAATAGTTCTAAGCCACACTCAACAATCATGCACATGTAAATTATCTCATTAATTTCATTCTCGTTTTGTAAATTGTAAATAGCTTTATTAATTTTAATTTATTTATAGTGTCCCCATTTAGTGGTTATTTACTGCTATTTTAGTTTGACACTTAAATAAGGGTATTCATTTATTCATTCATTCATTCAAAGCTACCCATGGCACAATTTTATAATTTCGAGATGCTATGACAGAAGGATTTCTATTCACTCTAATTTACTCCAATCTAAATCGACTAACGTACGAACGGCGAAGCTGATTTCCGTTTCTTAAACGGTCAATGCGATTTATGTAATTCTTAACGGTCGATGCCACCATTGGTAACCGAGCCTTTCGGAATGGACGATGCCATATCTGCTTTAGTTTAGGCCTGGACAAGGTAAAAACTGGTTATAATTTGTTGATGGAGTAAAAACGCACTCACCAATTGCTTAACTGTTCATATTAACACTGGTTTGCTTGTGGTTAGCTTTTATTTGATGGTTGGGGCAACTCTACCATTAATATCTAAAAAAGTCACGTTTTATAATTAAATTTTGCGGGGAAATGACGAATCAACCTGTTAGTGTATTGTTTTAAGAGGGATGTTATGAAACAGAGGTTCCGCTTTCGATACTGGGCGGCTACTTACAAAATTTTGTTTTTTCTTTAATTTAGTAGAGAAAAATTCCTTGATAGGTAAAAACATTTCTTAGTGTCGCAAAAATGGCATCGATCGTTCACGAAACGGACAAGTGCAACGGCGAACGGAAAACGTTCCACTTTAAACTGCGGTTAGACGTTTGCGGTAAACGTAGTGCCCGTCGGAGGAAAACACCTGGTGGATAGTACTCGTACGTGAATTTTTTTTCTATAAACAAGCGGGTTGAAATAAAATATATGTTTGGTGAACAATACAGGCAATAGAGTGTTTATGTCTCGGCATTGGAATTTTTCCCTCGAAGCTTCAAATTTCCCCGGGGCAACTATCAGCCGATAGTTCCTCGATTGAAACACTCTGTCGTTGAAATAGAAATCTCGAGCTCATAAACTAATTGGTACACGCAAATAGATATCGAGAGCGGACACCTTAATTGTTTAATAGAGACATGACTGAATGGTTGGGAGAACGAGCCCCAGATGAGTGATTCTACGCCACTTTGAAGTTTTCTTAAACGTTTACTCGCGTTTCTATCACCCGATAAATATCCGTTGTGTGTAGTTGGATATGTTGACATTGTTTTGTTGGACTAAAACGTAAGAGAGAGACGTTCGAAAGCGGAGGGCTAGGTAATATTGCCCCGCGTGCGTCACAGTCATCACGTGCAACTTACTTGCGATAATTCATCTTCTCAGAAAAATGTCGAGATCCCATCTCACTTATTTGTTTCCAGCATCCTTCAAGATAAAAGATATAAAGATGTTCAGAGTTTCGTACGCAACTTAAACAGTTAGCCTGAATAAAGTAATTTTGGTAATTAGCTAGTTAAACAGCTGCGGAAACAAAATATTCACTTACGTACTTGATGTATCATCCCATCATGCGAGTATAATTATACTCGCCCAGTAGGCTTGATAGCCCGGTTACACGGTAGAGCACTGCATTGATGTTGCAGAGGTCGTTGGCTCGAATCCTGTTCAATTCCCTGTTCAATTCAGTTAAGGTAGGGCTTACGTGCATTTTCCGTGAGGAATGATTCGACCATTTCTGTCGTGAGTTATAAGTCCAAAAAAACGTTTCAAGCCTGGAGATTGTAGAATTCGCACAGAGAAGAGAGAAGAGTGCGAGTAGGCCACGTTCGATGTTAAAATGTTCTAACATGGCTCCGAGGCTTTCAGGACAACCTTCTATATTTGGTGTTGTTTTCTTTTTATCCGAGTCTCTTTTGGAAATTGGCAGACCAAAAAAAATTAAGAAATTTGCAATTTTGACCCGAAAGCCCCGGAGCCAAGTTATATTGATATATCGAACGTGGCCTATTAAACGCTACTGCAAATAGATAATTAATCTGCACTACAAATACCAGAGCCATTCCCTAAATTCTCCTGTTTCTTATGCTAAATAGCAAAGTCGTTATTTAAAACCTTCGTGTGATTTCTATTAGGCAAATATTGTAACAAAAATTCCCCTGCTGTACTGCAGAATCGAATTTAAAATAATTTAAAAAATGCTACCCTATGCGAAATTTTGTCAGCTAGCCATTCTTAAGAAACCTTTCTTTTGGTGAGCACGTTTCCCGCTACTTATCGCATTACTTGTAAGATACTTTCTTCATATCTCACCAACAGAAATGGAGCAAGTCGCTTAGTATCAAAGCAGTCGTTAGTTATCCTGATGAACTTCTTATCTCTACTAAATAGCTGACATCTGATGGGGTCGCTTTCAGTTGCATCGAAACTGAAATGAAAGTAGATCCGAGAGACGGACTAAAAAGCCGAGAGGATTATTATGTCCATAAGATTCATAGACTTATTATTTTTTTCTAATTGATTCATTGATTAGCTATTTGTTTTTCAACTTTCGCAGACTTTAATCAAAGGCTTTTTGAACCAACTCGTGATATTTGGAACTGATCATGACATGTTTATGTAATACATTTGACAAATGTAGCTAAAAAAGATTTTGGGTAGGCTGTATGTTCATGACACACCATAAACATCCCCTAGTGGGTCGAGAGCTATTCTGATATCGATGATTCTGTCCTTAGGACTTCATTCATTCAATCGTTACAAAAAAGAGGATGATAATTGAATCAGTGGATAGAAATTACTCTTACGCACCACCAAAATGGCGAATTGCTAAGGTTTTAGAAACTACAAACCATGCGTTTGTTAGATGATTCCCCTCAAAACAAACTATGCGAGCCCATGCGCTGAGCGATCTCCTGACTTCAGTGGAGAGTGTGAAAAAAAACCTCGTCCAGCATCTAAAAATATTCACGAGGAAATATCAGGGCCAGCAAAACAAATCATTCGATGAGGAAACTGAGTGATATTCTTCTGAAAACAACTGCAATTTGAATCCGTAACCCTCTATCAGAGCAGACACAGTTGCAGGTTAGGGAAGAGGAGACGAGAACGTGGAAATAATCTGACTAACGAGCGAATTACTGAGTGAGGATCGAATTCCAGGTTCATTTCAGTCACGGCAGTGCTAGCTAACGAGGCTTTCTGGCGTTTTTCGATTTCTCCATTACATGGGCAAATCAAATTTATCCCTATAATGTTAAAAAGAATCGCACTGCAGAAGGCTACCTTCCATCCATTAATGACTTAAAATTGGATACCTATCAGGTTATGGAATAATTCGCTCGTTTCTCTTACAAACTGAACATAAACTGAAAAAGAAAGAAACAGTCTTATGGGGCTACGTTAGACTTAAGTAATGTATACTTTAGAAAGTCTCGCTAACATGACCAACGTCATAAAACATCCCTATTTTTTTTTAATCAGAAGGGTTTGGCTCCCAGTCTGCAGATTTTTAAAACCGTGATGTTAATCAATCAGCAGCTTCTTGTTTTCGCCATTTGTCTGGCTCTCAGCGTCATTGGTAATGACGCAAGAACTCTCAAAGGTTTGGAAATTAAGCAAGCAAAATTCTGCGGTAAGATTAATTAATTAATGATAATGATGATGATGATGATAATAATGATAGTGATGATGATGGTGACTAAAAACAATGTTGTAATCACAGCGAAAAAATCTTCCCAGCACCCTTTGCACCTGGAAAATTGCATGTCAAATAACTTTGTCAGTTTCTAGTCCGCAAGGGTACTACAATATAGGAAAATAACTATTCCCATAACATATATATAGTTTCGCTAGCACGGCGTAGAGAAATAAGCTGTCCAATCTGAGGTGGGGACTCCAAGAGAGTTCAGAGATAAGAATCATGAGTTAAATATTTGGCCAGTTTGCCAGTCGATCCGGCACTAAATCAGGTTTTCTTGTTTTTGAGAAATAGGAATACTCAGTGGAGTTTTGACGGAAACAACTGACACCTGGTCTCTTACTTATCTGCCCGAAATCTATTATGAGAAAAAAATAATAAAAGAATTCGATTTTTCAGCTCTTGCCAGTCGATGCTCGGTTTTTTCCTGACAGTTTTTTAGAGGATCCGTTTCCCCTAAACACAGTTATGACCTGCGATTCCATTTTCAGGTTTATTATATCCGAACTTTTTCGCAGATCCACATGACGAGACAGCAAAGATTCAAATTTACCCATGGCCTTTCATACCATCTGGAAAACGTTGCAACATCAGCCTGACATTCATCCCTGGTAAGCTAACAACGAATTTAACTGTAACTACTGATTGAAAATTAAAAATGGACAACGTGATGCTTCCATGGCAACCGCTTTCGAAAAAAAAAAAAGAGGCAATACGGATATTTTTACGAGCATATCACATGCAGCAGAAGGTGAATTCTGTGTTATTTTATCGTAGTTACTGGTGAAAATGTCCAAAATAAAGTAATACAGGGGCCTTATGCATGAGCGATGGCTAAGCCTAAGTCGACATCATTTTCTCTAAAAATATTGAATTTTATTGAGAATTTCGTAATTATGATTAATATAACCCTTAATCGTTTAGCGTTTTCCAAAAACAAGATGGATATTTAATGCTGCTGTTTTGCAGAAGACGGCTAAGAAATGTTAAACGATTCACAATGCCCGTACAAAACCGGCATACTTTGCTCATTTAATCTTTTGTTTGGCAAAAGAATGTTCTTGTTGCCGTTACGTTGTCGTCGGTGTTTGCGAAAGGTTGTGACGTAGCCCTCGCGGCTTTCTCACTCATATCTTTGGCTCTAACAGCAGTAGACGTTTTTGCTGCGACGCTGGAGGCTGAGCTGACTTGGGAACCAGAATCAGACTACCCCTTTGTGCAGAGATATAGGTATTATGTCTGTCCACGATTTCCAGAAATGTACAGTTTGCCTGCTGGTGGTAAGTGGCCTTTGGGAAGTAAGAATAGCCAATAGCCTGGGTTGATAAAAGCACTTGAGTCATTTAGTTAGTTATTTTACCGTAGAGACTAGGTGAAAGTCTTTCATTTCTGCAAGAATGTTTATCTAAAGAAATTATTGCTTTGTAGTCTGTTTCTCTTTTTCCGTTTAATGTACATCCTTATTTATTTTGTCTTATGCACCATGGAAATATCACCGCCCTGGTCATATTTGATTCTGCAGAAACGAGTGCCTATGAGCCGGCTTTTGACTTGATTGCCTAAATCGCGATTTATTTGGTTTAATTTGGGCAACCGTCTGCTTGAGTGCGTTTTTCGATAAAATTCAGGAATAAAAAGACATCGTCACGACGACGAAAGGAAAGTAAATTCCATAGATAGATTATTTTAACGCGAAATTAACGCGTAATTAATCATCTATCCGGTTTTCTTGGAGGATATGCAATCCAACAACATTTTTTTAAAGAAAAATACTGAAATAGTTCGTGCTGAAGCAATGAAGTGATTGGGAACTAACTCATATGCAGACCTAACCTTTTACCTGACTCTACGATGACCTTTTGTTATAAATTATTATTTTTATATAAATCTAACGAACAAAAATATCCTTGAAAACTTATTGAATTTACAACGGTCACGGAGTTCTATTTTGACGGTGATGAACTCTTGGCTAATGCACTTTTCATTACACGGGTCTTAATCCTAAAAATATCAGATTTTTGAGGGGGCCTATTGACATCACTAGGATTGTGTATTCTTCAGATTTATTTTACATATTACGATTTTACTTGCGCCACCCACCCACTCAGCGAATTTCAAGACATGAAAAGCCAAAATTATGCATTGCTCCCTCAGAAATGTTTCATTGCTCTTCAAGCCACCTTTGCATTGAGTTTTTATTGGTTCATTACATTTCATATGCTTTATCAATAGATATAATGATTATTCTGCTCCAGTGATTACAACATTCAATTGCACATCGTTCTAATTCCTCATTCTAATCTTATTTACTATTATAAATGTTATTCTCTTCACAACGTTTAAATGTTGCTGTTGTCGTAATTTTTTCGTAGAGACTCATGTCTGGACGCTTTCTGATGTAATGACTTCATTGCCACCAGGTTTCAAGGTAATTAATGTATGATTATACCGTCAACTCTCTTTAAAGCATACTAACTCCAGCTTTCCTCCCAATGGAGGTGTCAAACTTATAGAGGGACAAAAATACAGGGATATCCAGGGAACACATTCCCAAAAAGGACCATTATATGACGAATTGTCGCTTGATATAACGTGTTTGTTGACCATTACTCAGTATTACGGTTAGGAAGGATACCAGCCACAATCTAAATAAGCTATTAACCATTCCTATCGGCCAGCAAAGTCACTCCTCGGTAATTTGCAGATAACGCAACAAGCTAGTCTTTCTGTTAAGCTGACACTGATCAGTGACATTAGAACTTCAGTGGATCTTGCTCCAGGCAACGCCGATAGAATTATTTCCATTGGTTAATTTCCAAGAACGAAAACAAAAAAAACACTTAATTTTCTATATTGGAGAGACATTAAGTCTTGGAAACGCTGGAGGATTCTAAGCAAGTTTAGAATTACATTTTCCTCGTTCAAGTGCCAAAACGCAAAGACTCAAGAAATACATGTGCAATGTAAATTATATCACTTGTTTATCAAGTTCGCCACTGGAATAGCTTGTAGAAGAATAAGAGTGTGTCCATGAGAAAATCAGGCAGGAGGCGATACAGCTTAAATCACTGATTTTGCTCAACCTTGGCAAAAATGTTGGGTTTCGTGAGTAAATGATTATCGCGGAAACAGTTGGTCAAAACACTTTATTCCCTTTAGGTTACAGGTGGACCCCCTGCAAAAATGGCCCTTTGACACTAATTTCTGCATATTTAGTATTTCTATAACAAGGAAGGCCAGATGAAGATGAAGTCCACTAGATAACATTCTAAAATTCTCAGTCTCAAAGCAAAGATATTCATTTGAACTAAGCAATTTGATTTTTCTCCATGGCTCCATCGTAAATAAGGTGTATATTTCATATTGTTGGAAATAGGCTTTAACAGGTGACAAGTATCTGCAATGAGCAAAAGCAAACACGCATTATTCTAATCATCTTTATATATAGGTTAGATATCAGCGTATCCACTCTCACCAAACATGCCCAGTAGTTTGGCAAATACCCTCACATAAAGTGTGTTCATTGTCATGCATGTTTGAATTATGACTAACAATGCAGTTTCTCACGCTTCTTTTTTTTTTTCCTCCTTTTTCTTTTTCAAATATGTAGATGACCACCAGGGTAGTAATTCAAATTTACAACGAGGATCACATCATGTTTGTCTGCGCTGAAACAGTGGCTACGACGCACTAGCAAACGATCAAGAAGATTCTGCTATTTGAATGGGGAAACGTTAAAGGCGAAAGTTTGACAATTTCAAAGTTTATTACTGTTAAACATTACAATTCTCTTTTCTGCATGTCTTTTCAATCCTAATAAAACACAGCAGTGAATTGGTTATACACAGTAGTGAAATGATTTCCTGACTTTTAATCAATTATAATTTTTTATGGGGTGGTAATTGATGAGGCCGATTCATCAACACATAGAAATTGTCGGTGGATGACCTAAACTTCCTTAAATTAATGATCTTT
>Ga0126339_10001677_pt1:12500-15324 | contig 15324 bp, 10 predicted proteins | sample OrbTmetagenome_2_FD_92532 | JGI IMG/M metagenome (GOLD analysis project Ga0126339, IMG submission 92532) | Coral microbial communities from Petempiche,Puerto Morelos, Mexico - Orbicella T R C metagenome | ecosystem: Host-associated > Invertebrates > Cnidaria > Coral | place... | reverse complement strand
CGCTTTCCAAACTTTGACGCTAGCAACGCTTGGCAATTGGGCCACGACTCACCAGAGGGTATTTTTCTTGGGCAAGAACTGCTCTTGGACTTTGCTGCCTGGCTCGATCTGACTTCGAACGCCCATAACACGATAACGGTATATCAGCTGCCATCGAAGTTTCAGAACACATTTTGATTCTTTAAAACGTGCTGATGACTTACGGGTTTATCGAGATTTTATGATGCCTCTCAACCACCAGGCAGGCATGCAAGGTACTTTAAAACAATGCTTAAGATATTAGTTAACAGAGCTCTAATGCGGCAGATCTCTTTCTTTGTTCGATGTATTTCGCTTGACGCTCGATCGATTCACGTGTTGTGTTCACGTCACAATAACCGAAGAAAACAATCTGTTCCCAGATTTCCGCTCTATATACTATTTTCCTTTGACTTTAAGACAGCTAAGATCCAGTGGAATACACTATAAACAGTCTGCCTGTTTGCTGTTCAACAAAATAATAAGGTTTCTTTTGTTTTTTGTTCAACAAAAGATCTCCAAAAGATGCCGCTTGGAAAACTGAGTTTTTTTGCATACGTTATTTCTCGAGAACGAAGAGCGCCCCAGCCAAAAAAACTTCAGAGCAATGTTTCTCAGGTAAAACGAAGCCCACATGCCAAAGTTCAGCTATTTTTGAGCACTTTCAAAATGGCCAAAAAATCTAGGCGACGTTCTTGCACGCGGCCTTTCAAATGATCATGCTGAGAACAGAACGTTGAAGATGAATGATGTACTGAACCATCCTCTCGGACCTCGCCCTTGGGCCCTCTACACGGCTGATGGATTGCTTTGGAGAACCAACAAATCATCACTTGCCAAGGAGCCAGCCAGAAGAATAGGACAGCAGCAGATATGATTCTTCAGCCGTGCGGGCGAATTTTTGACAAAACGGTAATGGTCCAGAAGATAAGAGGCGACCAGAAAACATTTGCTGAATTGGCTGACAGTATGATGTCCATGCTTTTACCTGAAGGAACAAACAGCCAGCGTATTGACGTGGTCTTCGACGTTTGCAGAAATAATTCGATCAAAAACCACAAGAGGGAGAAGAGAGGCTCAGAAAGCGGTCTTAAAGTCAGAAACTTCAAGGCAGACTACAAGAATCATCAATGGCGGACATTCTTGTCCATTTCCAAGAATAAATCGCTCCTGAGCAAATTTATTTCAGTGGCAAGATAAGAAGCACAGAGAGCGGTTCGCTGCACAGACAATCTTCGTAACAACCGAGGATTACTGCTATGAGCTCTCCTCGACTGGAGTAGCAGCAAGGGAAGAGCTAAGGTCGACGCACGAGGAAGCGGGTACCAGAGTGTTTCTCCATGCAGCACATACAGAGCTGTAGTTATTACGTCCCCGGCTTTTTTTTATTATCGCATGGTTATGGAGTCTGTAATGCCATTGGACTTTGTTGTAGGATATTCTGTGCCAAACAAGGCAAGGTCAGACTCGAACCAGCTACCTCCCTGTGCAGATTGTTTCTATTGTTTAAGGATGTACTCCTTGAGAGCAAACTACCAATTGCGAGCAGCTATTTGGAGAAGTTTACAGAGCTGCCCTCAAGTCCCTTCACCAGTTGGTCAAGGATGGGTCGAGGAGTACTGCAACTTATCCATCAAATGGATGAATGTGCAAACCCTCCCCTAGAGTTCTTCTTGAGTTTCTCTCCCGTTTTTGTGCAAGATCATGCAAGCTATCCACGTGCCAACCTGCCTTACAAATAGCCTTAAATGCACCGTTATGTACCGCCTTCGTGAATGCAACGATAAGGGCCTTAAGTAATGACGACGGCGACGCCAGAGACGACGTCCAGTAAAAAATAGTTTTATATTTTACTTTCGAATTTCGCAGCAGTATAGATTTGTTCGGTGCACCTATCTGTCCCAGAACCTACTCAAGCTAAATGTGTAATGCCAGAGTTGAATTCCAAATTAAAATACGAAACATTAGCCGCTGCCGTTCGCGTTCTCCAAAATACACAGAAACTAGTCATTTCACGGTGCTATTTTGAAGAGGACGGCAAAGAAATGTACAAAGATTTATAACGCACTTGCACAGCCATTGTTCTGGTCATTAAATCTTTTTTTTTGGTAACGTTCTCGTTGCCGTTGCCATCGTGGGTTGCTTAAGGTCTCTAATTGTTCCGCTCATTAAACCTTTCGTTTGGTGACGTTCTTGTTGCCGTTGCCGTCGTGGTTTTCTTAAACTCCCTAATAGTGCTGAGGAGGAGGAGATTCTTGATGAACAATGCTCTGATGGCGAGGAGGATCAGGAAAATTAAGACATTTTAAATATCAATAGAAATAATCCATTAAGCTAGATTAAGAAGATAGTGTTGAGGAAATTGTGAAACCATTACTCCTCCTCGTGAATTATGCTTTCTTTTTATGCCAATATTTCTCAATTTCTTCTAAATTTTTGGGCTTCTTCAACATAAGGGAGCTTTTCAAAAGTTTTTTTCATTGCATAATGAGTGCTTTGAATCAAAAGGGAAAATGCTTTCAACTTTCAAACATTTTTGCCACATTCTGCTTTAGAATAATGGTGTTTTAACAGCGACGATGGCGGATCCAAGATGGCCGACAGGTATTACATTGAGAACCACTGTCTTGGTAGCAATTGCATCTCACCAAATCACTAGTTGTGAATCACATATTTTCTCCTGCTTTTGTTTGGCGAAAATTCTGCAAGATCAACGCATTAAAAAAATTCTTAAAAGTTCTTTTGTTGAAATTTAAATATTTTCAGCGTTGTCATGGAAACAAAATCCTTTAAGCTCATGTAAGTT
>Ga0126339_10001677_pt1:0-7500 | contig 15324 bp, 10 predicted proteins | sample OrbTmetagenome_2_FD_92532 | JGI IMG/M metagenome (GOLD analysis project Ga0126339, IMG submission 92532) | Coral microbial communities from Petempiche,Puerto Morelos, Mexico - Orbicella T R C metagenome | ecosystem: Host-associated > Invertebrates > Cnidaria > Coral | place... | reverse complement strand
AGGAAACACAGGACAAGACTGGATTTGGGCACTGTTCATAGGACGTTTTGATTTAAACTTCAAGCAAGAGTATTTGATAGTGTTCCATCCGGCAGTGACATCAACAAGTCGGTCCGATGCGTAAAATTCGTCTGGGTTCAGTTCAAGAGCCTGAAAAGGTTATAAGCTCAATTATCGCCGAGAATTTCTATGTTTTTGGCGTAAAATTTACCATCCACGGTTCCGAATCGTTAGCTTTACATAACAAGTTTTAATAGTTGCGTAAAATTTGTATTCACTGTGAGACACAACATAGAAAATAAATTGGACTAAGGCTGCTGGCGAAGGTGAAGCCGAAAGTGCTGCAACAGAACACCGCAATCTGAACCCAGTTGGAAAAATATATTCCAAACCTTCCCATGATATATTCCCCTTTTCTTTGTAAGGTTTAAATTCCCTATGCCTGGAGAAACTCCTTGCGAGACTGAAGAACTTTTAGCTACCATGAACACTCAGAAAACCGGTTAACATTCGAGAATTCAACTCTTGCTAACATTTGGCGCCCTTTTCTCGCGGGAAGAACATTTTCTCCAGCTTTTAAGGGCAGTACATTACCAGTACAGTATCAGTACACCATCGCAACATCCACTTTGCTACAGAATTTTATATAGATTTATTCTCACCTCTATGAGTTCTTTATGGCATATTGTGCAATATATATTCCAGCAAAATCAAAATCAAAGCTAACCTAACGTCTATGTTCCCTCCGATTTATTTATCAAGTTTTTCACTGGTATCATCTCTAAAACCCGCATGACAATCATACAAATCCTGCAAAGTTTTTTGTTGCTTTCAGCAATCCCAGGTTTTGCCATCGTCCAATTCATGTGGTCATCGCGGTGAAAGCCTTGTGTGATCAGATATAGCAATTAGCGAACGGAATCAGTGTCACGTAAACAAGCAATGAGATCAGTTCTCAGTATAGCGAGAGCAAATTTCACTTCAAATCGGTTGAAAAATAACGTTTGCATAAAAGTCTAAGGTCTTGTGGTAAAAGCCTCAAAGAGTCGGTACAGAGGTAGAAGAGTTGTCAAATGTCTCATGTCACTTAAATAGCCAATGATAGAAATGGGTGTTTGACGGCTGTCAGAGTTTTTTTTTTTTACGCCAACACGGGCATGGTTCTCTCAAGTGTAACGCGACACTAAAACGTGACAAGTGTCCTGGACGAGTGAAAGGAATAAAGCCACTATTGGCCTATACCGAAAGAAATGCACGATTAACAAGCGTATATATGCCAAGCGCTCTTTGTACTCTGTTATCAATCATTTCATTAAAATGCATTCCATGTTTGTTTAGGGCTTTAATCTCTTTAATTTCACCTTATCAACATGAAATTCAAGGAGTAATAGATTAACACTACAGGTGACACTGTGCTGGTAGCCATCATTGATAGAAATTAACCTAAAGTTACCGAGTACAAAAATCGCTAGGTGCATGTACAATTATTAATCGTACTTAGTTTCAGGTACGATTATTAAGCGTGCTGATCGACTACTGATTAGAACGATTGCTACGTGTATGTACGATTATTAATCATACTTAGTTTTAAGTATGATTACAGATCCCCCACTGATTAAAAAGATTGCCAGGTACGATTACTAATCGTCCTTAGCTTCAGGTACGATTACTGATCCCCACTGATTAGAAAGATCGCTAGGTGCATGTACGATTATTAATCGTACTTAGTTTCAGGTACGATTATTAAGCGTACTGATCGACTACTGATTAGAACGATCGCTGGGTGTATGTACGATAGCTACATGTAGGTGTACATGCACTTAGCGATCTTTCTAATTAACAAATAGATTCCATGTTGCCGTGCGTCTGTTCTGTAATAGATCACAGATGACGTCAAAATGTGTTAAGAACAAAAAGGTGGCACACGAAGCGATAGTCGAGTGTGTCACTGATGTTCTTACCACATTTTGACATCTTCTGTGATCTATTACTGAACAGACGCACCGCAACATGGAATCTGTTTTATATAATAACGAAACAAACTACTACAGATAGAGCTTTTTTATTTCAAAATCTTCCAACATAACTCGAAAGCCAGCCTGAAAAGTCAAGAGCGGCCCTGTGAGCCGAAAAGCTTGGACGTTGCCTTGAATATTGCAGGAGTTGAAAAAATACGCTCGGAAAACTTGCGGTTGTGGTTAACCTGCAGGCCATTCAATTCGAGTTTTGAATGAAAGGAGCATTAGTGATGGTGGAAATTTGTGTCCTCTGTGGTTGGTGATTCTCAAATCAGTTTGAAATAAATTCGAAGACACCTTTTAGCTGCAATACAGTTGGTCGTGAGCTGTAGTGAGCTATACTTTGCTCGCTGCTGTGCCCTGAAACGGACTGGAACATTCGTATCGGAAAGTAAGGTTATGTGTTTATTTTAACTTATTTTAAGAAGCAGTTTTGATGTTTCATTCCTGACATCAACCAGTGTGTCAACAATTATTTTGAGACTGAGACAAGTTGAATTTTTTCAATAAATTAATCTCATTAACATTTTGTTTATTGGGTTTGTTAAATTCGAGATAAAGCAATGGTTCTCGGCTTACCAAAAACAATTTTGCGCTTGGTTTAGTCTCGCTCAACTGCCAACTGAGACTGCTCAAGTATTTTTTCTGAGTCATTTTCTAAACAAGAAACGGCTTTATCTTTCTCCTTCCTGCTAGACTATGCTTCTCGTACCTGTTCAATGCCTCGACAAGACTTTTTTGTACGTTATGTTTTGCCCAGTCATGTAAAACATCTAAATTCTCAAAACTTTCCGTCATTTCAAAACACAGAGGGAAAACCTTTGTAATGATGACGCCAATCGTGCGTCTGTCCTCTAACAGATCATAGACGAGAACCAATCAAAATGCGAGAATAACCTGGCTTATTATATAATCAAAAATGGATCAGAGATCGTTAGTATAGAGTTGATAATTCTGGACATGACTTAATAAATTCCTTTTTGAAATCTCAAGTGGTGCATGTCACTAGGAAAGCAATTTAAAAGATGCAAACTACAGGTTGTTTCTACAGACTGCTAACATGTTATAAAACGGGGAGGCTCTGCTCCGAGGCCCAACTCCTTACCATTTTGACTGAAAAGGTGCCCCTTTCATATACCTTTAATTGAAATAGGTACCTTGAAAACTCTACGTTTTAATCTTGACCATTACCTCAGAGTTCCACAGCGTCGTACAATTTTTCTTAGCCTTAATATGCGTTTCTACGCATCACATCTCAATCTACGTTCGCTTCGAAATGCTCTGAACTTTCTTAAGAAACTCTCTTCGCGAACTTCGCGAACTAACTTACATACTAATTCTCAAAAGAGTAAAGTTGAACGTACTCATTCAAAACAAAATGTCACGTGCACGCGAAACTTGTCACATCAGTCGGATTCTATTGATATTCTATTCCATGGATGTTCATTTGACTTGTCAATTATTCGAATTCACGTGCTAGCAGGCGTTCTTTAAATATTTTCGGTCGACACGCATACAAAAGGCACGACAGCGGCCCCGCAAACGTCAAAGTCCAAACGTTTGCCAATCGTGGTAAGTGTCTGTCCTAGCCATCCAATAGACACAGTTTAACAACAGGGCTGTGTAACTCCGTGCTGGAAGTCTTCACTTTGGCGGATCGCACTCTTGAATCTCGTCCCACAAACACCTCTGTTACACGACCCAAATTCCACTTGTTACGGGGGAACATTGTCTTCCAAAATGAGCACGATATCTCCCACTCCAACATTTCGTTGATCCTTCAGCCACTTTTCTCGTTCGGTCAAGGTCGGTAAATATTCGCTGATCCACCTTTTCCAAAAGACGTCGGTTAGGTATTGGACCTTTCTCCACCGCTTCCTGCCCAAATGGTCTTCCTTGACGAAAACCCCTGGAGGCAATCCAGCCACCTTTCTTTGCAGCAAGACGTGATTGGGGGTCCATGCTTCCAAATCGGCAGGGTTATCCGACGCTGCTACAATCGGGCAGTTGTTCACAACGAATTCCACTTCGGTGGACAGAGTTCGCAACGCAAACTCACTGAGCAATCTATCTCCCACGATAACCTTCAGCTGCTTCTTCGCACTCTGCACCAGCCTTTCCCAGACTCCAGACATGTGCGCCGCTGTAGGAGGGTGAAAAATCCAGTTGACTCCTTTCTGCTGCAATTCTTGGTAGTTCTTAGTGTTGTTTCAGCCTCTGATTGCTTCTTTTAATTCACGCTCTGCCCCAACAAAGTTAGTCCCTCTGCCCGCTCTGATCTCCTCAGGAGGTCCTCTTCGGCTGATAAACTGTCGCAAGGCCATAATGAAATCGTTGGTCTCCAATGACGATACTAGCTCCAGGAAAACGGCTCGCGTTGTTAAACAAGTGAATAGGCATCCCCCGTGTTTTGCTGAACCGAGGCCCCATTTAACCATTAGTGGCCCGAAGAAATCGACACCGGAGAACGTAAAGAGTGGTTTTTACAGTTGCAATCTCTTTTTAGGAAGGGGAGCCATGACCTGCTTCATTGGCCTCTCATTCAGCCGGCGACACTTGAAGCAATTTCTAATGATATTCTTCGCCAAACCTCTGCCGACGAGTATCCAGAACATTTTTCTAGTCTGCACTAGGGTTTGCTCTCTACCAGCATGGGCCAGACTTTCGTGACAGTTCCGAACAATCAGCTGACTAATGTGGTACTTCTTTGAGAGTATGATTGGGTGCCTTTCGTCGTAGGACAGTACAACTGCTTCCTCCAGCCGGCCTCCAACACGAAGAACCGCCTCCGCCAGCACCAGTTTCAACTTCGCAAGTCTGCTGGAACTCTTTACTTCCTTGTTGGCTTTGAGGTCTCTCAGCTCTTCAGCGAAACTTTGAGCCTGAATTAACCTCATGATTAGCAGGGTTGCTTCTCGTAGCTCCTCTGTGGTTAATGCTTCTGTACTTGAAGAGGTTTTCCGGCTTTTTAGCCAATGGCAAAAGCGCACTAGCCAAGCAACCCAACATTGTCACTTTAACCACGAGCTATAGTGAGTCATCATCTTGTAAATGCATGGAGCTTCTGAGTTGAGTCCAGCGTCACGGTTTTTAATCTTGATTAAATGAACTTGCACTTCATCCCAAACTTCAGGGTCGTCTTGTGAGACTGCGCCAATCTCTGCTTCAGGCCAATTCTCTTCTGATTCCCATAGAAACTCTGGTCCCTTCCGCCAACGATACTGATCGGTCAATTTCTGGGGCTTCAAACCACGGGAAGCGTCGTCAGCTGGATTCAATTGTTACAGCCTTTTTTGCGTTACCCTCGAGAAACTGCAGCAAACGGGACATCTTTTGTGCGTCAGACAGATTCTGAGACTCCACCATTTAATGGAAACGTGTTTTGAATTTATAGAATTCACACGGATCTCCGGAAAACTTTACCACCTCCAAGGGGGGGCAAGCTCGCTCCCGTAGCAATCAGGTTCATATTAGTAACAAAACTCTCGAGAACCCTAGTTCTGTCAGTATTAATAACCTTAAATGAAGCTCCAGTCGACACGCATGCAAAAGACACGACATATCCATTTCATATGCTTTCATAACAGGCCCGTATTATGAATAAATTGCCCAAAAGGGAAATCTTCTTGTCATTTTCATGTAGTGCTTAATAACTTAAATGATACAGCCAGAAGGTGCATCTGTTCAACATATATTAATCCAAGGCCCTTTTGAACAACTAAATAACAGATTTCCCCACATTAGATCATATACCTCAATTTGTGAATTCCCTACCCCTTGATATACCTAAAGCCTGAAAAATGCCTCCCTGTATTCAGTAGGCCATTGTAGGGACTAACTTTTGCCCTCAGGCACTTCTAAAGCACAGCCCTGGAAATTGTGAAAAAGAAACTTGTTTTTACTGGTTCTTACACTTATACATGCATGTACCTTCATTATCTGATACTGAATCATCTTTATCATCTGTTTTACCTGTTTCGGTCACATCATCATGTTCTTCTTCTTCTTCTTCTTCTTCAACAGGTTCAAATAAAATTTTTAATGGATCTTTAAAAAAAAAAGACAGAATGTTTAGTTCTCCATGAAGTAATCAATGTACATGTATTCAAGTGTACTCTGACTTGCAGAAGAATATTTCTTTATAATATTTGCCTCATTAGCATAAGCAGTACAGTTTCTGATGGAGCTACTAAGACATTAGTTCTGAATATTGAAAGAGCATAGCACGATTACCTGTCCCAAGGAATTGGAGACCAATGCATTGAATACATGTACTTTTTGTGCCACGCAGGTTTAAAAACTCAAAATTTTACAAAGAATGTATAAGCTCATTAGTGCCATTGCCACCCAGAAATCTAACAGTTTTTGAAAGCCAATTTCTCCTCGAATATTACACCCAAAGAGCCAAACATTTCACCAAGTACTAAGTTTCACAAGCTCTTTAAATGCTTGTGGTCAATTTGTGTCTAGAATGATGCCTTCTCTGTGCAAAGTCATATGTTAATGAGGAAAAAATGTAAACAATGACATCAGCAAAGATTCCCTTATTTAACAAAGTTCTGCATTTGTTATGCTACATGTCCATGTAACATGTGGTATTTTGGGATATAATGCCTATTATTATTTCTTTATTCAAACCAAGAAACTAGGTACATGATTGTAGAATTTAAAGTTTGTTTTTCCCTCTTAACTGAGTTTTTTCAATCTTAATGGTCGGAGAAGCCTGAGTCTTCTCTTGACACTGTGCACTCCTGAGTAATTTTACCATTCAAGTAAACCATTTTTTTAACTATTTACCTCCTGCTGGATCTTTTATCGGTAAACATCCTCTGTCAACACCGGCGATGAAACCTCGCATACTTTCCAGGCATTCCAAAAAGTCATCATGATCAGCCTTGAAACTCGGAGGTGCATTCAGCAAGTATTTTGAAGCAATTAAACGGAGGACCTCTCCTTCTGTAGGAATGGGACTCATGGGTGTTTGGGGAGCTTCAGCAACCGTACATGAAGACTGAGTATGCCCAGATGACACAGGTATTGCAGATGTCTCCTGGGGCCCACCATCTTGAGATGCTGAAACAAGAGTTCTATCCTGTGTGTTGTGTTCTGCAGGTGTCATGTTTTCCACATCAATGCTTAATTTCAAAGCTGTTGAATTAGAACAATTTTCAAATATTCCAACATTTAGTTTAAATCTTTTATGTCATATACTGGTTATAATATTTACATGTAGTTTATAATCTCCTTTTTCTTATACAATGCCTGACACACTTCTGTCTTTTCATCGAAACTGGCATGCATACTAAATTTTTTTCTAAAAGGACACTTACAAAGGTAGGAAGTAACCTTAAGGTCCCTTATATACATACAGGTAGGTTACATTGCATTTGTATGTTTACTGAACTTACGCTAAGGATTTGAAAAGCGAGAAGTATACTGAAATGCATGCATGATCATAGCCTTTTACCAGTTGAAGGGCTGG
>Ga0126339_10001676_pt1 | contig 15324 bp, 8 predicted proteins | sample OrbTmetagenome_2_FD_92532 | JGI IMG/M metagenome (GOLD analysis project Ga0126339, IMG submission 92532) | Coral microbial communities from Petempiche,Puerto Morelos, Mexico - Orbicella T R C metagenome | ecosystem: Host-associated > Invertebrates > Cnidaria > Coral | place: Petempiche,Puerto... | reverse complement strand
TCACTCAGTCACTCAGTCACTCAGTCACTCAGTCACTCACTCACTCACTCACTCACTCACTCACTCACTCACTCACTCACTCACTCACTCACTCACTCACTCACTCACTCACTCACTCACTCTCACTCACTCACTCACTCATCCATTGAACGTCCATAACATACCCGACGCGCCGACTAAGAGGTTTTTTTTACAAAAAAATAACTCAAAAATGGATGTTTCCTTACACACAGACGTTCTACTTGAGACTTGTTTAAAAGCACTTGATGTTTTTGCTGATGAACCCTGCGGTATTCAGTTCTGCCAATGCCGAATGAAGAGCGACTTTCCGGTAGGGTTTGCTTAGATTGATGAAATCTGTGATTGCCCGGCGAGGTCAAGTCCTGAAACTGCTCGAAAGTCGAACGTCAGTAAGTCTTTTCAATTATTTGAAAACTTTCAGGTCAAATTTCATAGCCTTCTTTGTATTCTCTGGTACAGAATCTACTTGTATTGTCAGCATTTCCGATTCAGAAACACTGGCGAAATGCGAGTTCACGCCGGCCATTTTGTTTTTCTTTGGATCAGTTTATTATAAACAGGTGTTCCGAGGTCTTTACGGCAAAGCCAACCAAGTACACAGAGTAAGTTAAAGTAGTCACGTGGTATGTAAGGGAATAAAGAGTACATATAAGTTGCTTCTCTAACCTGAATGATTGACAGTTCCTTCTTCTCTTCCTTCTAACCAGCTAATTAATGTCGCAGTAACCAAGCGTTTGTACATGCAGTTTACAGTGCGTTCAAGCTGGGCTGCAAAGTCATTCAGCTGTGACTCATTACAACCAAGCTCACTTTCCTGCTGCCGTGCGACAACCAGCATAACAGAAAACACATGATGTCTGATTATTAACTCGGGAAACGAACAGGTCTCCAAAGCCTTCATGGTCAATGCCAGATTGAGCTCCTCTGGAAGATCAGTGTAAAAAATGAAGTGCTGCACAGCTTTGGATACATCCCACCTTCTTTCCAGTTGAACATTTTGACAGTTCAGTAGACGAGCTACTGATGGCAAACCCCATGCAATGTTAACGAACTGTATCTGAAACAACAAATAATTGGGATAACAGCAATACTCTTGTAAAGAAAATTTCAAAATTTGCTACACGATTAGTCATTGTTGCAGTTAACACGTCACTTTCGCAAATACTCAATTCTGGACACTGCACAGAAACCATCACATTTATTTACACAAATCATCCATTCTGGTTTGATTCTCAAAAGCAGCTATTTCATATTACTGGCTCTAAAATCGGTCTAATTAAATCGTGTTCAAGTACAATTCAAAGGAAATGTGAGGATTTTGGCGTGGCATAACACCAACTCACTTCAGATTTGTCATGTTGTTCGGCATTGTTTTGCAGTCTCTATTGGCGATCCTGCTTCAACAGTTACAATAAACGGGAACGATGTAAGCAAACTATAAATCGAATACAACATTTTGTCGATCTGGGTTTCAGTTTTACATGTAGGAAATGGATCACAGGACTCCAGATCGAAAATGTCTTCTTTTTTAAGTTTTAAACTTGCACTTGCTTTTCCTCCCATAAAATGATTATGACAGCCGCCAGCGTACCCATCACCATGCTCAAAACTGTTCAAGGGGGCCTAATATAACCGTCACCAAAACCTTGCACTGTGACCGGTTAACAATGACTATCAAAACTGTTGGTTGGGTGGCTACAGAAAGGCACGTCACTTTGTAAGAGCTGCTATCTTTTATACACACATACGACACATAACCAGACTACTTTCTTGTGGTAGCCATTTGTTTCAGCTGACAAACGAATATGAGATGGTACTCTCTCTCATTTTGCACCATTCAGCCACATTAATAATGTACACGTTTGTGCAGTCATAACTAGGCATGCACTGTTTCGAAAAATACAATAAAAAAGATAGGTCATCATGCTTGCAAAGGAGATATCATAGGCCAATTTTACCCCCTTTATGCCTAATCACGCGTGTTATTTCATCACTTCATCTTACATTTTGCAGAAGCTGGAAGCTAAGTTTTCTAGAGAAACAGTTAAAAAAAAACTTGATAGGTAAAAAGTCTCAAGCATACGAAACAATGTTATAATTTATGACACATTCACACAATTTTAAGCGGTATTGACTGAAAGCGTTTCTCAAGTCATTGTTTTAAAGGTCATATTTGCATCCACGACTGGGAAACGGTTTTCTGCACACTTTTTAGTTATATCTTTCTCTCCTTCTGAACAATTTTTTATAACTTTTTTAACTTGTAGAGGATAATTTGGACACAAAAATTATGTAATAAAAGATATAAGTCACTATGCTTCTATATGAGAAAACGAGCATTTATTTCGCTGCTGGGCTTAGCTTGAAGGAAATCCCTTGATGTTGTATATGTGCGCGCGTTCTTGACTGTGTGCTTATGACACTAAAAGTATGCACAGTAGGTATGTGCAATGCAATTGAGGAGAATCACCATAAATGACCTACATAAATTTGATGAGACTCCAGACTTTGCTGCGTGTAGTTTGAGGGAGAGAGGAACAATGCAAGGAAGACAGTATTAGCAGAAACTCCAATGCCAGTGCACATGAAACCTTTCTTTGAATCATAATTAATCGCAGTTGTTGACCTTCCATCTGCAAAACAAAAATACTTGTCCCATTCAGTAAACCTGAAAATAAAAATCACAGACACAAAGGAATGTAACAAAAATCGAAGTCAAATACAAACTTGACAAACTTTCACCACAACAATTCAAGTACAGTATGTGAGTCTACATTTTGGCAATAAATTACTATAGGTAATCCTATGAATGCGAGTGCAAAACGATTTACACTTTGAGTGATATTCCAAATATCTCTCAAAATTGCACGAGGACGTTGGGGGTGCAATTTTACGATTAGTGTAAATCCTTTCAAATTACTTGAGCTTTTATATGATGCCTCATTTATTACATGAAAGAGTAGACAATAGACGAACTGTTAGCATATTTTATCAGATTAAATCAAAAGGTCGCCCAAAATACTTGAGTCCATAGTGCATTGCAGAGTTGTATTTTGTTTTCATCATTCGCACATGCCACAAGTGACTGTGTGCACTTCGGTTAGGATCCTCACGTCTTTACAAAGATAAAATTTTAAATCTTCGACTAGTGAAGAACCAATAAATATGCTCGGAACATATTTATCTTATGATGACGAAAACAATAAATAATTCAGTTTCAACTGGAATTATAAACAGCCGAAAATTAAAAATTCCACAAACCCAAAAATGCAATGAAGGAGGAAGACTCAATTGACTGACTTCTTAGGAAGTCGGTCTTCTATTTCTTTCATGAAAAAAGCAAAAAAACTTCAATGATTCACCATACCTATGTATTATTACATGTAACACTGGTAGCCTCAAACAAAACAGCTACATTTTATAAAAATAATACCATCGTTACCAACAGTCCATGTTTGCACTGAACCATCTAAGCTGGAGGTAAAGACAGTCCCATTGTTTGTACAAGCCAGGCCTGTAATTGGCATCCTGTGCAAACCTTGCATTATTTTGTGTTGCGGCTTTTGAATAGAGATCCCATCTTTTACAGAAATTGAAAATATTATAACAGATGGTCCTTTGCACACGACTAGATGATGAAGTCCATCACGAGCCTGTAAAGGGAAACAAAAATACGACTTAATGCAAATGAATAGTAATTTCAAGGGTTTCTGGACCAGTTATTTAAAACTCTCACTCAGTGTCTGAAGCATCCCCAGCCCATGCATAAATGAACACATGCGCACGCTTTATGTAAAATATGTAAAATGAACTGTTTACTATACATGCATCTTATGTGTTGGAACTCATTTTCACAAGTATTACAAGCAAACACATCACGTGCGTCAACAAAGCTTTTCAACAATTGTAAACAATGCAATACTTAAAATATAAGAAAGCAGCTGTGTTGTGCTCTTGGGCTGAATGCTTTACTCCACTAGTGACTATTTCCACCCAGGAATTTAAATGGGTTCCTGTGAACTGTTGGGCGAAAACTGCCAAAATGCTGGGGGTAAGCTGCATGCAAAACCAATTCTGATTTGAGACTGATTTCAACATGATTCCAACAAGAAATTTCAGACTTTTCAAAAAACAACACCATACATTCTTATTTACAATGCAGCTTTTGTTGTTGCCAATTAACATGTGCAGCTATGTAACTCAAACAATTTTTTTTTCACAATTCATTCCTTCCTTCCCAACTCATAATTTCATAATGCCTTCACACAGAGCCAATCATATCACAGCTTCCTTCATAGAACCGAGTACTTGATGTGGGTACAAACATACTCAAGCATGAGACCCAAAACAGGAAAGGGAAATCGGTCAGTACAAAATGTAAACTGCAGACTGCAGACCAGGTACAAAAGGCAGACTATGTACAAAATGCAGACTGAGTAATCTCAAATAACACGCAATATTCAAGAAACAATGATCAATCAGTGTTCATTTTGTAGCCAAATGCAGAACAGGCTCTTCATGGGGTCAAGAAATTAGGAAAGAAAAAAGGGAAGAATACCGTTCCTTTGTCTTGAGTGATATATTTCAATGTTAAGTACTATTTACTGACTGTATGGTTAACTAGTTAAAAAAAAAAGCAAGAAAAGTAAACAAATGACCAGTCACGAAAATGTCGCTTCACTTTTTTTGCTGATTGTTCTTCATTTCTATTAAGACAAATTGCATGTGTAGGAAACTTTGGCATTCCTTAATTTGCTGCAAGATTCTAATTCACTTGTTCTCATCTAATATTTCCATCATATTTATAGGTGTTGTTATTTGATACTAAAATCTTGTGCGCTAAGTGTGAAGACTATGAAGGCTTTAAATTCCATATATACAAAATAATATTTTTAGAAGCTCTGATTTATTTTAATATGTTCTATTTGCTGACAGTACAAATTTATTCTTCCAGTACAAAAACCTTAATCAAATGCTACAAATAGCCAATCAAGAGATCATCAAAGTGTCACAATGGTAAGATTCCAACAAACTAATGCTGATTGTTAGTAAAACAAATTTCATGATATTAAAACTAGAAGGAAGAATTAACATGCCAGACAGTCACAATCAACAATAAAAAAAATGGAGCAGGTCAAAGGGACAAAATGTCTTCATGTTGGTACTTAATTGATGAACAAATGACATGGAAGACTCATATCAATTACATAACTAATAAGATACATCAGGAATCAGATATATCAGTTACATTAATCAGCTTAACAATAAGTATTATCATGATTGATCTCCATTACATAGATACAAAGTAGAAATTATAAAATTATAAAAGGGGATCTCCCAAGAATTGTTTGTAAAAACTTGCTGGGATCTCAATGCCACGTAATGAATAAATGAGAATTGTAAAAGCAACGAGGCAAACACAATAAATTGAAAATCTAAGTTGATTTGTACCTAGTTTGCAGTCTGCATTTTGTACCTTGTCTGCATTTTTTATTCGGTCTGCAGTCCGCATTTTGCACTGACCAAAAGGCAAATACATGTACAATCAACAGTGTTTTTTCTTGCTCCAAAACTAGGGTGCTAAAGCAACCCCGAAACTGCATAAAATGTTATTATAACTATAGTTCAAAATCGTAACCTGCAACAAATCACATTGGTTATGAAAAAAATTTCGAAATGACGAGAGACAACATAGTGTCACGGACGTGTCAAAAGATCAGTTAATGCATTGTAATACAAAACAGCTGTACATAGTCATTAACCATTTATAGATTAAGTGATTCTTGCTGTTGTTTAACACTTGCCCCTATAGAACACAATATCATGGAAATGTCCATCTGTCAGCATATATCACAGAACAAAAGAACAAAATGTATCTTTAGTAACACAAAAGAGTTTTACAGTTTCTCTTGGATAATGCCTAAAACAATGATGTCAATAGCAGAACATGTGTTTAACACACCTGGGGTGAGTGAAGCCAGTTTAACCATTGCACCTGCAAGTCATCCTTGTCTCCCCACAGTACATATTGTGCAACCCCACTGATTGATGGAAACACTTGGAGACAGAAAACCTTAACAAGTCCATCTGTACCACCTACAGCCAACAGACCTGCAATTAAGCACAAATTAGTAATTCTTTTTATCACTATAAAATGACATTTATTGAAAAACCCACCTTTTTGGTAAGTTACATGTATAGAAATGAACTATGATTAACCCATTGACATAGAACAAGTCATTCTATTAGTTTCTCTGAATACACATGGCAAAAGCGTCCACGGCGAGGCCTGCATAAAATATCAGGGTCAACTAGGGGGATGTCCCCACAGATTGTGTCCCTAACAGGATACAATAAGTCTTTGTGGCTTTCTGACTTCTTGTCCAGATCTGGTTGTAAGGGGTAAGTATCTGCATTTGCTGCTGGCTTCTCTGCTGGTTCCATTTGATCTCTTTGTACTTGTTTCACCACTGATGGTGATGATGGGCTCACAGGAGAGTCACAAATCTGAGTACCTAATTGAGAATCAGACAGTTGTGGAGTCATGAGATGATCATTTGGAAATCAGACTATCTGCCTTCTATTTTGTCTCTGTAAACACAATCCTTGTTCATCCTGCAGAAGACATGATCTTGGCAATACTTCAGCTATACGCCATGTCCTGTCCCTGTTTGGATGAACCTGAAACTTGTCCCTAGGTTCAAGTGAGGCAGATCTCTACCGTGTTTGTCATAGGTTTGCTTAGAAACAGACTGGTGCTGTTTGAAGAGCTTTGACAACTCAATCAGAGTCCACTGGCTGTGGTGATTGGGGGCATTGATGATGAGTTGGTATCACTGTGCATGTTTGTTGACTCATCAGTGACTGTACAGGTTACACACCAATGTCTTCATATGGTGTATTCCAGTACTTCAGGAGCCCTTCAAAGGGATCGTTATGGTCTGCTGCAGTCCTATTTCACTGTGGGTGCTCTGGTGAGTGTGTAGTGTGACAAAATCACCACTGTACAGCAAACTGCTTAAACTTGTGACTGCTATTGAATAGATTCTTGTGACCTGTTGTTACTGACAACTTCACCTGGGATTCCAAATCTTCCAAATATTTTCTTATAAATTTTGCATGACTTTAATTTTTCTTTGATCTGAGCTGTCACTGAGGACCAGAAGACATAATCCCTGGCAAAGGAAAGGCTTTTGCTTTCCCCCATATGTGCTCCATGGATTTTAACTAACACTTTGATTCTCAGTGGTCTTGACATAACTACTCTGTCTGATTTCAACAGCAAACCATCTTTGACACTGAGGTCTTCTTTAAAACCCCAGTACTGTCTAGCTAGCTCCTCAACTTGCTCTTTCTAAGAGGGCCATCCTTTCATTACATACTTCATCACTACTCTTGAACACTTGTCAATGCTTGAAATATCCTAAACTTTCTTCAGCCTGCTAATTTCAAATGTTACATTCATTCATTATGTGCAGCACCAGAATACTTTAATTTCCTATTATCTAACAGTGCTCCTTTACTGAGTTCTAACCTTATGTCCACATGACTTTGATCACGTGAACATGAGGCAAAAACTCAGGATATGGAGTGATTTTGGTGCATTCCTGTGTGAGACATTCCTGTGTAACCATTCTTTGCATTTCTAATGTAAGATTCTGGTGAAGGGTGGTTCTGGCAACTTGCAGGTTAATCAATTTTGGCTACGAAAGACAGGTATAAAACTGGCGATCAATTGACAGCGTTCAGTGTTATAGATTTTGGAAATACGAGTTTCAACCACGCTGTACGAATTCAAGACACTATTTATTTACAGTCAGTGGAAGCCCTCTTACATATGACAGCCTTCAAAATATCCTGTTTAAACTCCCATACAATATTTATTCACTCCTGTAAGTGACTGCAGTCGCTTGGAGGGCTTATGATTTAGACTTTTCTTTTGTTTTTAATGTCCTGTAAGTGGACACCCGAAAGGAAAACTCATGTATATCGCCTAGTATTGCAGTTAGTACTGCAGTTAGTTAGAATCTGTATATCACATAGTACGGCAGTTATCTGTATACAGTTATCGCCATTAACAAAAAAACAAAAACATAGGCATGCAAGGCGTGCAAGAGCTATTTCTTGGTGAATTAAAAGCCCCTGTAGGTAGCAGCACTCAGTGGACTCTTAATTAACAGTTATGATAAGGTTAATCCAACAATTTTGTTTGGTTATGATGTTGAGTGAAAAAAATAACAAATTTAGAATTTGTTTCACCTAAGGAAATGTTTCACCTAAGGAAGAACGCAGTCCTAATAATAAATAGTATTTATATAGCGCCTATCCAAGCGTGATCTAGGTGCTTTACAAATTATAAAATATGATTAAAATAGAATAATATTAAAAAATAATATAAAACAATGTGGACTGGAGAGAGATTTTACGGGAAAAGAGAAACTATAAATCCACATAAGACTTCACCCTAATAGCATCAACAGGGATAGTGAAATTCAATTTCTCAAAGAGTGGCTGCCAACATCACAGCCACAAAACATATTGACAGAAGATTGGTACACAGTGGACAGTGGACAACTGAGGGAAGAACCTCAAACTAGAACAAAAGAACACTGGAGGATCAAAATGCAGGAATTACAGATGTGACCTCTGCCATATAAATGGTATTGCATACATATAATAATGATCACCTGACCTTGTTGCCTGATGAAGACACAATAACTGTGAGCAATTGAAACATTGCGATCTATATATGACAACATGAACATCATGAGACAAGTAATAATACTGCACTTTTATTCTTCTTGTTAATATTATTCTGGTGTTAGGACAAAAAGGACCAATATTAAAATCAAATGATATCACGACGACTCCATGCCATCATTATCAAGTTCAGAGTACATGACAGAATTGATTATCATCATAGGTAATGATGACATGGAGTCATCCAAACGTTGTTCGATTTTAACATCGCTCCTTTTCATTCTAAAATGTTTTGCAAAACCTTCTTATTAGAAATTATTGTTGTTGTTGTTTTTTATTATATCCTCCCACAATGAACAATAACCTTTTTCATGACAATACCTTGGTTCTCTCTTATTTCTTTCCATGATAGGGAACAAGGCCAAGTTAGACGGGTATCTAGGAATCCACCAAGTTGAACTGCCGCTGAATTCATGGTAACAGGTACAGCCACTTTCCAAAATATCAAAGCACCACATTGACTTCCAGTTGTTAAGACTGCAAACTTCTCATTTTCAATTTTCTCATCTCCCTCATCTAAAGAAATGTTTCCTCCAGTGTGGTAAAGTTGGGAAAACCAATCCAAACAAGTAAATGCAAGGATCTGTGTGCGCTGCTTGAAAAGAGAATATTTTTTATTGCGTGACATTCCTCTGTTTGTACTCTGGTGAACATAGTTTAGTCGAGTTGTTTCTTGCATCACATCTGGGCGTAACTGAAAATTGTTCTGCTTAAGATACCTAATAAGCACTTGTGATACATCAATAGCCTCTTTCCACTTTGTACCAACTGTTGGAGATAAGTATATACAAAGCTGATACTCTGTAAAGAGTGCTGCTATAACACATCTGAAATGAAAAAATACAAATATTCAAATATAATTAGACAAAAAAGATGTAAAACAAACAAAATTGAACACCGGTAATGAAATAATTCATACAGCTCAAATATAAGACCTTTTCTTCTGATGTTTAGTGGAAAGTCTTCCTGTAAGAAGGTGGCTTACTACAGTTTTTCCAAGACTCAGTAGCACGTGCTACAATTGCCTGCCAAATGTCAGTATTACTTGCACATGCAAAAATGACACAAGTAACCCTTAGAAGAAACCAGAAAAACTTCAGTGCTTGAATCACTTTAAACTACTTTGGTGTATATAGCAGTAGTTCCAAACTATGTTCAAACAATTCATGTGTTTAAGCCTAGGCCCAGTAAAATATGACAAAAAAGGTTGATAAACAATCAGTAAAAGAGTTCTAATTAACTCTTGCTCTCTTGCATGCAATACAAGGTGTCACATGAGGTTACTTCAAACCTTCGCAGGAGTCCAGAAAAAAATTCGTATGCGCGCTGTTTTCAAGGAAACCCCCACAAACAATACATCAACACAAAGGCTATAAAATGTAGAATTCGATGAAATTGTCTTTTTTTGGATTTTGCTTCCCAAAGGCGGCAGAGGCCGTCAACTCCAAAATGACCGACTGACGTTCCAGCGAATTAATCGGGTATCAAATGCAATCGTTCATGCAAAATAACTGTGCAGTGTTAATCACAAAGCCTCAATCTCCAAAAACGTGTCAGCATTTTCTTTTATTTCTATTGGTTATATTTTTATAGATCTGTCAGGTTCGACTATCGAAAAATTCGCGCAACCTGTTGCGTTAAAGGCCACCACGAGGAAAGTATTTAAAATAAAGGAATTCACCGACACGCTTTTGTCCCATATCTATCAGTGAATGTTCTGACCAAATTTCATGGAAAACCGTCAAATCTGCATACCCTATTAATTCATTTAAAGAGAAGGGATTCTCTCGAAAAATGAGTGCAAGTTTTCGCCTTCTAAAGATTTATAAACATATCACGCCTTCACACAGGAATGTGTCAACTTGAAAAGCCACGAGCCAATGAAATAACAGAACCCCTAGCGTTCACAGTATGCAAACTTGTGCTTCGTGGACATTAATTTTCTTGACCAAAAAAAAAATCAACCAATGTAGCCCCGCAAAGGTTTGAAGTAACCTTAATTTTCAAGCAAGGTTGTAACTGAGCCAATCTTTGATCCAAGATTGCTCACAACCTCACCATAGAACCCATGATGAATTTTCACACATGATTTTAGGGCTAATCATAGTTGGAGCCAAAATTTTAAAAAAAATCTGAGGCAAATTTTGAGCTATTTTTGAAATAAGCAAAATTTCACATTTTATTAGTGCAAAAATTGTGCTCTTATAGCTTATCAAAACTGTGGTAAGCCACCTTAAAACAGCAAATTTTTGTTTGGTTAGGTTGAATATTAAAGCGATATAAATATATTAAGTCTGCTGAGGAAGGGTATCTGTGACTGGCCGATATTTGCCAAGATCAAATATGTTCTCTCAGTCAAGTCTGTGATCAAATTTAATAGTGACCAAGGACGCGTAAGTACACAACTGTTTAATTAGAATCTCAGAGGAAATTGGGTTAGCTGAATGAGTACATAATCAACTAAGAAAACTCAGATGTTACAGCTAATTAAGCAGAACAAAGCCACGCAGTTCAGTTCAGTATTGGGTAGACTTGTCACGAGTCGACCTTTTCTTAATCTGTGACTTGCGAGGGCGAGCGACGTAAATCGCAAGAGTTCGACTTGTTTCACTTGCAGGGATGTGAATCAAAGCATAAATTTTTAGTGCGAAAAACATGATTGACATTTCTCACTTTTCATGTGCTCCGCACGCGATCGTCGCAAAAGCAGAAAATGATTTCCATCAAAACGTTTACAAGTACTGTTCCCTAACTCAAATGAATTTAATTGAGTACAGTGCAGTGCAAATGTCAAAAACTGTTCCATTGAGTAACACCTTCTGAAAAGACAAAACCGTGTTAAAACCGATTGAGAAATATTTGTTTTCGTCTAGATTAACCAGCGATCGACCAAAAAGCTGCCTGACAAATGCTATAAACTTCTGTAGATTTAGCTTGTACCGACAAGAATCCAAATAACTAAAGAAGACAGCATTGGTTGGGGAGAACTTTAATTCTGCAAAGCTCTCTTGATTAATATTAATAACATTGAGAATCGAAGTTGCAACGAACGAAAGAGAATAAAAGCACTGTTCCCAAAAGTCCTTCATCGATTGACGACTGCTTTCAACACGGTATCATGGCCGAAGCAAATTTACTGTGATGCCCTTTCTTTGTAGAGAAACTTGGTCATTCATTAAACCAAGTGCAACAATTACACAAACTGCAGGAACGGCTCTGTTCTTCTTTGAAGGGTCCAAACTTAAGGTTACTTCAAACCTTCGCAGGAGTCCTCCAGAAAAAAATTCATACGCACGCTGTTTTCAAGGAAACCCCCACAAACTATATATCAACAGAAAGGTTATAAAATGAAGAATTCGATAAAATGATGCTTTGTTTTGGATTTTGCTTTCCAAAGGCAGCAGAGGCCGCCAACTCCAAAATGACTGACTGATGTTCCAGTGAATTAATCGGGTATCAAATGCGATCGTTAAAGCAAAATAACTGTGCAGTGTTAATCACAAAGCCTCAATCTCCACAAACATGTCAGCATTTTCTTTTATTTCTATTGGTTATCGTTTTATAGATCTGTCAAGTTCGACTATCGAAAAATTCGAGTAACCTGTTACGTTAAAGGCCGCCACAAGGAAAGTATTTAAAATAAAGGAATTCGCCAACACGCTTTTGTTCCATATCTATCAGTGAATGTTCTGACCAAATTTCATGGAAAACCATCAAATCTGCATACCCTATTAATTCATTTAAAGAGAAGAGATTCTGTCGAAAAACTAGTGCGAGTTTTCACCTTCTAGAGATTTATATACATATCACGCCTTATCAGAGGAAAGTGTTAACTTGAAAGCTGCGAGCCAATGAAATAACAGAACCCCTAGCGTTCACAGTATGGAAACTTGTACTTTGCGGACATTAATTTTCTTGACCAAAAAAAAGCGACCAATATAGCCCCGCAAAGGTTTGAAGTAACCTTAAGACATATACCGCTCAAAGTTCAAGCAATAAGTTGCAAAAATTATTTACTAAAAATGTACTCATAGCTCGGTAACTTTTGGAATACTATTTAAAACAACTCACTCACTTTAGTTAATTTCTCTAAGTGATCCCGCAATTAAATTCTCAAGCATTCTCAAGAAAGTTAATGTCAAACCTCGTAAGAAGACTTAAAGCGTATGTTATTGTGTTTTTAATGAATGCAAAACATCTGTTTTAAATGAAATATGGATAACTTCAAGTTCAATTTTCTCTTGCGGGGTCAGCATGCTGCAAGTGGGAGCAGTCCTTTCCAACAACGAAACCAACAGGCCAGGGAAGAATTAGTGGAAAGGACTTTTAGAAAGTCTAACTATCGGGGTCAACAGCTTCAATACTTTTTAAGACTGACTTGCATGACAGCAGATTCGTTCCTTGCTTCAATAACACACTCCTCTGGGACCCCTTTCAGCACTTCACTACCAGGCCAGTGACTATGCAGCTGTTGTAACCAATGTGGACCTTTCCACCACAGCTTGCAGTCTTTGAGTTTAGACGCAGGAATTCCCCTTATCACCAGGTCTGCCGGATTTTGACTTCCTGGACAAAATCTCCACTGGCTTGGTGCTACTCGATGATGAATATCTTGAACTCTGTTTGATACTTTCCAATTAGAACTTGGTCTCCTGATCCATGCAAGTGTAATCTGAGTATCTGACCAACCATATACTGTGTCCACCACACTTCGGAGAGCTTGAATAACATATTCAAGTAGCTTAGCTACTCGATGATGAATATCTTGAACTCTATTTGATACTGTCTAATTAGAACTTGGTCTCCTGATCCATGCAAGTGTAATCTGACTATCTGACCAACCATATACTGTGTCCACCACACTTCGGAGAGCTTGAATAACATATTCAAGTAGCGTAGCTATGATGTATGCTGCAAGAAGCTCCAGTCTTGGCAAACTGATTCGTTTCACCAGTGCTACCCTTGACTTGGCCATAAGTAAGTTGGAAATTCTGTTGCCATCCTTATCCTCAGCACAAATGTAAAACACTGTCCCATAAGCTCTTTCGCTAGCGTCACCAAATCCATGGAGCTCAACTTTGTCAACTGAAGAGAGATTTCGTAGTACACCTTGGAACTTTGATTTGGTCAATATTTGCTAGTTCCTGTTTCCAGATCTCCCAAGAGTTTGCCACGTCTGAGTCCGGTGGCTGATCCCAGTCTAGACCTCGACTCCACAATTCTTGAAACAGCAGCTTTGGAATCGTCAGAAATGGAGTCAGCAAACCCATGGGATCGAAGACTCTTTAGTACAAACTAATCAAACTTCTCTTTGTCTTAGTGTCTTAGATACTGGAAGCATTCATAAACACCAGAACATCATCCTTTGTGTTCCATGCAGTACCCAGTGCTTTTAATGAATCTGACATTTTTTCGGGCTCAGTGGTTGACGCAGGTGTTGGCACTCTGCCACGAAGAGGCGTGGTTTCCATAACTTTCTGAGAGTTTGAAGCTCATTTTGTCGATTGAAATCCCCCTCTTGAAAGGAGATTGCATAGTTCATTCCTGAGGGCACAAGTAAGTACCTCGTTGACGTACATGTTCTCACTCACTTCCTTAGCTGCTGTAGAATGGTCTTTCTCATGTTCTTTTGCATGCTTTTGTACTGTAGCAATGGAGAGGAAAGGAGACGGGGTATCTCCGAATGTCACTCAGGTCGTGCAATAAACTTCTGGTGCTCAATGAGTCTGTCCATCTCTCCACAGGAATCTGTGACTGTTCTGATGTTTGATGTTTGAGCTTGATCTGAAGAAACATTTCCTTAATGTCTGCCATCATACCGATCCAATGGCACCTAAATATGATTAGAACATGTCCAGGATCTGGCTGAAGTTTTGGACCTGGAAGTTTTTGAAGACAGGAGTTGAGGGAGTGCCCATCATACATTTTGGCATTACTATCGAACCTGACTCTGCACTTCGTGGTAGCTCTATCTTCTCGGAATACACCATGATGAGGGAGGTATCTTATCTTGTCTGCTTTGTGATCTCCTTTGTCTGTCAGCTGAGCAGGGCCATCTTCAATGTATTGGCTCACTGCTTCACAATACATTCTCATCTTCTTTGAATCCTTTACCAATATTCTTTCAGTGGAGACAAGTCTTTGATATGCTTGCCCATAGTTGTCAACAAGAGGTGGATGATCTTTCTTCCAAGGAAGATCAACTTCATATCTCTCACCATCAAAATAACAGGAACTGTTAAACTGATTAACTGCATCCTTCTCTTCGCCAGTTCTTTGATGCTCCTGATAATTTATGATCCCAATTGCTGGTTTTCAGTGTCACGCAATTCAAAATAGATCAAAATAAAAATCAAAACCGGTCAATAGATAAAGTCCAGAATCTGGGAAATGAAAGAAGGTAAATATACAAAGACTCTTGCCAAAATTCTGGTCACAGCAATTTTTCTTATGCGAGATATGCGGAGAAATTTTTTACCCAAATTTATAGAGATTTGTATGGAGATGCCATGCTGGTGCCCATCCGTATGGGCACCAACATGG
>Ga0126339_10001675_pt1 | contig 15328 bp, 8 predicted proteins | sample OrbTmetagenome_2_FD_92532 | JGI IMG/M metagenome (GOLD analysis project Ga0126339, IMG submission 92532) | Coral microbial communities from Petempiche,Puerto Morelos, Mexico - Orbicella T R C metagenome | ecosystem: Host-associated > Invertebrates > Cnidaria > Coral | place: Petempiche,Puerto... | reverse complement strand
TTATTATTATTATTATTATTATTATTATTATTATTATTACTCTTATTATTGGGAGGGCTGTGGTTTCATCATCGTCATTCTTATGTTCCTTAATTTGTTCTTAGTGATATGATCCTAGTTGTTAAAATGTATTTCGCTTTCCAGCTTCAACGCGAGCTTTGCTTCTTTCGTGATTGTAGGGCTTCAGCCACAGAGGTGTGGCTTGTGGCGGATTTTTGTCGCCCACTTTTAATCAGTAACTCAATAACTTTTTACATAATTCACTGTGTTGTGATTCTGTTACATTTGATTTTATTAAACCTGCCACAGTCGTGGCCAGATTAATCCAACACAGGTGTTTGTTCTAATGGCGGAGCTCCGGCGGCCACCAAGGGCCACGAAGCGGAGCCCCATACTCATATAGAAAAGAAAAAGAAACGCATGAGTTGATTTTCTCATGATTATCATGGCTAGCGGTATTGCTCGTAAGCGCGTACGTACGACGTCGACGGCGACGGAGTCGCGCAACTAATAAGTTGACAGAGACATGCAGCCTTGGTTTACTGTGTACTTCTTTAATTTGATATTGGACATCCATGTTATAATCAATTGACACCTGTCAAAACAAAGTATCCACTGATCAGTATCACGTGACCATATCGCGAACACAAGTTTAAAGCTCATCGAGGTCACGTGTTTTTTGAAGTTGACCGCTGGCCAAATGCTGGTTTTCGATTGGATTGCGGGCTCATGTCAGGTTCTCTTAAAACAGGACCAGATTGTTTTGAAGCCGGTTAACGCTAACCCAGGATTAAAAGTTAACCGAATTATAACTTTTCTTCTATACAAATGTTTTTTGTTGCTTTGTTTTGTGTATATGGTGATTGTTAAAACTCAAAATAGAAGGCCAAACAATATACAGAAAACCTCACCGCAAAGTTACAAAACTCAAATCAAAATTCTACCTTTTCCTGGATTAGCTTAATCGGGCTCCGAACAACCCGGCCCAGGAGCCATGCTTTTAGGCTGGCCTAAATCTATATATTAATCTCGCATGATCGGCAAGTAACCAAGAAAGCGGAGCTCGCGTTAAGAGTTGGCCTTATTTTGGTAAAGCACATGTTTTGATATAAATATTCTTTGCATTACACATACCATTTATGTCGGAATCGTGCCAAAAATGTTCTGGTGCGTAAATGGGCCTTAATAAACCGATATGCTGACTGAGTTGAAATAAAAACGATAGACGCACTGCAGAAACAAGACCGCATCAGACAACATACATAGCCGACAATTCTACTAACCTTACATGTATGATTGAATGTAAGAAATGTAAGAAATAATGATAGGTGAGACCGCTCCGAGAACTCTTTGCAGAACACAGCCAAACAAATAGCAATCCACGTCACACCCCCGAGGTGGGAGTACTCCCAGAAAGGTTGCCTGTGGATGAGCGGCCCACTTCCTAAAACCCTTACCCTATTAATGACTAAATTCTGCGATTTTTGCTACCCTATTTATGACTTGGCCAAAACTTCGATACCCTGTTTATGACCGTTTCGGCTAGCACAGTTGCCCCAAACGCAAGTTATGAAGGTATTTTGTTGACGGTCTTATTTATATTGATGAAAAAGTAGCTTCTTCCAAGAAAAATACCCAATTCAAGACTACAGTGCTAAAACCATACCCTATTTAGGACCAAAATGGCCAAAATCGATACCCTATTTATGACCAAAACGGATGTAAAACCTCAGCCTCTAGGGCCGCACATACCTATATAGCCCATATAAGGGAGTACCTACCCCCCGGGTTCACACCACACATTACAACTTGCCATCCACTCTCTTTGTGACATGGAGCTTATTCCTCCTGAATCATAACCAACAGCCATCGACCGCCAATGCTTTCCTTCGTAAGGTACGAGAGACCTACTTGATACACAGAGGAAAAACTGCGGGGTTTTTTCCAGACGGTATTAGCCGACACAATAAACGGTGATTTTCATCTTTATTTCATTTTACCAATGTGTATCTATCTATGGACCTATAACTGTACATCACATTTGATAACATAGGAACCGAATCATATTATACCTTCGCTTTGAGGACTAGACGTCATAGGGTTTGCGAAAATCCATGTAAGCAGTCTATGTAAGCAGTCTCAAAGGGTTGATTGGTAACCCTGTTCATTTTCCTCTGTGTAAGACAGAATCTGGAAACATTTTGCTTTATCCCCGTCAAAACAAACCACAAGTTTTTTTCCGTCCCTTGACAATGCGATTTCAACCGGGGGTGCGGCTGTTTTAATGGTCCTCACCAATGTACCATCTTTGCTATACACGTGAACAGCATAGCTGTCGCAGTCACACACCAAAATGCGTCCATTTTCACAATCAACGTCAATCCCAGCTAGATCTTCAAGCATTCCCTCTCCAATTTCTCGACGAAATTCTCCTTCCTGGCTGAAAACCTTCACACTCTTACTGTCAGCATCAGGGACAAAGAATTCCCCATCAAGGGAAACTGCCTTTTTGGGGGACGACAACTTTCCTTCTCCAAACACAGATTCTAATTTTCCGTTTACGTTGTAAATGAGAACACAAGCATCGGTTTCTGAAGCGAGCTCTTGATATCTCGGGCTTGATGTAACAAGAAAGCGTCCGGTTGAATCGTGAGACAAAAAAGTGAATTTCACTTTCGGCCTTGGAATTGTCGGAAACTTCTTCTTTAAGTTTCCACAGCGATCATAATGTAACAGAGAATTATTTTCTCTATTTAATACCACAATTTCATCGTTTGGCGAATACGTGATGTCCCAGAAGTCCCCAAATATGAACAGAAATTGGCTCAGATGATTTCCTTCGCGATCAAAAATATGTACGCGTTTATTTTCGGCATCTAAGGCCGCTATATCGCCACTTTTCTTCGACACCGTCACTGCAAACGGGAAAAAATTAGGAACATTGATTTTACATCCGTCGATATGTTTTATGACTTTTTCATTGCTGAGGCTTTCGTTAAGGCCAGCTAGTAAATGTTTATCGTTATCGAGATCTTTTTTAACGCTCACAACTCCAACAATACTCTCCGCTGATTTTTGAGAAAATTCACATCTTGCAAAATTTAGTTCAAACTTGCGAAAGCACTTTCGTCTTGCTGAAAGAATTTGAACGCCAGCAACTTTAGCAAGCTCCTCTAAATGCTGCACTTGCCTCATGCAAGCACTTTTAATTCCACTTTTCTTCTTTTCAACGCTTTCAACACAATGGGAAGTCTTTGCAAGCAGATTATTTAACTTCTCCTTTTGTTTGTTGAAGGTAGTTTCGGGGTAATTGTTATTCATGTATTGATCAACTTCAACAAGCAATATCTCCTCTTGATCGCGAACCATCTTGACAGCTTCATCTGCTGCGTTGTGTATTTCTTGTTTTAGGCTCTCTGCCTGTTTCTTTATCGAATTTCGACGTGCATCCATTTCCTGAATGGCGTGTTTTAATCCCTCAAGATTTTCTTTACTTCTTTTCAGCGCCTCCTTGATGAATTCATTGTCTTTGGTATTTCTGGAAGGATTTTTTTCAATCAGTCGTGCTAGTAAATGGTTCTTTGGAAACGCCGATACACCAGCACTTGGAATGAACGACTCGACGCGGCAAACCGGACATTCGATACTGCTTAGCGTTGTCTTACTCGTCATCTCTTCTAAACATTCCTGACACACGTTATGAGCACAATTTGGTAAACATTTTGGCTCTTGAAACTCCTCCAAACAAACAGGACAGCTAACTTCGTGTTCTACAGCGGCCACGACTTCGTATAGCTTGGAAGCCATCTTCAGTTTCACTTCTACACCTGGTGAGGTGAAGCTTTCTGGTTTAGACACTCGCTATTATACCCTGACACTGGCCTCGGAAAAACTGCACCTGTTGGCTTGAAATGATTCTTCGTTTTTTTATTATTTAGCTGCGTCTGACGCGAACATTTGACATTTGCATGAATATCGCGGTTTTCCTATTATCTGCCAGACAAGGAGAGGTGCGTTAATAGTCAGTGTAAGTTGCCACCTTGTGTGGCGTACTCAACTGAATCACACCAGCATGTACAACATGCTGCTATTTCACTACACCCGGTTGATGAATATTCCTTGGTGTGGCGGTTTGCAACGCGTGTGATTAACGCTCTATGGATAATAATGACACCTTTTAAGGTATTATTTATTGCCTTATTTCAATGAATTAGTGATGTAGAGCTACCGACAGAATCAGTCGAGGATTTCTGATTTCGCAAATGTTATTTTGTCAAAAAATTGTCTCCTTACTGACCAAGAGGAATTGCAAACACTAAAAAAAAAAAACGCTCAATGGTAGTTGTATGTTATTGTCAAGTTCAAATGGTTGAAACAAACAGTTACTATTTTGAATGGCGGTGGTTTTGTGGTTTCCCTTCAAATGTTTTGGTAGCTGAGTCGGAGTGTGAGTCAGCCTGGGGTTTTCGAGATATCATAACAGAAAACAAACAGGGATAAAACCTGAATAGAAATTGAAAAGGCGTTTTACTAAAGCTAATATGTTTGAATTTGGCCCAATAATCACAGAGGACAAAAGGAATTAAGTCAGTTAAGCGCGTCAACATGTTTGAATGATTTTCATGGAATACTTAAAGGTGGCTATATTAATAATATATTTTAGAAAACTCTGTAAGAAAGCGCGTGCTAAAAGCCGAGCGAGAAACCTGAATTATTCGAAATACACATTTTTCTTAATTTTTCTTTTCTTTATATTCAATATGGATCCTTATAGAATGATTTAGTTTGAAACAGATCTCAGGAAAAAAGTTTGAAATTTTCTTTTACTTAGTTCACTTTCGTGTCATGATTATTATTTATTTATGTGTCTGTTAGCTGCAAACATCAGCCTTGGCCATGGGAGGAGGTGGATCCCCTCCGGGAAGGGAAAGAGGAGCAAACCCATCAGGAGTGGGGAGAAGATTTGACCTGTCAAAGAGGTCCGTATGGGGAAAAACTGTGACCGAGGTCTTGAAAACGATGCCCTCGGCCTGCGACCTCAGGCAGCATTTTCAAGCCCGAGGTTACAGTTTTTCCCTATACGGACCGACCCTAAGCCGGACAATAACATGTTTATCTTTTTTTGCGGTAAATTGGCTTACAAGTGGGTTTGTTTACGCAACTTAGCTTACGCACCGTCTACAAACCATTCGTAAAAAAATCTAACGAGCGAGACAAAGAAAGATGTATTAAAGAACAGATTTCTTTCGAACTACTTTATGCTAGTTGCATTTAGTTCACCAGCTAAGTTCTCCAAAAAGTGTTTTGCCGGTGTGAAATTTCGTGCAAAGTTTGAAGTTGTACTACTAAAACAATTTCTGTCAGTTGTTACCAATCACTCGAAATCAGACTTTTCTACCGTAAATTGAGTAGCAGATAGCGAGGAAATCCGTTTAGTGTATTCCACGGAAATTCTCTCAAATTCAGCAATGATCAGAGAGGTAAACTGGACTGAAATTGACTCATTCTTTGTTACTTAAAATTGTACAGAGAGAGAGACACATAGGATTACATATGGGTTATTGACCAAGTGTGAGGTCAAGATGGCTGGATATTGCTCGACGGATTCCGCCCCCTGTGGCGGTCCGCATGAGAAAATTCCGCCCGCTCATGAGCTGAGAGAAAGATGTATGGGTTATTGACCAAGCTTGTTCGGTCAAGATGGCTGGATATTGGCCAAGTTCTTTTTTTTGCGTGTTAATAGACCGAGACGGAATCGAGGTCCATAAACCCGCAAAAAAAGAACGAGGGCAATATCCAGCCATCTTGACCGAACAAGCTTGGTCAATAAAGGATTTATTATATGGCTTTCGGGGAAAGTTTTCTTGCGGAGCGCGGCGGATAGTCCCGAGCGGGCAAGATAGCTCCATCTTGCCCGCTCGGGTAGCCAATCACAGCGCAGGATTTGATTCATCTTGCCCGCTCACGGAGCTAGCCATATAGTAAAATGCAGTCTTACGGGTTAACTGACCACATGCGTCTTGCGTCAGAAGATGTTAAATTTTGAGTTAATGTTACATTTTGCGACAAAGGTTGTTAGATTTCGCATTCGTTGTTATATTTTGCGGCGTAGCGTAGTTTAAATATTCTTCGCTTTCGAATGGCAGCGATTTCCAGTCACACGGAAACGATCGGGGTTGCGTTTTGTAATCAATATACAGCTAGCCCTACTGTGCAACAGTTACTTGACATTCAAAGGAAGTAATGTCGACAAGCAAAGAAAACCAGCAATTCAACCAAAAATCCCTCTGAGTAGTTGACAGAAACTTTGATTTACACAGAAATAAACTGATGAGAAAACAATCCAGATCAAAAGCTCGCTTCAAGAAAACCCTCTCAGAGACGGTAAGGTAAACCTAAGGTAGGCGAGCATCAACACTATACATTAATTGCTACACCAACTCAAATACGTTTTCCGATTGGAAGAGACCGTCGTGGGTCAAACTAAGGCTGCGTTCCTTTGGGGTGATCTGGATCAGGATCAGTGATCCAAGATCACTTGGACCATGGTACCAGCGTGGCTTCACTGGTTCCTTTGATCAGACCATGACCTCAGTGATCTTGGATCACTGATCCTGATCCGGATCACCTCAAGGGAACGCAGCCTAGCTCTCTAGGGCGAACACAACTCACTAACTCCCTAGCGAAACAACAACGTGAACTTTCGACTCGCACGTGTTCAGGTCCTAAGAGTGCCAGCATCATAATTTTGTGAATACTTGGGAGATTTTTATGAATTTTTTTCCACGAAAATTCTCGTGTAGAAATTTCTTCATTGAAGTAAAAAATTTGTGACCCCACCCTATCTAAGACATGGTTTACCAGCCCGACAAGTTTACAGTTTCGTTTTTGAGATGTAAATGGAATGCAAGACTTGTTTCACATCAAGTTATGCACTAACTTGCTGTTCGCCTTAGGGGTAAAGAGAGTTAAAACCGCGGCAAATTTGTTGTGCCAGCTGGCGTCAAGCAAATAATTTTTTCGCAGTTTTTTTTTTTCCTTTTTTGAGTAGGGAAGTATAACAAAACACTTAATGACTAGCCCCACGGGAAACGGTGAGATTGTTTCCCCTCGACCTCAATGTTGAGGGTCTCGGGGAAACAAAACTCACAGTTTACGTTTTGCGCATACACTATTCCAATCGCTGGCTGTCCCGAATTATTGCTGGCCTATTGTGCATGCCAGGCTGATCAGGCTGCTGTGTCAACAAACATATTGAAGAGCGTGAATTAAAAATATCAGCAATCTCTTTATTAGAATATTTGTACACTTAAAAAAAATAGTTTTAACATTATTTTAAAAAAACTTGTTATCACATGCCTGACAAAATATCTCCATTCTGATTGGTTTGGAGTCAATGCATATATTACAGTTATAAGTACTGACTGTCTGTAACAGAAGACATCAATAATTTTCGAATGTCTTGGACAACTAAGATATCCAGAAATGATCCGGAAATTTACAAAGGTATCCGAAAACCACAGAAGCATCCGTAAATATAATGTCAAAACAATAGCACAAATGCTCCATTTCATCATTAAGACCACAACTACCAAAATCAATTATTGCTTTTACTTCATTGTTTAAATTTCTAAACCACACTGGAGTTTAAATAACAAATAACAAATAGCCCAATTACCATGCAGGGTTCGTACACTTTTTTCAGGAAATTCATAGCAGAAAGAAAAAGTGAAGGACTGTGGTAGTTACGGTCAAGTGACGCCATCATCACGTGGTCTTTTCCAATTACTTTTCCAAGATTTGAAACATTTCTACAGGCTTCAAGGTTTATTCCACTACACTGGACTCTAGGAATTTGAAAATACTTAATAGAACCCAAGAAGACATTATAGTTGAGGAAATCTGTCAGCCGTGATTAATTTACAAGGATATGACTTGCTTGTGTAATTAAACATTTACACTGTAACTCTAAATGTACTGTATAAGTTATTGACAGCTGTAAGCACAAGGAACAGTTCACATGTCGATATGCAGTACTCACACTATACAATCAACGCCTATTCTGAATTGTTCTCATGTGCGTTACTATATAATAATATATTGCTTCTTACAATATTTATAACTGGTATCACACAACAAAATTAGTTTAGCGCCGACTAGCAGGCAGTCTACTATCTTCTTGAGTAAAGCTTTAACTAGAAAAACGGCTAGGTCAGGGGTCACCAAAAAAATTCAAAAACGTGACTTGTGTTTAATGAAATAGCCGTTTTGACTGTTGCTTTTTGTGACGCATTCATGGACCATAAGCAAAAGCAACTCGTTTGAAATGTTCACTACAATTATTGATTAATTATTAAGATGGTTTTTAAAATCGACTTTTGAAAACAAGAATATTACTTAATCTCAGGAAGTTCATGAAACGTTTCCACTGACTGAACATATTACTGCCTTCCACCAGCATATGTTGGATTCTCAAAAGTAGTTTTCGCAGCTTGATAAAGGGGATTTTTTTCCTGAAACAAGAACCAAAATCGCTTCACATAAGAAAGGAATCAAAAGAACCACTGGCCAGCAGGAAAGACGGTAGATACAAAGCAAATTACTTCAGAAGTTAATGAACATCATTCCAGAAAGAATCATTTGAGAGACATATGTCTACTTAGCGTTCATACGTTTTGATTTCACTCATCAGCATTTAAGAAATGGAGGAGTCAAGAAATATCACTAGCAAATCAGTTTTTTTACTTTGACTTTTCCCTTCGACATTTCAAACGTGAAGCATTAATTTATGAGTCATAAGCGTTTACCTTGGTCCATCTGGAGTGCATTCGTTCTCGTTCAAACTTTTGGTATTCAATGCGATCCTGAAACAAAATAAAAACACAACTTCCTTAAAATAATGAGACTAACTATTTAACAGTTTACATAAAAACGTCGTCTTAATCGGGAAGATTTGAAGAAACTATGTTACAAAAAGAGACAACATACCACCATAGTGAAAAAGGCTTTGATGAGTGCTAAAATAACAAGACCAAGAAGTAATATTCCACCGACCACACCCACAACAATCCACATGATGGGCGCTTCCTCAGGGCAACTCACTGAAGTTAGCAAATAAACAAGAACAGTTTGAATTAAACAAGGTACACAACTAAGTTTGCACATCTTGCAAACGTTGGGAAGTTCTACAATTTTAAGGACTTTAATTTCGACTTTTTCGCTCCGCAAACCATCAAGGACCAAGGAATTTCAATTTTTTCTGACAATTGTTTTATTACTTTCTAGTTTAATGTAGACCTTTTCCATTTTATTTTATTTGCAATCGTTTTGTACACGACCCCACAAGCTAAAAACTTTGATATATAATCGTGTATAAATAAAGGTTAAATGTATTTATGCATCTTGATTATTAGAACTTTATTCCCTTTAAGGAAGCTCTCAACATAAGTCAAAATTTGGTTTTCTTGGAAAGGTGTAGGGTGGAGCAGATCTCTAATCGGTGCGATATAATTACCGGAAATATTTAACGTTTCTCCTTCTTATGTCATGTAGCTCACTCTAACATTAGTTGAACATCAAACTTTGACTAAATTTGGCACTGTATAATGTTTAGCTCTGTCGTAAATCAAAGCCCATTTAAAGATCAATTAATCGTGAATAAGCAAACTGCAGTGTTACCTTTTTCTTTCTGAACAAAAAGAACAAAACGTTCGCTGTTTTCTTCTGTCTGAGTTGTAAAGTAGTATGTGCATCCATCGACGGCTCCCTCACATCGATACAGTCCTTCATCTAAACAAAAACAAATCATTGACTCCCTATTCAAAGTGATCGCAACAAGTCACCAGTTGTCACGTAACACAAACCAATCGTGACTTGATATACCCGCGTCTTCTCACCCTTGGCCCCCGTTCATTGGCCGGAGTTGTTTATGTTAGTGACAATGCCTACATGTGATTAGCCCATATTTTGTTTCGAGTTTTAAGATGGTGAGTACAAAAATTTTCTTCAAGAATTAAAACATATTAACAGTGTTCTTGCTGGCAGTTTAGCCCCGAACCGGCTGACATTGCTGTTATGTTATCAAAGCTTCGCGCAAACCTGTCCAAAGGCAAAATACACGAATTTCGTCGATAACGGATTTCAACTAACCTGTCTTTGTTTTGATATCATCCACGACCTGGACTTCCAGAACATTAGCTTCACAACTTCCACTCTGTTTACACTCCTCTAAGGATTTCCCTTCAAATGTTGAACACAGAGCACATTTTTCATTGCGGCTACACATGCCATCTTCACAGTTCTGTAAGACAAGGTTATCTTTAAATCAAACTGTAAACCTTTTAAGTCATTAATTATCCTAAACATCATGTACCTTACGAAAAGAAAATTTAAAATGGCCAGTAGCGAGTAAGATTGTTTGCTTTGATACAATTAACGTGATTCCCAGTCTCTTTTATTTTTATATTCAGTATCTGGACATTCCATTTCTCATTAGTGTAGTACGTCAATCAATTTCTTTTGTGTAAGGTGGACTTGCTTCCTCTCTGGGTGCCTGGTCACAACCTAAACCTGCTGATTCAGGCTCGTTCTGTTCTTGTCTGGTCGTCACATGCTTGCTTGCTACCAGCTTTTCTAATCGCCTCATGAAACCGCAATATCTGTCTTGATAGGCTAATTATGCATTTCTGCTACTTAAATTTCTAGCATTTGATGCCCACTTCTGATTGGCCAAACCCAGATAAACGTTTGCGACAAGAAGCAAGTAAGGAGATGGCTCGAGAGAAATTAGACAACAAAAAGACAGCACTTGCGTTGTAGGATTCTTCCATTTTGCTAACTTAAGTTTGAGGGCTATAATCTGATGACTCACTGGACATTTCTCACAGTAGGTACCATCATACGCACTCTTGCAGACACACTTGTGACAGTTTTCTACATCTGCTTCACACGTGCCTCTGTCAGAACCTCCACAGATTTCCTGTCAAGTCAATACAACAAAGCCTTCATGTTAGAATCACGAGCCATGTCTCACCTTGCAAGCGGAACATAATAATCGCGTGACTACAGATAAAGGCTTGTGATACTAACCGAATCTGCATCCTTCTTGCATTGTGTTTCGGGGGGAAAAAATGTACAGTTCTTTTTGTCACAGTTATCGCCATGATACTTGGGCTTGCACTGGCATTTACGGCAACGGCAAACTCCACGATCAGGACCTAAAACATACAACAAATCAGGTTTTATTTAACAATTACAATCCCGCTCGTCCCGCTCGTCGTCCGCCCGCTTTTTCGATTGTCGCCACTGACCGAGAGCCTGGAACAGGCTACAGTTACAGTTTATTTTCATTTAATAAAATAAGATGAGAGAACGAATCAGATTCGCAGATTTCTAATAGAACACACTTGTACTTGTACTTTTACGTTTGAAAAGAAGCTTCTGAAATCCATTAACGGGTAACGTGTTATGTGTTAAATGTCAAACAATGATTCATGTAATAAGTTGCATGACTAGCTGTGCCTAGCTGTTAGCCTGTACATACATATTTTCATTGAGTATTTTTGCTGTACTTACAACTGATCCTTACCTCCACACAATTGGCCTTTATCTTCAGGACAAGAGAAGTCATTACACTGGCACAAGTCTCCATAAAACCTTTTCCCTTGCTCCTAAAATACATTGTAAACGGACAAATATGTTATACCATCGACTTGGCTAATTAAACAGCATATACGCCATTACAGCAAATTCATCTAAGAAAGAAGTAATAACATGAAGTAACTTTCATTCTTAAAAAGTGGATCATTAGATAATGCAATTCAGGATTTTTCACTGGCTTAGCCATCATGGGTTATGAGCCATTATACCATGCTCTACAAATATGGTAAGCATACGAGTGATTTTTTGGGGCGTTTTTATTTTAATTTTAATTTAGTTTCCTATATTTTGGGGGCGTTTTTAATAATTAAAAACAATTATTCCACTCGCGCATGTTCAATATGAGATGATTTTAAGCAACTCGGCGCCACGTGCTCTTTCATCTCATATCCAACACGCACGAGTGGAATAATTGTTAAATAGCCAGTGAAATAAAGAGCATGTATAAGTTGTCCTCACCGCTTTGCACACACACTTTCCACAAGCACACTCTCCGTTTCCACTGCATAACACCTCATCTGTAGCGTTGGGAGAACTAAAAGACAATAACATGGTAAGGTTTCAAATGTAAGACAGAGGATTCTATTTCAAGTTTTTCAACCACGCGTACGACAAGTGAGGCGAGTGATGCAAAGGCTGCGTTTATGGCGCGAATGTTGGCTTGCTTTTTCGGAGTAAACTTCAATTAAATTACTCTCTTCTTCGGCATAATTTCCTTAAACTGTAATATGAAACCTTTTGCACAGAAAAGACGTAAATAATGGGTAGAATCATGGTAGAATTAGTCCCTTTTTCCAAACTGTCCACGATGTATACTTTTTGATTTGTTGATTCCTAACCTGGGTTGAGTTTAACAACAATTCTCTTCAATCCCCCTGCTGAAGAAGGGCTAAGCCCGAAACGTTTAGTTTATCAGAACAAATTTGACACTTTTCAGAGCATTTTAGCCTTATAGACAACTTTTCGGCAGTGTCATGTATTGTATGAGTTTTTTGCTCATTCCTATTGAATTCTCTTCTTTAGTTTACAAACATCAAGGTCCATCAAGCAACGAGCTTCCAACAGAGCGTTAATAAAACACCTTTCCCTTCTTAAAGTGCACCTAATGAATCTACATGTTAATTGAAATACTTCTGCGAAAAAAATTTTGGATTCGGTTAAATCCTCGATTTTCTGTGCCCCGACGAAATCTCGAAAATAGCCCCAAAACACCGCCATTTTGTTTCACGACCGAGCTTGAGGAGAATGGGTCCAGCGGCAGTTGTGACGTCTACCCAGGAAGGTCGAATACCTCACGTCCTCTCATTTTCTTCAGGATAGAGCAATACACATTCGAAAAGTGTACAGAAATGCCTTCCAGAAGTGCTATCGGCTGTTGCAGCAATATCTCAGATCTAAAAAAAGATATCCTGTACAATTTACTGGCGATGATTGGTCAATAGAGCAATGAAGACATAAACGATGGTTGATTTTGTCGAACCGAAACAAGCGGACTGAGTCTGTGAGAACCATTGAAGAGCTCTCACTGGAATTTGTTCCGCAGACTTTCAAACGCTATTTTCAAAATTTTCTGATTAAAGCCAACCAGCAATTTGTCGAAATACTACCAACAACCTATATCTTCCAGTCCCGCAGCATTTATAAAATAGCCGGCAAAGTTGAGTGATCAATCAAGAAGCGTTACGACCAAATATACTGATGTGTAAATAGGTCGCAACTGTACGCCGCCAACCAGCACTTATTTCTCTTTCGATTTAGAATTACATGATAACAAAATTGTTACACTCACAGAGTTTTTCGAAGGTTTGGAAATCAGCAGTGCGATAAACATTCTCTACAACAGTGTCGAAAATATGACCGCGTAACATTATCTGCGGACCGGTTAGGGGAACACATCCATTTCGCTTATCCGACGAATTTTATTGCAAACTTTGAGAAAAATTTACATTGGTTATTTGGAGTTACGACTTAAAACGTGAGACAATGTGAAATCGGTGATTGTATGAAATGTTTCCTTCCGCCTTTGCTTCCCGCAGCTTCAAAAATACAGTTCCAAACAATTCTACGATTTTCAATAGATCGAAGCCAGTGTTTTGGAGGTCATCAAGTCTCGAAAACTGCAACACTTACGTCGCTCTAATAAACATGAAGCAATCCAGAAAGTAAAACACAAACTGGATTTAATAGAACAACCATACCTTGACAAAATACATTCTTGCTAAGGACAAACGTAAACGGGCTATAAACACGCGTGGGAGTCTTGTGTTTAGGTGACGACATCCAAAGCAGTCCTTGAGTTTTCTTTCCTGCTTTTCGTCTGCGTGCTCCTCCACTTCGTATCTAGCTTTCCATTCCTAACATACAAGCAGCTCGTCCCCAAAGAAGTCTTCCCCGTCGTCCCTTGAAATATTGCAAATTGTTCTCAAAGCTCTAAGTAGTGGGTTCACAGTTGTCGAACGTGCTCGATCGAAGTTTATTTCGGTGTCTTCCGCATCGAAACCTAACTCTGACTCCAGTGACGAAAAAGAAATGATTCTGAAACAAAACTTGGACGTTTTAGCCCCAAAATATATTGGAACGATTAGTTTTGTTTCCATTTTCTCGAGCAAGTAAAGAGAGCTGACTGAGGCGCCATTGTGTTTGGTTCCTGGGTAGACGTCATCAGCAACCGCCGCCCCAGACTCCCAGAAACACGGTCGTGTAAAACTTCAGGCGTGACTTTGAAAGGACATAGAAAATCGAGGATTCAACCAAATTCAAAATTTTTTTCGCCCAAATGCTTCAAATAACAAGTGGATTCGTTTTAGCAAAAAAAAGTTTGGGGTTAGGTGCACTTTAACCGAAGAATTTGATGACCAGTGTCCTGTGACAGGCACATCGAAACAAACTTACCTCTTGCATTTAGATTGATCCTTTAATTTGTCAAAAGGCGTGTCGCACTGGCAGAATTCTCCGTACCTTAAACAAACAAACAAACAAACAAAAATTAGAAAAAAAATTAGGAACAAAATTCGCACAAGTGTTCATTTGATCTTGCCTACTCTCTCTCTGTAACTCGGAAGGTAGAAATACTGATTTTCAAGAGGCTCACGTGTTGACAGCCTTGTTTGGACCAGTAGGAAGTGAAGAGGAAGCCTCAAAAGAATGCACAAGGCTTATGATGTTAGGCTTCCCATACAGAGAAGAAAAACCAAATTGATCGGTCCGGATTCGAACCCTGGGGGTTGTAGGCCATCTCCTAGTTAGTAGTATGACGCACTTAAGCATCATGCATCAAATATTGGAGCACTGTCCAATAAGTCAACAATAACAGAAATATACTCGTACACAATGCCCCGTGTCAAACTAAATTTCTATCTTCATTTGATTATAAACAATTACTGCATGAGGTTTTTGTGATATCCAGAATAATCAAGGTCGAGGTAGGGGTTATCAGCCGAAGCTGAAGGCTGAGGCTGATAATCCTCACCGAGACCTTGATTATTCTGGATATCACAAAAACAGAATCTAATCATTGCTTTATTATCCATTAAACGAAAAAAAAAACATAGGCACGCAAGGCGTGCAAGAGTAATTTTTTTGTGAACTATAAGTCTCGGAGATAGGAGCATTCATGGAGCTGTTTACAGTATTGATTTGGTTGATTTGACAAGTTTTTTTGGTTGCGATG
>Ga0126339_10001674_pt1 | contig 15330 bp, 8 predicted proteins | sample OrbTmetagenome_2_FD_92532 | JGI IMG/M metagenome (GOLD analysis project Ga0126339, IMG submission 92532) | Coral microbial communities from Petempiche,Puerto Morelos, Mexico - Orbicella T R C metagenome | ecosystem: Host-associated > Invertebrates > Cnidaria > Coral | place: Petempiche,Puerto... | reverse complement strand
GTCATGTTCTTTCGCAATACTCGAAATAACTAGAACCTCATTTGTCAAAGTGTTATGAATCAAACGGCTATCCAGAATCATCGACATAAATAGATTTTCTGCAAAGTGTCAGAGACTTAACAGAATATTTCTGAAGAGAATACAAATTCGTTGCAACCATGTACTGCAGCAGCAAAAGACAAAATAGTATTCGTCTGCCTCTTTGTTTGTTTTCTCGCATTCCCTTCAGATCTGTTATTTTTTGCTATGCTGGAAAAGTATCGTTTATGTTATACTGTTAAGATTGAAATGCACACCGTCTTAGTCCCCAGTCTCCGTTCATCCACCCCATGCCAGTTCCCATCACCTTTCCTGGAAGGCTCGAGGTATAAGGAGTGGAGCTAACTGTTTGCTAGGCATTACGAGGCCATCAGTTTCAAAAGATAGAGCTTTACATATATTTCGGATGAATGAAGTATAGTTTCGTTTTGGTTGCCATGCCACCACTTAGAGCATTTTACCTTTTAACTTAATTAATTTCCAAGAGGTCGCACTGGCAACAGTCTTTCAGAAACATGAGGCTTTTCTTTGCACTTGCATGCACAATTATTAATTATAGGATAACGGAACTTCGACCACCGACAAGATATATTTGAAGCTTGGGCCCCAGGTCTCTTCCCTTTCCGCCCGTCTCGGACTTTGCGGCAATGCCATCGTAACATCATCACTGAGACTGGATCAGAGGGAACACACGACATCCCATGAGGCCACGAGCACTGCTTGTTTACACAGCGGCCCATCTGCGAAGGAAAACTACGTTCTTTAATCCATTATTTTAAGGTAAACTTAGCAGCCTGAAAACTCTTTCTGCTTAGTCAGTTTCACGCAAAAAAAAAATAACTTGGAGAAGGGTTAAAGGAAATATAGTAATGCGTGAAATGGAATAGGATCAAAACGGATTCTTTCAACATGAAATATTTCGTTGGCAAAATGAACGCTATGTTTTGTAATGTTTCCAGAATGACGTCATAACATGACTCTATTTATGACAGGGAATGTTTTAACAAGTTCTTAAAAGACTCTAGCGTGTGTTTCGGAGTTTGACCCTCTCTCTACACCTACACGTCGGAGAAAATGTTTCCGGTTTACTTAACCCTTTATCCCCTAAGGCGAACGGCAGTTTTTCTTAAATCAGCAAATAAAGACTCTCCGCCTGTTTACAATATACCATTTGAAAGCCACTGATCTCCTTATTTAAGGATTTACATAGTAGCTATGAAGAAAGTAGTCATTAAGGCCCCGTTCATACTAATGCTTTTCTGAAACGTTGCGTTTTCGATGAAGCGTATAGACGAAAACTCTGCATCAGCACACTGCCGTTTGAACTGATTTCACGCTGTCCACATTGAATTGCTCGAAAACGCTTATGCTAAAATGCTATAGGAAAACACCACAAATGTTATTTGCGCATGCGGACATAATGTGAATGACGTCAGCATTTTGGAAACCTCCGTCAATTCAAAAACCACGCCAGTACGCTAGGGGTCAGTTTTCGGATGTCTCCACTCCAGCGGACAGCGCTTCAAATGCATGCGTTTTCCATGAACACCATGAGAATTTTGGGTCGTTTGAGTGTGGACGACAGGTCAAAACGCATCAGAAACGACGTGTTCTCAACAAAAGGGCATTAGTGACGACTTCTGCTCTAGACGCGACTGTGCTAATCGTAGATTGCCATACTCGATAAATGCCTTGACCATGAAAACGTGGCCTCTGTCAGTTATTTTGCAAAGCGCATACTTGCAACCCTTGTCTGATTGTCAGGGTCTTTGCTTATTCTTGTCAGACTGCTTGTTCAGGCTCACTGAATTCGTTAACGCCACAAAAACATTAACGGCCCGTTTAGCATAATTTCCACAAATTTGAAAAGGCACAATTTAATGTCCTGCCAATCGGTACCCGGAAACTCAGAGCATGTTAAGATCCGGAATACCACTAAGCTCATTTATAGAACGTGAGGTATTAAGCGTAATTGATTAATTTGATTAAGCCGGTAAGAAAGATAACATTGGTCTGGCTCCTTCTGTCAGGGTCTGGTATGAATGTCTAAGCAGCGGTCATTTGAAACTGTCTGATAGATATATCCATATGTGTTGATGGCTGCCAAGTCGCAAAAAACATAGTCGCACAAATCATGCTAGGGATGCTCGGATCGTCTTTCTGTTTCGTTCTTGGATCACGTTGTGGTATGTTTGCAGTCAATACCTGAAACTACTCCGTACAGGGGTAAACTGAGCCGAACGCGAATTTTTGTTGAAAGTTACCTTAACGCAAATAAAGACAGTAAGTGCACAATAAAAATAACTTTTCGAGGAAGGCACAGTTCACGGTTGAACTATCAATAAAATTGCTGTGGCTAAGTACACTCCAACTTTCGCCTTCGACAGAACGTTGGTTCTTAAATATCTCTTTTCGGTTCAGAAAAGAAACTTTTTGACGCAAGTATTTCCCGGTTGAATTAATTACATGCGCAGCGCGCAGGAGGGCACGCTGGTAAAACTATAAATTGTAGATAATGGTAGTCCGGTGTTCCAAGGAAACCTAAAGTTGACTTGTATGACTAAGCATTACTCCGCTATCGACATTAAAATCCTTTGTTTGTTCAGTGTTTTACGTTGTTTTTATACTCCTGGGATTATTTTGGGAGTATTTTTCTACTGAGCTATACCGGACCGAAAAGAAACCTGCATACTTTTAGTTGATCAGGTTCTTCTTCTTTAATTGGACTCTTTTTTACATCTCTCGTTTGTTTTCGTTTAACCTGACTTTAAAGCCAGCTAAATTCGACATCGGGAACGATGAGCACAAACGATTTTCATTTTTTTTGTCGGTATTCAAACCCAAGATGTAGAAAATTAGCGACCAAATACGTTCCTAACACCCTGTGATCCTTATACAACAGCCACGCATTGTTTGGCTTGTGTCATTTGCAAAGCTGGGTTCAAGAGTCAAGTGAAAGCGTACAGGCCCGGCTCTTAACGACTAAACGGTCGATTGTTCTGCTCATGACAGACGAGAGTGCAACCACTAAAGACCCGCTTTGTTCGAGTTAATTCAGTGGTCCCAATTAATTAAACCGCTGACGTTTCTAAATACTTGAATGCCTACACTCTACTACTATGCAGCTGAGTCAGCAACAATTCTTTTTCTTCCCATTTCTAGCTGTATAGGGCTGTTTTTTGGCATTTTTCATATACTGAAGTTCGAAATATTAACAGCATATGGAATCTTATTGTTGTGATTGATACACGTGTATCATATGATCCAGTTAGATACAGAATATTATTTCTGTCGTGAATCTTTGACCTTAGCTCGACAGGTGCTTTTTGCGTCTGGTCTATATTTAAATCGCTTTAATACAGGCAGCACTTATTACACTTCCAAGCAGTTGTTTATGAAAGATTGAGTCGTGTTAGGCTACAATCCAATCTTTATCGTTCTGACACGCAAATCTGCACCAACATGCAAAGTAAGCTGGCTTTTGCTCTCCTTTCCTCTCTAATTCATCGACAATTGTCTGTTTTTCTTCAAATAAAACGAACGGACTCCTGATGGTTTGCCTGGAAAACTCGTACGCGATGAGCTCTTATACATGGCAACATTTCAAAATAACGGCTACAGCCTCAAGCCAAAAATAAATTTTATACTCAACTGAAAGATGGCCCGAGGCATACCACTGGGCCAAAAATTTATGATCTCATATATGCTGGCGGTTTCAGTCAGTCGCCACAATTGGTGACATAGAAAGGGATTCTAAGCATTAAAGCACAAAAATGATATTGTTTAGCTGGCTCTATAGCATTTCAAGCCTTTTCTAATTACTTACTGAGATCCACCGCGGCCAATAGCAGTTCCCCAAGTGCTTCCAAGTTCTTTCCACAGGACAGTCCGATTTGTGAATGAGCCATTTCATCAAAAACCTTTCAACAGATAGGGACGTTTTACCCATCTTAGGTATAGTCTCGTTCCTGATAACCTGCCTGAGAAAGTTTTTTTCTGCGGTCGTGATGCCACGCAGTGAAACTCGTTGCACGATCGGTTCGTCGGACATCTGCGAGGGCTCAGTCACTGACAAAAAGCGCTCATCTATCTTGCCTCCAAGGCGTTTGAGAAGTCGCCTCTCATTCAAATCACGCTCGCTCGGTTTCTGAAGTTGTTCCTCGCAGTCGTCTATGCTCTTTGGTTGAGTGCTCTCAACTGGCTTTAATAGCAGACCACTGCCTATTAGGACATTTTTAGGATGAGATCCCTCGTGTGGGTAAATCATGTGCACACCGCTACCACCTTCAAAGTTCCGAGCGTGAACACATTGCGAAATTTTCGCCGCATTCAGCAGCAAAGTTGTCGCGATGATTAGTAACGTCTTCATGCTTTACGCTTACAGAAGCAAATGTCTAATGCTTTAGGCCCGATTTGCTTTTATAGCTCAGAAATGTTCTGTTTACCTCCTTACACCCTGTGGACGCTTCGCTCAGACACTGGACACTAAATAACATTTGACGCGACGCTAGACGAAAAATTAAGATCCAAAATATCTCCCATTACAAATGTTCTTTGGACCAAAGACGGGATTTTATTGACCCCGCGGCCGGACTGAATTCAATTCTGGCACTGTGTTGACTTCGTGTGATAGAAGTATATAATGTGCGCCCGATGGCGCGAGACTCGAGTACGTAATGTAGTCTGAAGCTCATAATTTGAAGACTGGCCAAGTTTCTGTTCCAAAAAATTCGCATCGAGAAGATTAATGATGAAAACGTCGTAAACTGCGGTATCAGACAGGAGTCTAAAGCCTCGCATAGTTCTCAGTGATAGCTGTGTGCTATCTGTGTGCTTTGTAAATATTGCAATTCGTTTACAGACGTCGAGTAAACTAAATGGAAATGCGATTAGTTTGAGTCTCAATTCTTAAATCCTTGCCATCATTAGCGAAGTACTTTGTTTATTACCAGACTGTGGTTAAACCTTTAAAAATGATACAGCTGAAATTATTAAACAGTGGGATGTCACCATTCCCCCACAAAAAAATTACACTTGCGTATTGAATGATTCTGATGTTGCATCTAGCCGAGATGTAACTGTGACGTTAACGAGACAATGAAAACTTGCTTTGTCTTTCTTTCGGCAGACAAGAATAAGCTGTCACTTTGCACCAAGACAACACAAAAACGACTTACCCACGCGAAGAAATTAAGCGGAACAGGATATGCTTGCACGTAAAGAGGCTAATACGCACAGCCACTCAACACTCCAACGAGACGAAGAAGCTTGATTTTTCGCCATTTTCATAAAGGGAAAGTGAAGAAAGTTTTAGAATTTGTCTAACTGTTACACTGTTTCACATACTTTACTCATTTATCTTCAAAACTGGGAAAATGTAACAAGGAATGCTAAAGGTAAACAGAGAACGTTATTGGGTATGATATCATTAAAAGATCAGTGGCTCATATCTCTACTAATACTACATCCATCCAATTTACAAAATTATTTTGGTGTTAAGGAGTACAGATGGCATCGTTTTACGATGAAAACATTGGCTAATTATACCCTACACCAACTGATTAATGCGATTATTACGTTTCTCTCAAAGAATGGAAAGACAGTTCTTGACAAGAGCGTATAACTCAAGTCCGCTTGGCTTCCCGCCAAAACTACATTCGTTTGCCCGCGTTGGGCCTTGGGAGGTAGCTTGGGTAGCAGATGTTATATCTCGCCTCTGCCGGGATTCTGCGCGTCTATCACAAACCGCGCAAACTTGTGAGGTACTTGCGACTTAAATGGTTTCCCGCCAAAAAGGACTGTATGCCCGAGGCGAACTCTTTAATTCATAGTAAGCAGCCTGCGCAGCTGGCGGAATTTCCCGCGGGAGTAATTTTTTTTTTTGGTAGCGAAGCCGTTTACAAAAGCGGTGAATTCGAAGCCGCGAGGAAGTCCCTGCCTCTCGCGAATTTTATGTCCTCGCGAGGACATTAAATGCCGGCTCCGCCGCAAAAAGTCACTCTCTCACAAGTCCCGCCTTTAGGTGAAAACATTTGGGTAAATAGAAACTCTGTGTCAAAACATGATTATTCATATATATATTTTTTTTTTTTTCACATGGGCCGATTTAATTTCAAATCGTGATTCCACTAAGTCCATTCTAATTCCAAAGGTCACAAAAATAACCCAGCCTTTTTCATTTTCAATTTCCAAAAAAACTGAAAGAAAATCCACACTTTATTCAGATTACAGACATTGATAAATGAACTTGATGGTGTTGATGAACTTGAGGGTGGTGGCCCGTACTCACAATCGCCGGAACACGAGCCTAACGACGTTCTGATAGGAAGGGAAAAAACTCTCATATAACCAGTGCACAATTTTATCGTTGCGAAGATACTCTGAGAGAGCTATTAAAAACAATACGAAGTGCGGAATGCGCGCAGTCGAATTTTTTCGTGATCTGAGAGAGAACACCGAAACAGACAAGACTAATGGTTTCCGCAGGGCTGGCATTCATAATTACGTCTTCAGGCTGTCTGGATCACAGCACTGTTCGGCACTGTAAAGACTTCCCATGCTTGTTTCCCGTTGGCACAATCCACTTTTTTTTAATTTTTGAAAAAAATCAGACAAAGCCTCCGCGAATGTTACGAGAGGAGTCTGAGGAAGTCTAGTAGCCCTTTCTTGGCACTTGTCTTGGCCATATTTAAACTACAGCAGGAACGTCACGTACAGACAAATCTTCAGATTATTGGAAGTACTCTTTTTGCTCTCATGAAGGAAAAAAAAAATTTTCGTTCCGAAAATTGAGATTCCACTGGATTATGTCGGCTGTAGTTTTAAGTATGACTCCAAACAAATAAAAAACAAAATGGTTTTAGAACACCAAGGGACTATGACGGACTCGAAGGCAACATCCATTTTTTTTGTCTGCCATTACAAAGGGTTTCATTGATTCTCGAGCTAAAGTATTAATGTGACCATGCAACATTTCTAAGCATGGCTCGCCTGTACCTGTTTATTTTCCCCCACTTGTGTTTTCGATCGTCTTAGGCAGCTTGCTGATGACAAGGAAGCTTTGAGCTTTTCGGGCGGATCAACAGTTACCAGGCTCTGCGAGCCATTCAACTGTTTGACCTAGAACCACGAATAACCACACCACCACCAGTCAACGTTGTATGCAATTTGGTATTTCAAAAATAGAACTGTATTTGAGGTTCATTTGCATCGTCCATACATGTTAAAACAGTAACATTTCTGACCTACAGCTGCATGTCACCAAATATTCTCATAATATACAAAATAATAAATGTCTCAGCTGATTATAGAAACTTTTGCTTCGTAATTTTCATATTATATTACACAATGCCACGAAATACATAAGTAAATTGGATAAAAAGATTTTGAAGAGCTAAACAGTACAAGAATTTTGGACAAGAAGTACTGGATTACGAGGACTGGAGTGGATTATTGTTCATCCAATTTGACTTTGCGACAAAAATCAAGAAATCAAAATTGTCACTATGGTGCAATTTCGATGCATTTTAGTCATCGTCGCTTTCTTTTGCGGCTAATAAGCTCCCGGCCTCGCTTATGAAAACATGATATACCAGCTGGGGGATTGCCCTTTCAATAAAGAGACACTCAAATTATTTAAAAGGTGAAACCTCGAGGAGGTCACGTAAAATCTGATGCAATAACGATGTGAACAACAATAGTGCAGATGAAGACGGATTAGGCACGGCGAACTTGAAAAGTTCAAGCTAAATGTTATAAGATGTCTGAGCTATCAGTGAGTCAGATCATTAGCCTAGAGCTGCAAGATATCCAGCTCAAGGCTTTTGGCTGCCTGTACTTCTGGCTTGTGAAGGTGAGAAACCTTACAATTCTCGCTTTTTTTTTCTGCCACTCTTTTGTACAATGTTAGTTCTGATTGTTTCTTGCTAATTCAAGACTTCAAAACGTAGTTGATGATTTTGTCACCTCAGCTTTGGTAAGTGAGAGAGGACCTCGGTGTCTGTTAAGAAAAAACAATTAAGGAGCTTAAGCAAACCACGACGGCAACGGAACGGCGACAACAACGTCATCAAAATGAGCAGAACAGTGGCTGTGCACGTACGTTGTAAGTCTTTGTACATTTCATAGCCGTCCTCTGCACAACATCGTAAAATGACCAAGTTCTGAGCATTTTGGAGAACGTGGGCCACGATGGCTAATTTTTCGTATTTGCTTCTGAAATTTATCCCTGGCATTCCATATTTAGTTTTAGCAGGTTTTTAGACCGATCGGCCTATTAAACTGATCTAGATAACTATAGCCAGTTCCCGGCTCTCGGTCAGTGGGGACGATCGAAAAAGCGGGCCAGCGACGAGCTGGGTACGGGAGAGAAAAGGAGTGTATAAACCAAATTTTTCCAGACGTCGTCATTGCTTAAGGTCCCTATTATTTAATTTTATATACGGCCCGCCTGCAGCAAAGAGTAAAGTCCGACAAATTCCTCCGTAAATTCCCCGTTAAGAGACTTGGTTGCCCGCCAATACAGCTCTCCAGCGGTGTCTAGTTTACCACAAGGATGCTGAAGTTCAAGGCGAATATAGTCCAGCCACAGATCTGGGAGAAATAAGAAACACACAGCGTGTTACAGTAATCATGATTCGCTTCTCTATGGACACGGGACATAATGTCTCTTGGACATTGGTCGGGTGTCATCAGGGCAGGTAAAAAAGCGGGTCCGATCGCCCGGGGCAAGTAGATTTTGCTGTTGGGCAAGTGAAAATAGAAGTTCAGTGGCCCGGTGGGCACATGAAAAATGATAATATTATTAGCCTCAATAGTCTTGCAAGTCTGAATGAAAGTGTCAGCTCGATAAATGAAACTACTTCAAAGCTTAAGACTGTAAGATTAGTTAACCATTAGGTTGAAACCATGGATTAGCTAGGAATCCAAGCATACTTTGTTCACGTTTGTCCTCTGATTTCCATACTGGCCGGCACGTTGGCAAGTAGTATTTAAGTAGGGGCAAGTGAAAACTGAAATTTACTGGCCCACTGGGCAAGTGGATTTCAATTTTTTTTCCTGCCCTGGGTGTCATTCATGTCCTTCCCGAGAGTCTACAAACAGAATCTGCTTCAAATACGGGGTAATGTGGGTACTTTTCACCGCAATTGGATTCACCCGACAATCCCCTGCTTCCATAGGTAGAGCAGACTGGAGAATCCCCGAACGGATTAAACGCTTTCAACATATTAGTCAGACTGTTTACTTCATTATCAAGTAGGAGAAAAAAAAACACCAAAACACATTCCATTGAAATCAGTTGCACATCGTTTCTTAGGTTTCGTATTCGTACAGCAGAGTTACCTCAAATTTTGGAACTGAATTCAAAACAGGGAGCTGATGAACAAGAGTTTAACAGAGCTTTGCATTTCGAACCTGGAACATTAGAACACCGAATAACCTTTTTTGATTCTCTACAGTTTTATTCTTCGTTATCCAATTTTTGCAAAGAACATTCGGAATCCCTTTTTGTTTTACCAAAGAAGCTTAGTTGCGCTTTTTGCAATTCGAATAAAATCTCTTAATACGTGTCAACCATACAAAAATACTAAACCGTCAAAGAAAGAGAATAAATTGTCAAAAAATGGGCGGGGTGACAATGAACTGCATTGAGCTGACCTTGGGGAAAACAAATTGCTAAATTGGACGAAGTCATAGACCAGAAAAAAGAAACTGAAGAAAATTCGCTGAAAGCAGCGCGTCAAAGCGATAGCAGACAACAATACTGTAGATGCACACCTAGGAAAACACGATGAAAGGGGAAAAATAATCATTTCTTACACAAATAACAAAATACTGTCAATGCCTACCAGATTTTTTTCCAGAAAACGCCGGCAAAAACCCCTTTTTTTCCTTACGTAATCGACAACAGGCTCATTCACAAGGATTACACCACAAATCAAAAAAAAAATTCACCGATATCCACAATCGTGTGTAATGATGGCGATTAGAGCCACGCTATTATTTTTGCGTATTAAAAAAAGACGGACAAAGTCTTGAAAGTGTTTGAAGGTAATAGGCTTAACAAAGGCTAAGAAAACAACGGCTCAAACCTGAAACCGTTGAAACGGCAAGACTTGTAAACAAAAACCAGAATGGAGAAAATACTGACTTAAAAAATAAAATGGCGCATATTTTAATCGTTAAATTTACCTCGGGGGCAGTGTGCTAAATTAGCCATTTAAATATGCTCTGACTTCATCGAACGTCTAATGTAATAAAAAAATATATTTGCTGTTTCAAACCTCGATTTGCTCTGTTTCTGGAAATACACTAATAGTTGCTCTAAATGTTTTGAAAGAATGACGTTGTGGAGTATTACTAAAAGCTACGTCGTGAAAGCCATCCAGCCGTTTACGGTGAGCCGATTACAAAATAGGAAAAAAAGAAGCAAAAGGACATAAAAAAAAAAAAAAAACATATTAACTAAATACCTAGAGCAAAAAAGAAAGCGCACTTCTCAGTCACTAAAGTTAAAGGCTAAATGGACAGTTTAACCCCGTGCCAAGCTCCTTTAAATAATTATATCGTTTGCAAATGATTGTTCTAGTTTTTCTAAACCAAATGTGTAACCCATTAGATATTAATTGTTGTTAACCAGAGTTCTACTCGCTTTTAGATTGCGAGCCGTACAAAACACAAGCTAACAGTTCTGTCGCACCGACTCTCTCGTACTCAAAAATCCATACAGCCGCCTTAACTTACGGAAACAGCCAACAAAATGGGTCTAGCAACCATTATTGAACGGCTTAGTACCCCAGATAATCAGTCCTTCTTGAATTCTACGTTTTTGTTTTAGTCCACAACGAAACTAGTCTCGGCATAAAATTCACTCATAGACATAAACAATTTCATGGTTCTAACTCTGATCTTGTTGTGAGCACAAAGGTGATAATTACAGCTGAACTGTTGGACACGGCCGATCCGTGACCTCCTGAAAACTTCCCTTGAATCCATCGAAATCACTTTAATTTACCTCATAGCAATTAACTAAGACCCCTACCGAAAATCCATCTGCTTAACATCCAACATAAAGATCCTTTACATAATAAAACTCCTCCGAATGTTCACCCACTGAGGAGCTTAAATCTAAATTTAGTTCTAAACAAAAATATCCTTTTCATGCGATTGCAAAATCCTTGGTACTTTTGTGTTTTCCCAGGGGGGACTGCTCTACAAAGTTCTATGCGAGAAAGCTCCGCCGCGAAGTCCAACCCCTTACCCTTTTGTATACCGTTTTGAAAGAAAAGGTAACTCTTTCGTATACCTTTAATTGAAAAAAGTACTCCCTTCAGATGCTTTCATAACTGACCCGTATTAAAAATAAATCGCCAAAAAAGGAAGTCGTCTTGTCATTTTTATGTAGTGCCTAATATCTAAAAATGATAAAAGGCGCCGGTTCGAAATATTATAATTAAAGGTCCTTTTAAATAACTAAATGACAGATTTCCCTACCAATTCATATACTTCAACTTGTGAAACCCCTGCCCCGCTTTAATATACCTGAGGCCTGAATACGGCATCCCTTTCGGGCGGAGCCTCCCGTATGGGCCACTATAGGGAATACCGCCCCCAGCCCCTCTGGGTTTCGGGGTATTTTACAGCAACAATGTTTGAGAATTGCTCTGTTAATTCAACGACTGAACAACTGGTTCTGTGTTTCATATCGTTTGATTTGTTTAATAAGTTTTGGCTTTCTTTTCACGAATAATTACTACGAGGAATTCTTGGTGCCACTAAGTTCTTTAGGACGCACAATCCCCGGGCATAATCCTCAGTTTACGTGACGTTATCACAAATCAACCCATCACCTTAAGCTTATCGCATTAGAAATTAAGTTTGTTTTGACTGTGGTATATTTTTGCGGATTTAATTTTTTTCCGATCTGATCTTTCACGATCCGTCATGAAGAAAGAATTCCCAAGTTAAAAAATTGACTGACTGTTGGGTTTTTTCAGTCAAGATTTTTCCACCTAAGCTAACAAGATTAACTCTATGAATACACATTAAATACCATTAAATCTCCTATTGACACTAACAGCGATCCAAAAAAAATGAAACCGTAGAGAAATACGTCAAATGACTGGTGTTTTCACGTGATGATTCATTAAACTTGTTTTCGTCAAAATTACTTTCTCTTCCATGAGATAATGGAATGACTTTAAACAACTTTTCAAAATGCATACATGCACTTTTCGTGCAATTTCGAATGTTTTTCGTTTACTACCATTATTACGGTTAACAATAATATATTTATTCTTGCTTATTCGCGTTCTCCGCGTTACGAGACGAGACAGGAAACGAGCTCTCGGAGTTGGCGCCTAATCCCGGTTTCCATAAAAAAAAAGTACCACAAAAAATCATATCAAGTCTCTCCTCCTTAATATACACGTAATGCCAAAACGCTGTTACAGTGTACATCTCCCAGCTTTTGTTCTTTTTCAGGTTGACCCAACAACACGCCAGAGCCCTTTTTAACACCTAGGTTTCGTGGGAAGCTATATGAATTGCGTGCCGGTCGTGCCCAAGAACACAACACTTCTGTGTAATGATCAATTCAGTCTGACTTCATAGCCCGAGGCACAAATCGTTTGACCACCGTGCCCTCCTCCGACGAGACAGGAACCCAAAAATGACACATGTACGAAGTCCCACAGTGATTCACGAGACAGCCGGCACAAGCTGTGTATACACCGCACAATACATGCACGTGCAAGACACAAACAAACACCGAGCCAGACAAAAATAAGGTGATGTAAAATATACACGACAAGGACGGAAATTATACAAATGTTTTGACAGAAATATACTGCTGCCATGCTGAGTAAGTTTCACCACAGAAATACCGGGAAAAAACTAGCCTTTAAAGGACAAAACGAAGCGAAAACACGAAGTATTGATGTCATTGGTCACAGCAAATCACTGGGGAAAAAACTAACAAGAAGAAGAACGTTCAAATCCGAGTTTTTTTTTTTTTGGCCTGCGTTTCATTCAGTCAGACAAATTGTGTTACCAACAGTAGACCTCATAAAATGGCACCTGTCAATCACTTTGTTAACCCAGCATGCAGCATTGTGCTGTTAACATCTATTTTTTCACTTACGAACAACACGCATGTGTTATTCTGTATCAGCGATCAAAAGTACAGCGCAAGCGCAGTTCCCGCTAAAACTATCGCTTACAAATACAAGAGTTCTCTCCTTTCAACACATTTATTAGCGCAAGCCTACACAAATGTATTGCACCGAACTTATAACTTTTACAAAGACGTTGTAATAACGGAGGCTTTGGATAAACAATTAAGAAGAAAAATTAGCGACAATAATTTCGAAAGGCGTTTCGATGACTCATTCGGCATCATTTTCAAATTCGTAAAACTACAAGTCAGATTCTTATGAGTTCTTTATATACTGACAATGCGTGTGAAGGTCTCGTTGCATGTGATTAGAAAAACATTACAGCGAAAACAGGCAAGTGGAGAGTAGGTTTCTCTAAGTTGCGACAGAAGACTTGCATCTGACTGAATACATTATTTGTCAGTGGACCATTTTACATTTGTCTGTTCAGTGACCAGGGGCCCGTTTCTCGAAAGCCCCGGAAACTTTTCGGGCCCGGAAAGCCATAACAAAATCTCGAACTTAACGATTACAGAGCTGTTTTGCCCACATAATCTTAATATGAACAGAGGTTCCCTTGATACAAGAAGTTTCAGGCGTATACACTTCTCCGTTTTTAGATACAGATGAACTAAAACTGGCTTTATGGGCCCGAAAAGTTCCCGGGGCTTTCGAGAAACGGGCCCCTGGCCTTTGAATGGCAGCGAGGCTGCAGGTGACCTTGCTTTGTTAAAGACCTCGCTGCTTTTGTTGTGTAAATAAAGTTGTTCTTATGTTAACTACTTGGCATTTAAATGAGAAAAGCAGAGAGGTCTGTATCAAAGCAAGGTCACCTGCAGCCTCGCTTGCATTCATAGGCAAGGTAACTATACACACAACTGTAAAATAGTCTATTTACGTAAGTTTCTAAGCTCTCTCTGTACCCTCCACCCACCCCTCCCCTGCAAACAAAACACTCACCAGGATGAGAAGTCCCAAAATGATCTACAGCTGCCTCGTACAGATCGCGGGCGCGCTTAACACTGGGCTTAACCTGAGTAACCATATAAGGGACAATAGGATTAAAAGTGGTATAAATCATAGCTCCAAATTAGAATGTCCTGTAAAGCGTAACGCTACAAGAATCACATTGCGATGATTTCATTTTACGTTAAAAACAGTTGTGTGTTCACCCACCAAAAAAAATGCCTAAATTAACATGTTTTGTTTCATGGGAAAACATGCTTTATTCTGACTTATTTCGGCAGCTGCATTTGAACGAAAATCAGTTTACTAATGTCCAATCTTTGTTTTGCTTACTACCAGAAGGTTAAAAGCTTCTGTTATTCGGTTTTGTAGTGCGCTCTCTTGTTGGTTACTCCAATTTGCTGTCAATTCAAATTGTAGAGAGACGTATAAGACAGGTTCCACACCAGTCTACTCTTCGCGGTCAACTAAACTCATTCTTTCGGAGTAAGTTAAAGTCCTGGGAACAAGCAGGTTGTATTCATTAGGAAAAATGGGTGTCATTACTAGCTGTATTTTTAGTTTTTTGACCCGCTTACCTGTGTTAGTTCTAAATCAATGCATTTTCGAAAGAAAGAAATGGCAAAAGGTCGTGCTTGAATCAGCCTAAAAGGGAGAAAACGAAAGTCGAAACAAAATCAAGTCAACATTGACATAACCCTTAAGGGCATCAAAACAACCTTTACTACTGAGAGCTACATGTCAGAGTGTTTTCAACACTAGGCGGAAGGCAGTAAAATTTACGGCTTGTACACACTACGTACACAAAGACACAAACCGATATCTTACCTTAGTATTTCGCGTAACTTAATGTAAGTATTGTAAGTAAATATATGTTCTGCAAGTAATACAAGTACTTATTGTAAGTAGAGTCTTGTATTGCTGGTAGTGTAAGTAGCCGGTATTGTAAGTTATTATATTTTCTGCAATGCCAGTATTCAATTGTAATAGAGTATTGTGTTGCCAGCGTAAGTAACACTATTGCTAGTAACGTAAGTATTGTGAAGGTGAATTAATCAACATGACACGAGCGTGGGACAAAGAAAAATTCTGAGTCCCCGACAGGAATCGAACCCATGACCTCCCGAACACCGGGCGGGCGTTCTATCCACTGAGCTACGAGAACTCATGG
>Ga0126339_10001673_pt1 | contig 15330 bp, 9 predicted proteins | sample OrbTmetagenome_2_FD_92532 | JGI IMG/M metagenome (GOLD analysis project Ga0126339, IMG submission 92532) | Coral microbial communities from Petempiche,Puerto Morelos, Mexico - Orbicella T R C metagenome | ecosystem: Host-associated > Invertebrates > Cnidaria > Coral | place: Petempiche,Puerto... | reverse complement strand
TAGTTGCTACTACCTAAAGTTACTTTCAGCAGGTTACAGTACTTATGGGATGTTCTGAGAAAAAAAAAATTATTGCTAACGATAGTCAATCTGATTCTGGTACATTACATGACTGCAACTCGCCATTCCTTCATGTACATACTATGTTCGAGTCAAGTTTGCTGATTAAAGATCTCATTCAAGTTATTGAATGACAAATTATTAGTCTAGAATTTACATATCTATGTGGTTCTTGAACTTGTTGACTTGCTTTATTGTGTCCTGAGAATCAAATGAATACCAGAGTCTGTAAACACTGGTTCACTTAATTCACCAATCTTTAAGGCAAACCTGTACAGAAAAAAGAGTAGAAATAACAAGCATGTTTATGAAGACAGTAAACATGTATATGTATTATTTTATTCATTCAGCGTAATTAAAAAAAGGTTTTGTATTAGCTGCCAACAAAAGAGAATAATGCATGTTCATTATTTGGAAAAAAATATTTAGTGTCCATGGCACTTCTTAAATTTTTGTAGCTCAATGGTAGTGTGTATTGGAACATTCAATGGACTTAAGGGGTGATTTGGACAAAAAAATGCCTCCAATTAAGGTGTTCTTTTTTGAAGGAAGGTTTGAAGGTGGCTCTCCTGAATAGTAACCCATTAATCAATTTATGAGATACCCATAACAACTTCCTCTAGACTGCCAATTTTTTTATTTTACGATAACGGCAGAAATTCTTGCACTCTCATTGGCTAATTTTCATTGTCAATCAGTGGACAGACACATGAATTTTTTAATTTATTTGATATGTCAATGAATGAGAGTGGACAATTTGACAATTTGTTATTGTAAAAAACAAATTGACATCAGTCTGCAGATCCACTCGGCTATCACTTTGTGGATCCCCAGCTACTTGGACAACGTTTTAATGAAATTCATGATCAATAACAGGACAGATGCATGAAAAACTGACGTCAATTTATTAAACATATTGAGTCATTCCATGCTGTCAGCTCTGTGGATTGTGGATATAAACAACTCCTACTGACCAGTACAAAACTCTTTGGTTGTGGATTATAAGGATTAAAATTGGCTATAATTTCCTGTTTTGTGCACGTCCCAATTAATTTTAAAACAATTACAAAAAGTTGTCTACACTGAGGTGGATCAGGAAAGAGGATAATTCTCTAATAGTTACTGCGCTTCCATTGATGTTAATTTATCAATATGTATACAGGCCCTTATTACTCACGTTGCTTCCTCAAATGGTCCTGAAAAGAGAAAATACTACTGTCAGCTTCTAAGCAGCCCTCAGATACTTACTCAACTATCACTCACTGGGTAAGGTTATTTTTTCTAGGAGTCTGCACTATTATTGTACATGTATTTTACATTAAAAATATCAATACCATCTCTTTTGTGACTGGGTGCGACTATAACATGAGGCCTCCAATGAATAAATTACCTAGCATTAAAAATTACTCATGACAATCCCTTTCCATACATTGCACTTTGTATGCCCTTTGCTCTGCAGGCTTTAAGAGGGCTTTGAATATCTAGTTTTTAACACGCATTGCATGTCTATGTTACTAGATAACAGCATTGTAGACACTAATTTATATGCCCAGGATGCATACCATAAAATCCCATGTTAAAACCCTTCAATTTGCTGACAAAGATATTATTAGGGATATAAGCCCCCCAGATATAACCCCCCAACCCCCCGATATAAGCCCATCAAATGTATAAGTACGTTCTTTTGAGTTTCTTTACAAACGTCAAAATTTTTAATCTTAAGTTATAGACTAATAGGGTAATAATAAGGTAATAGCTCTAAATGTAATGGTATGTTAGCTTTAATTCGTTTCTCAGATATGTTTTATCTCGTCGTTCCGAAACATTTTTTTTACTCCACTTATATACCTCCTGCCCACCCCTGGATATAAGCCTCCCCGCTGTTTATAAGCCCACCCAAACCCCTGATGAAGTTATTTAAGCCCAGGGCTTAAACACAGGGTTTTACAGCATATTGTGGAATTATAACTTAGTTGTAATCAAAAATAGTTATAGTATGAGGCATCTGATGCATTGACACAATTCATTACTTTGCATCTGTCCTGGTCCAAAAAATCCCAAATCTCCTTTATTCTTAGCACTACTACAATCACTTTCTGTGCTTGCCAGATCCTCAAGGGTGATTTCTCCTGACTCAATACGTCCGCGATAACCTGCAACATACAGTAAAGAAAACTTAAATCTAAGATCATTCCCAAGAAAAGAGTTATCATAGTCAAATAGACAGGTCAAAGCTATTTTTCCATGCCCTATTCTGATTTGCATGCTTACTTTAATAATCACAAAATTCCTCTTTTAGACAAGCCTTTAATACGTATTAAACTTCAGGGCTCTTCCAGAAAGGACAATTACTTTATTATTTATATTCTTGTCTGGTAGATCAGACTGAGTTCATAATGTTGAATGCCAAACTTAATACAAAACCAACTTTGAAACAGTTCCGCCCCTGCGAAAGAAAAAACTCTGTCATGGAAATGCCTGTTCAGACAAAGAACTAGAAGATTTTTTTTTTTTCGGTAGATGTATGTTATACTAGTACACCCTGACCCATGGCTGTTCAGATAGACCTTTTTCACCAACAAACAACTAGACCTTCTCACTTGCATGAAAACCTCAACAAATTTGACATTACACCAAGTACAAATATGTCAGGGAATATGTAAAAACCAACTTTAACTATTTGCAAGGTTCTTTATAAGCAAGTTTGATATTAGGATGATTGGAAAAAAATTGGTACATTAGATAACTTTCACTTCAGAATGCTTCAGTTATTAGTATTTCTGCAGTGGTTTTGAACAGTTTGAAATGAGCAAAGCAAAAATTGTTATGTTTGCCATTTGAGAACACGTTGAGCCAGACTGAACACTGCATCTTCAAAGCAAAGAACTTTGCTGTACACATTTGCTGAGAGTATCAAATGTTATTTCTCCATTCAAACCTATGCAAGCACGTTTCTAAGAAGGGCCCATCCTTGTTAGTTCCAATTCATTTGTCAGGGGGGTGGGGCACGTGGCATTATCCATGAGAAGCTTTAATCACGCATCAGTAGCTCAACCCTAACATGAACACGAAAATTGTGCTTCATTTTATAATACCTTTAATTATTTCTAAAGCTTCATCTCGAGACCGTGTTATCTTGTCTTGCTTCCAAGACGACGGCCTCCTTGACTCGGTGTGTTTCACCAATAAATGCGACGCGCGAACCTTGTCGCTTTCACCTTCACTAGGCTTGTCCCATCGACTTTCGTTTGTTCGTCTGTTGAAGTAATAAGTCTTCCCCGTGGATTTTGATACCTTCTCTTCCCAACCAGGAGGCAATCCGCTCATTGTTTCAGGAAAGGACTAAAGAAATGTCAAACTATTTCTTCGTATAAATTTCGCTCCAAAATGTTAGCTATGTAACCGAGCAAATTCCAAATTGAGACAGCTGCGCATGTTAGTGTGCTATATACGCTGAGAAGTGTTGCTACTGCAGGCTCAGTATATTCGTAATGGCGACGATTTAACTCGAAGTGACGCTCGAAGTAGGCTCGAAAGACAGCTCGACGCGGTGGATTTGTAGAAGTTAACTCCATTATTTTGCAACAAACACAGAATCAGGAAATAGTTATTATCTGCGGATTCAAAATGCCAGTGACATCTACGAACCTGATCATTGTGAGTCTCTTCTAAAGATGTTTACATGCGTGTATAATGCTCACATGTTTGGCTTATTGAACACAAAGCTTCAGTTTTTAGATCTTTACAAATTAATTTTTGATCCTCTGGCATAGGCTAGCTATGTACCAATAGATTAAAACTTAGCAGAATACTCCACTTCCTCTTCCCATTCCTCTCCATGTACCAGAGCTCTCTTCAAAATTAGAATTCCCCATATTCTAGTTTTTATTCAGTCAGGAAATTCTCAAGGGACCATAAAATGTATTGCCTGATTTTCCTGTAAATTTGTTTCCCAACTATGATGGGTGCATTCTTAGACTGTGATTTCCTTTGGTGATGATCATTCGAAACTAATCAGATGACGGTCTGGGATATTCTCTAGCATGACATTTCCACATACAGCCTAGCTTACGATGAAATTACAAATCATGACAAACGCAAGCGAATATAGTTGCAGTTGCAATGGAAATGCCCTTGCCTAACAATTAATTTTTAATTTGACCGTCAAATTTTAGGAAGAAGAAGATCTCCCCTATGAAGAGGAAATAATTCGCAGTCCTTATTCTGTGAAATTTTGGATGAGATATATAGAGCACAAGGCTAAAAAAGGCTCCAATACAGCATTGAATCTACTCTATGAACGTGCTCTCAAGGAACTACCTGGAAGGTAATTGAGTGTAGAATTCTCCAAGCTGTATAGTTAGAAATTCATTGCAGATTCCTTTCAATTTAACAGAACATACAGTTAAACCCTGCTATTTTGAAATAGCTGATAGTAAATGACTTAAGGGGAAATCCAGAGGAAATTGTTTTCATGTAGAAAATAGCAAGGAATTTAAAATAACCAAGTTTGTTTACGGCAAACTTGGCATTATCAACCTATTTGCTGTAATATGTATACAAAAGATTCCAATGAAATCGTCATCATGCACAGCAGAGGTTCCCACTCACCCGAATGCTGCGGTGTCAAAAACTGCTATCATGACAGTCCAGTCCATCTTGTTATTGGCCTTGGTTCAAAGTGAAGCTCGACCAATGTGCAGTGCATTCTAGTCTGCTGAAAGCGAGGCTCTATCACAGCAATTATCAATGGCTGCTAGACTGTTTGGATTGAAAGCTAATTACTCATAAAGGTCTCTTTTTTTCTTGTTGGAGTTGAAACACAGTTGTTGTAATGATAAACATTTGCAGCTTTGCTCAATTTGCTATTTGTTATATTCATTGAGAACATACATGCACAATGCTGTTTCAGTTACAAGATTTGGTATCTGTATCTTAAAGAAAGAAGAAAGCAAGTGAGAGGAAGGTCAGTTAATAAGTGTATGGTACTGAACTTGTGCAAAATTCATATTCATAGTGAGACCTACATACCTCTTTATCTTCTGGATAGTGTTGGCTCAGGTTCAGTTGTGTATATTTTGAAGTTCAACTTACATCTCCAATTGATGAGCTTGGGAAAGGTGCCAAAGGGGTGGTGGCACCAGGTGAGATTCAAGCATCAAACATCCAAGTATCCATGGCAACCCTAAGAGCAGCAACCACCAGGTGCCATTGCATTGACAGAATAAGTTGAAATACTTACCAACCCAGATACATACTTACCATAATCAGCTATAGTGGGGGTTCAAGAAAGAGAAAAACATGCCACAAGCACAATGTATCAAAGCTCAAAGAAACCACTGCACCTCCTCACAGATCTGTAATGCAAAACACCTAAGTTCTGCAAAACCCTGTGTGAGACCCCAAGGAGCATGACTGCCCTAAAATGCCACTGACCAGCATTGGCTCCAGTCTAACTTAAGCAAATTACATTTAGCCACATGAAAAGCTGCAAGGTATCCCAGGTAAAATTATTTACATCTAGTAAGTCGTTATTCAAGTAATAACAATCTGTTTGAAATTGATCAATATTTACAATATTTTTTTCCCCAGGCCGATAACAGACCCTGCATATGAGGACATTAACAATGCTTTTGAAAGATCTCTTGTCTTCATGCACAAGGTATAAACTAGTACTTGAATCATGTTTACTTATTGTTTTAAAGACAAGTCATAAAAGCTTGGTTTTAGTAGCCATACAGTTCTGTAAGGTTGTAGTGTACTCCTTTGATGTACAAAACACATGCACATGTAAAAGTTTCAAACTGGTAAAAGCATGGTGGGTAGACCTGTTAACTTTTTGATGGCATAATGGTACCCTAACCCTTTGGAGCCCAGTGTCCGATATACTGGACAGCAGAGCAGCCTGCACTTCCTTTAACCAGCAGTCTGTCCCTTAGTCATTACCAGTTCCCAAACAAAACACACTTGGAGACGCCATTTCAGTTTGATTAGAGTTGTTTTCATCGAGTTTTTTCGCAAATTTTTGCTTCTGTCAACAAGACACAATTTAAAGACCACTTTTAAACAGGAGCAGGAGGTCTGTGAGGTATAGCGCTAGAGAAATACTTGATTATTTGCATGGAAACTTCGCTACTCTAGACAATGGTTTCGAATCTGACATCGAAGGATTTTAAAGTGACAATGACAATGATTTAACACACAAATGCCGCCTAAAGAGCCATGTTTATTTGAGCATTGTCATTGTCGAGGATGAAGAAGCAGAGGAGCCAGATATTTGCAATCCAAGAGTAACAGGGAAGCCAAATAATTATTCTTTCAATGGTTCCGAGTGGACAGAACATTTAAGTAACCCAGCTCAAGTTCACGAATGATGAGATTCAGTAACATCTGTTAAGACTATAGTAAGTGATTTGTCACACAAGTACCCAGTTTTGTGAAATCAGGTATACAGGAAGTCTTAATTACTGTTGAGTGAATATGTCAAGTGAGGTAGTAATGTTATTCTATCATTCTGAGTAGTTATCGGAATTTTCCTTTTCATTTTTAGGCCCTCGTGGTTAATAACTTTTTCTATTTTGAGTATGGCATGACACAATTGTTAATAATTTAACTCTTATAATGGTTTCATGTTACGTCAAACACCTTACTAATTGCACTCAAAATAAAATGTAATTATCAAGGAGCGTTATACTTTGTGCAGAACCTGATTATGTTAAAAGGTAAAAACTTATGATGTTTTAAATTATCTGGGTCTAAATTTTCTGAAATCCTTAAAAATTAATTTGGGCTCCAAAGGGTTAAGGTCTCTTCAAACATTTTCTCTGAAAGTGCAGTACTTTTTCACAAAAACAGGCATGTCACACAGGGATTACCGTCACTGCAACATGCCCATGTTTCATTCCCTTGAACACGTACCCTAATATGTACCAACCTGCATGTTAAAGTAAATTAAATACATCAGACACTTATTATCTTCGGGAGAGAGAACACTATTTCCTTTAGGGCGTGGAAACCTTATAATGACATCTCAACTGGTAATTTTCTTGGCACATTTTTCTAGATGCCAAGGATCTGGATAGATTATTGTCAGTTTCTAGTGGACCAGTGTAAGGTGACGAGATCACGGCGCACATTTGACCGAGCATTGAGAGCTCTGCCTATCACTCAGCACCGACGTATCTGGCCTATTTATCTTAAGTTTGTTCGTAAATACCATATTCCTGAGACTGCTGTAAGAGTCTACAGAAGATATTTGAAGGTTGGTGCAGATATTTTTAAAATTTTTTGTTCAAGAATTCTGTAGTTGATCTACATAGCCTTAAGTAAAAAACCTTTTTGGAGTGTGGCGTTCAATAGAATAATTGCCAGTTAGTTCCTGGGTGGAAGATGGTTTAAATTTACCTTTTAATTATTTTTGATTTCCTACCAGTTAGAGCCTGAAAACACGGAGGATTATATTGATTATCTCAAGTCTGTAGGATGGTTGGATGAAGCAGCAACTCGTCTGGCTTTCATTGTCAACAAGGTATTCGCATTCTGCTACTTTTAGTGCATAATAATATTATATAAAATAATGTAACAAAAACCTTGCTGTTAGATTATAGTTCAAAGGTACATGCTAACATTTTATTAAAATTATAAAATTATCAGTAATTTTGAAAACAGTACGTAAAATTATACAGTTGAATCCTGCTATTTCGAACTCTCAGGGGAAATGAAAAGCTGTCCAAAAATTATAGCAGAAGATTGAAATTGGCGATTATAGTGTATGACTGGGGAGAAAATCCAAAGGAAATAGTTTTGAGTTTGAAATAACGGAAAATTTGAAGTTTAATTGAGTTTGAATCAGTGGGGTCCAACTGTGGTTCTTTTTTTTTGGTACATGTTTAGTAATTCAATTTAACAGTAATTATTAAAATTAGTGATGTATTTAATTTGTTATTTAATGTGCAATCTGTAGGAGATAGATGCACGCTTCTTGTACAACTCTTGGAACAAAAGTCAAGCAAAAATACTAAGGCTGACCTGAAAACTTATTATTAATGCTTTCCCTTGCAGGAGAAATTTGTATCCAAGGAAGGGAAATCAAATCATCAGGTAAAGTTAAAAGTTTATTGCTGACCAGTTAGATAATATTTAAGAATCCGAAATCCTTGACTCAAAACACAAAGAATAATCCCAGATATATCGTAGACTGAGGTGAACTTAAGTGTTGTTGTAGCACAGTACACAGAATGAAGGTGTATACATGTAGCATGTGTGATACAACTTGTACAAAGGTTTTCTGTTACCGAAGCAACATGGAGTGGCTTGGGTTAAGTCTACAAAATGTTTGATAGAATTATTGAGGGACAATTATTATAAATAATAATATTGTGGAGCTATGGATTGACCTGTACCAACTTTGTAATTTAACAAACCGGCTTTCAGCCCACACTATGTGACAATTTTCATGGTCAGAGTCCACGGATGGTTTTTGTGTTTTTCACTTAAACTGACTCATAATAACAAATTAGTCAACTACTGTACATAACATTGTTAGTATTTATGTAGACTTATTAATATCTTTCATCTTCAGCTTTGGCAAGAACTTTGTGACCTCATTTCCAAGAATCCTGATAAGGTATCAGTGTTTATTTTTTTCACAGTTAATTTAACCTTTGAAATAATTAAGGACCGATGGGAATGAAGATAGCTTTCATCTTGTGTTATAGTCTGTGAATAAACTAATTAAATATAACTACAATAATATTTACACCTTATTCTGTAGAAGACACCTGTATGTGGTAACCAATTAGTTAAGAAAAAATGGCAACTATAATCTGTGTTTAGAATGTAGACTGCTTTGATTATTAAAACACCTACTGTACATGGTGTTAATAATCATGAATAATTTTTTATTCTGAATAGTAGAAAACTTTTTGCTCATCCTTGATTTGTTATCTTTGAAAAAAAAAAATGAGATTCACTTCAGAATACATGATATATATCTTGACTAGTAACAACTGTTTGACTGTGAAATTGAGACCACTATCTGTTCTTGTTTAAGATCAAGAGTCTAAAAGTTGCTGACATTATCCGAGGAGGTTTACGCCGATTTTCTGACAGTTTAGGACAACTATGGAATTCACTTGCTGACTTTTTCATAAGAAGTGGACACTTTGAAAAGGTCAGACACTTGTTTATACCTATATGTGTACAGTCGAGTATACATCACTGTGATTTTAGGGCGTAAAAGAAATGAATTAGCTTGACTACAAATAATTGACTAGCCCCAGGCTATCAGACAGGACTTTTTTGCACATTTATTTTTTTGTGAGTACTACCAGGGACATTGTGTTGTGTTCTTGGGTGAGACACTTTGCTCTCGCAGTGCCTCTCTCCACCCAGGTGTATGTATGAATACTGGCTGGCTTAATGCTGGGGGGAAACCCTGTGATGTACTGGCATCTCATCCAGGGTGGAGTACTTAGAAATACTCCTAGTCACTTCGTACTGCAGAAACTGAAGGTAAGTGTTGGCCTGATGGGGCCACTTGGGTCATGGGCAGACTTTACCATTAGTGAACAGCAGGGGTGGGGACTTGCGTTGTGAATACTGTGTCCAAGCTTTATGTTGCATTCAGCACTATCTGAGATGGTTATATCACTAGTTGGAAGTTACCAACTAACTTGACTTTGTTGTTTTCCTGTCTTTCAGGCAAGAGATGTTTATGAAGAAGCCATTCAAACTGTTATGACAGTGAGAGACTTTGGGCAGGTAAATGTGGGTCTGTTGACATCAAAAGCCAGTAGTCCTCTTCTCTGCTGGTCAGCAGCTTTGTGGTTGAGTACTACTACCTTATTTACCTCGTCACAACAGCATACCTAGCCCTTAGAAAGAAAAGACAGGATCAGGAAGTTGGATGTTCTGATGCATGTATATGTGTCTGTTTGTATGGCATAGTCCTGCGAGAGTAGTGTAGTCAGGCAAAAGCATCAACTGTCTTCTTGCTTTTTTAGAGTGGTCTTGAAATTGGTTTGATGGACAGACTGGTGAATTAATTCACTGACAGGTAATGACTGATGGATGGACATAATGAAAAACAAACTGACTGAGTGTCAGACATACAGTTGTCAATGTAGTGACTGAACAGCAGGCTGCTTGTTAATTTGTTTTGTTTGTTTTTTTCAGGTGTTTGATGCTTATGCACAATTTGAGGAAAGCATGATTAGTGCTAAGATGGAAACAACTTCAGAGATGGGACCTAGTGAAGAAGGTATACTTGTACTACAGCCTTCCTTTGAAATTAATCAAAATTCATATGTGTCATTGTTGAACTTGTTGTGTACAAGGAATGCCAGCTTGGTGACCTGTGCCATTCCTTGCTTTTGTTCATATGCTGTGTCTCCCTTTTCTGTCAAACTTCCACTCCAGGCTGCAACTCCATTTTCACGTTCTCATACAACAAGAAATCTTGTTGCCCAGTCCCTATTGGCATTCCCCTGTTGTGTAACCATCAGATCTAAATAATATTAATGCCAAGTTTATTTGATTTCAGTTTAGTCTTTGTTCAGGTTTTAATGGCTAGCGCTAGTTGATTTTTTTCATGATGATATTGATTCTCATGCCCGCATTTGTCTTTAGATGACATTGATTTAGAGCTCAGAATGGCAAGATTTGAACATTTGATGGACAGAAGACCTCTTCTGCTTAGCAGGTAATCATCACAGAGTTGATCAAGTTGTTTTAATTTTCTAATTTAAATTACTTTTAATTATAGCCTGCATAGCAGGTGTAAAACAGGGGGAGGGGGTGAAAGAACGGGGTTGGAAGTAGAGGGGAGTGGGAGAGAAGTTCTGTCCCTTCTTCCTCGCTTGTTTCACCTCCCCAACCACTTCCCTGTCTACCCCTGCTATGCAGGCTTTGTTATTTGCCGATGCTGACACTTGGATTTATCACTGGTAACAGATGTTGGTGTACTTCATGTACTGTCTTGAACTCATAAACCTTGATATCCTCTTGAATTCTTTTCTATGCATAATTTGATTTCATGTATTGCCTGTTTTCTTTGTAGTGTCCTCCTACGTCAAAATCCTCACAACGTCCATGAATGGCATAAAAGAGTCAAACTCTATGAAGGTAAACCCAAAGAAATCATCAACACGTACACAGAAGCTGTGCAGACAGTGGATGCCAAGCTAGCATCAGGCAAACCTCACACCTTGTGGGTGGAGTTTGCCAAGTTTTATGAACAGCACGGTCAACTTGCCGAGGCACGGGTCATATTTGACAAAGCTACCAAAGTGAATTACCGTAAAGTGGATGACCTGGCTAGCGTGTGGTGTGAGTTTAGCGAGATGGAGATCAGACACGAGTAAGTAGAGAGTCATGGTGTCTCTTTTGTCTCATGCAGTCAATCCTCAGGACAAACTGAATACAGTTAGGTACTTGCTAAGTAGACATTGTGTGTGATGCCTATTTGTCTTTACCAAGTTAAGAAAAATGATGAAACAACGTGGAACAGTGTGTACTCTTTGGTCGAAAGTGGCATTTACTAAATCAGTTGAATGAGTATTTAGATAAATTTTATTGAACTTTTATGTGAGCTTATATTGTGGACTTTATGGTGTACTTTATATAATACAGTTCAAATAAAAAGCAGTTTAGAGAGCTTTCTTCCCATATCTCGGGGTTTTTTAGTGCTTTCAGGTGAGGCTGATTACATTTTCGTGGTGCCCAGTTTTTCAATGCTATACATTAAGCCTTCTTTATCTTGAGAGATGTTCTTCTTACTAAGACCAATAGCGTTAGCTTTATTACTTTCACATGACTACTACATGTTGGTTGTTGATCTGCCTTTTTAATTTCATTTTCATTTTCTTGTAGAAACTACCAACAAGCTCTTGATCTTATGAGAAGAGCTACAGCCATGCCGTCAACTAAAACAGACTACTATGATGAGGTGAGCCCGTGGAATGTGACAAGTGAAATTCTTTATAGCTGTATTTATTTGTTGTGCTTTTTCTTCAGAGTGAAACAGTTCAGAGACGTGTTTACAAGTCGTTGAAGCTTTGGTCCATGTATGCTGACTTGGAGGAGAGCCTGGGAACATTCCAGGTAACCATGTGTGTTTTATACTTTAGTATTTTCTGTAACGTGATATTTAAAAATAGCATGTTACAGAAAATACTAAAGTACAAAACACACATGTACAAGTAGGGTCAGGAGTGTAGGGGTTTAAGGTAGTTTTAAGGCAGTTGTAGCCTGTTCCGGGCGTTAAGTTAGTTGAAGCGCAGAACGAAAAACGGCGACTAACTGAGAATTAGGGAGTTGTATTAAATGCTCAGCTTTGTACAATACTCCTGCTAACTCTGTAAGTTTACAGTGAGAAAGTAAATCAAGAAAATTTGACTCTCAAGGCCTGAAAGTCTCGATTAGAAAACTTGCTATGTTTTATCGCAGCTCTTTGGAAATGTACGTCTTTTAAGTAACTGGTCTGCCCATAGAAGTTTATTTTTTTTTGCAAAAAGTTACTTTTGGTGCAGAGTGCTCTATTGTTTAGGGGGCTAATGTTCGGTCAGGCACTCCGTTCTCGAGTTCAGATGCACGCTTTTTTAATTTTTTTTGTAATGAGTGATACCACACTCTCGTTTTGGCCGGGGATAGCAGCTATATTTCAGGTAACGTCAGTTCTCCTTTTTTTTGTTGCAAAGAACGCTACTGTGGCTTCGTATCTTCTGGATTCTTCCATAGCTCGATTCAAGAAATGTCTTCTGTTGTGTGTTTGCCAGGGTTCAAATAAAGAATGGAAACATATTGCTTTTCACCTTAGCAGCTTGTTTGTTTCCTCTTCTATGAAACAGAGCCAAAAGTTCATATTCAGCGGAAACTTTCCTGCGTTAGTTACACGTAAAACTAGTAAATTTGTGACAAAAGAAACTTCGTTATTATTGCGGCAGACTCCGTGGCACTTACTGAAACCGCCAATTAAAGGTGCGTTCCTTTGGGGTGATCCGATCCGGATCAGTGATCCAAGATCACTCGGATCATGGTGCATCAAAGGAACCGACGAATCCACTCTGGTCACGGATTCATCGGTTCCTTCGATACCCCATGATCCGAGTGATCTTGGATCACTGATCCTGATCCAGATCATCCCAAGGAACGCACCCTAATTTTATCAGTCGATGAAGTGACTCGCTCACCGATGTGGGATATAATTTCGGTCAAGTAAAGATCTCTTCCTTCAATACTTCTTGTTGAAGCGCTCCTCAGTTGTATTACTCGATAGCATTGTGTATTAGTTTGACATGGTTTTATTGTTAACACCAAAGCTGGCAACAGAATAAGAACGCACTGTTCTGTGACTCGACGTGACTATTTGATGATTAGGTTAGTTTTTGTTTATCGGTGAAATGAAAATTTACGTTTTAAATACAACAAAATCGTTCCTCTTCGACTTTCCAGCAGATATTTAACTTTTATATTCCATTTATCTCCAGCAGTGAGTAAAAAAAATAGACATCTTTCTTATATTTTCGTGGAAACAAAGGTATCTTGTTGCATACATTGGCGAGGAAAACAAAAGTATCAAATTACAACCGCTCACGTGAAAAGTAAAATTGTCACATTTGCTACAAAATGAACGAAACTCGACATAAAATACCACGATAAATTTAAAACCGTTTAGACCAACGGTAATTGTAAGTTATCTTTGGGCCTCGAAAGAAAACACAAACACGAAACATACACACTGCTAAGATTTTGTCTTATCAAGTTTTTGTCCGCTTATATTCTGCAAGAGGGAAAAGGCCTAGTTGACTACCAATCGAGAGAACGGCATGGGTGAGGACCTGTGTGACTACTGTATCAGAGCCGTAAATTACACTCTGCGCTATCGGAGATTGTCTCACTAGTCTTCAAGCGCGCGAGCGATACATGCTAGCGCAGAGCGCGAGAGCGGCCACAAAGCGGGCCCAAAAAAAATTTGATCTTTCCTCAGCCCTACAAAATAGACTGAAAGAAAAAATTATTGTTAGTTAATGGATTGCAGCAAAAGTCTGCGATTTAAGGAGACGCTGTACTTTGAAGCAGGCTGCCATTTTAGTTCAGCAACTCATTCTGTACTTTTTCTTAATTTTTATATTTATTTCTATTTTTTAGTCCACGAAAGCTGTATATAATCGGATTCTTGATCTGCGGATTGCAACTCCTCAGATTATCATTAACTTTGCTACGTTCTTGGAAGAACATCGCTACTTTGAAGAAGCTTTTAAGGTCAGTTGATGGCAGGATGACCCGCGTCACTCAGGCTTGTTATGTTTATTCCTAGCAGTGATTGATTAATTCTTGTTGTACGCCCTTTGGTTAATGATGTTCTGTGTTATGTTGTTAGGTTTATGAGCGCGGAGTTGCGATGTTCAAATGGCCAAACGTGTTTGACATCTGGAACACCTACCTCACAAAGTTTATTCACAGATATGTAAGTTACAAAACTGCAGTTAGAGTTTATTCATTGCGCCGATAAATCCTGTTTTCTTTATGTAACATTTACATTTAAACATTTCTTTATTGCTTTTCTCAGGGTGGCGGCAAACTCGAGCGAGCGAGAGATCTTTTTGAACAAGTTCTCGAGGGCTGTCCGGCTAAATTTGCTAAATGTAAGATTGGTTAATTTTGAATTTTTCTGCTCCTTGATGTTCGTTGCACAGTTAGTTGTTGAAACGTAGGTCGTAGCAATACCCTGTGAAATCTCTCTCTATTTTTCAGCTTTTTATTTAATGTATGCCAAGCTTGAAGAGAATCACGGTCTTGCCCGACACGCTATGGCGATATACGAGAGGTCTACAAAAGCCGTATTGCCTGAAGAGCAGTTTGAAGTATGCCGGTATTCTTTATTCTTTGGTATTCTTTATTCTTGGTATTTGGTATTCTTTATTCTTTGGTGGCACTTATTCTTTGTTTGTTTTTCGTTTTAAAGATAACTATATGGTATTAACCCTGCGTGAGGGCCATACTTAGCTCTTATTAACCGAGCAGGAGGTCTGTATGGGAGAATCTTGACCGAGGTCTGTACACACGACGAGGTCGAATCTCCCATACAGAATGACTTAGCTCGGTTAATAAGATGTTTATTATATGGCAAAGAGGAAAGCTTTAATTTGTTTAATGTAACTGGTTTGCTGACAGTTTGCTTGCAAACGGAGATGAGCTTAACTTAAACCTGCCGAAATTTGCCCGTCCTCTTTACTTTTTTTTTGTCATCAGGCTTTTTGGCACTTCCAT
>Ga0126339_10001670_pt1 | contig 15341 bp, 5 predicted proteins | sample OrbTmetagenome_2_FD_92532 | JGI IMG/M metagenome (GOLD analysis project Ga0126339, IMG submission 92532) | Coral microbial communities from Petempiche,Puerto Morelos, Mexico - Orbicella T R C metagenome | ecosystem: Host-associated > Invertebrates > Cnidaria > Coral | place: Petempiche,Puerto... | reverse complement strand
TATATTGGTTAAATTGAAGTTGTTGGTTGGGGTTTTGTTGTGGGTGGTGGTTTGTTGGTGTGGGGGGGGGGGGTGTGGGGGGGGGGGGACTCCCATATAAAAAGGACTGTTTCATTTGAAAGAGCACTTCTAAAATAGCGTATTCTGGAGCTTGCTGTCAAGAGATGTATCACAACCTATCCCACATTCATAAGACAAGCTCTAGGATTTCTGTCGCACAGCAATAACGAGATGAGTTGGGTGAAGAAACAAGACACCTCCTGCCTACTGTGCACAACGCTGATTTGTCTTAAACTTGCCTTATACCCGGGGGAACTCCCATATAATAATAATGGGAAAAGGACGGGGATGCTCGTCGGAAATTTTGAAAAGAACTCCTAAGAGGTACCAAGGTCCTGTTTTGTGGGCGTGGGTTATTTTTCACCCCTAAGAGGTACCAATATTCTAAAAACAACACATTACCTCCTGTCAATTTTTTTCGGCTCAATATCCTAAAAGGTAAAGCAAAAGCTCCCGCTGTGTACCTTTTGAGGCTAAACACCTATAACAGCTACCAAAACCGCGTTTTTGACCCCTAAAAGGTACGACGAGCACCCCCGTCCTTTTTATATGACAGTCACTCCCCCCGGGAGGTCCCTAGCTAATGTTCCTCTACCTCGCACTCTCCGCATTCGGATTTTGAGCGACACGAACATTTTTCTCTTTCCGTGCTCGGCTTTCACAGCCCGACCTGAATTGAATTGATAACCTTATTTTGACACGGTAAAAATTCCTTCAGCACAGTTTTTATATGGGAGTCCCATATCAAAACCATTTGTGGGCAAATTTAGCAAATAAACACACAGGATAAAAAGCAGAATTAGATTGAAACTGATAAAACGCGCGCCTTAATTCACAGTTCTTAATTACAAACAGAGATAAAGTGATACCTTGAATTCCTTCTTGTACTTGTATCTTAGTTTCTGCCTTTCGTTCGCTGTTTTATTTCCCGTTCCTCTCCTTGATCGGACTTCATAACTTAAAATAAACACAACAAACACAAACATTTAAAATTGACAAAGTGAATCTGTGTGTGCCATGCCTTTAACTACGAAAAGCAGTACAGTAACAAAACACAGTGCTTAGCGTAACATGTACAAGGTTATCAGTCGTATTACGCCCCCTGGGGGTACTCCACAAAGTTTTGTACCGGGAGGCTCTGCTCCGAGCACCAACCCCTTACCCTTTTGTATACCATTTTTACAGAAAAGGAAACCATTTGGTGTACCTTTTATAGAAAAAAAAAGGTAATCCTTTCACATACTTACTTAAGAACACTGCATCCCTTTCCTAAACCCTTGGAAAGAAGTCAATGAACAACACTATGGGAGAACATCAAGTATTACCAGAAGAGATGTTAACCAAAAGTACAAGTGTCATTTACTCAGTTTCCGTTCACGTTATACATAAATGACAGATTTCCCTATACCTTTACATATACCTCAACTTGTAACATCACATTCACAACCTTTTCATAGACATATAGCCTGAAAAAGGCACCCCTTTCGGGTAGAGCCTATCCGCATAGGCCGCTATTGGGATCACTTCCCGGATTACATCCCAGATTTTTCGACTGTGAGTTGCCGTTACTCATTCCTACTATCTGGTAACTATCGTTCTTCAAACCATTACTTTTTAGAATCAAGCTGGAAGAAACAGAAACTATTGTAGAACTCACTGATCTTCAAACTTGGGTTCAAATGTCTTGATAGCTTCCGGTCTGCGTGCTTGCAACGTGAGATGTTTTCGAGTCAAGCTCTTGTCATGGAGATCATTTATTGTCGTCAGAAGACCACTGTGAAGTTCCTAATGCAGAGAAAGATGTAATGTAGGAGTTAATCCCAAGAGCGTGACATGACCCTAGCCTGAGGAAGGTTAAGAACGATCTAGGCTTCTAGTTCGAGTTTCGAAAGTGTAAAACAGTGACGAAAATACAACACAAATACAACACAAATACTGTACAGCTTGTGGACATCATTACCTTAACAGAAGCAGGATAAAGTTCCACCGGTATTCTGTAGAATAACAGAAATTAAGATCAGTACAAAGCAAATTAAAAGGTCTTGCACCACTCACTACTAGAATTTACAGGAAAAACACCCATTGCACAGGAAAAACAGCTGTCGTTATTAGAAGGATTAGTGAATGACTGTTTGTGTGGTTAAGTCCATAAATCCGCTTAATTTTTGAAAGGGAAATCCCGGGGAACACCTTTGAAAGTTTTCGGACGTTTAATTTTCGGACAAAAATTTCGGACACTTTGCTGAAACATACCTAAAGAGCCTGCATAGCAAGCGTTCCCGTACGAAGAACTTTTCCGCATTCTGGCCGCGCGTCAATTGGAGCCAGAACAAAAAAATCGACGAAGCAGGGGGTGGTGAGGCGACCGATATTTTCTAATGCGTCTAAGATCACTCGCAGAAAATATTTGATCATGCTGATAATTCTATTTTATTAAATCTACCAGCGTTCTATCACGAGTGCCACTCTCTGATTGGCTATGCTACTCACAACCTATTCTGTTGTAGAGAGCTAGAAGCCTAACAGTGTGCGCTTGTTAACAAACAGGCGGCCGCTTCTTCGCGTTTTCGAAGTGTGAAAAGGTGTTAGATAAAGTTTTGAACGACGAGCAGACTTTTACTAAAACAATTAGATTATTCGCTCTCATTTACTATGCGTGACAGTTGACGAGGGCGCAGCCCTCGTCAACTTTAACGCGATAGAAATCTTGAGCTCACGATCTAATTGTTGCGTGTGTAGTTTTGAGGTAAATTTGCTCCTTGCAAGTTCTATGTTGGATCTGGTCAACGGTCAACCCCAATGCGTACCTTTGTAAATGTTCTTTCACTGGAGCGAAAACCTCAAAACTAGCCGGCACGTCTTGGTACAAGTGAACAAATCGGTCCAAGGTAGAAAGGCAATGGCTTAAAGAGTCAACCCTGCAAAAAAAGGAAACGAAACAGTTTTATGACAGTATAATACATGGCTTTTGCATCAGTTTTTATTTTTTACAAAACACATTCTTTACCTTATTTCGTCACTCGTCAGTTCATCTCGTGTGCTCTCTCCGAGGGTCGTTGTCAGCGGTAAAGGTTTGACAGTAACAGGGCTGAAAAGGTTCAGTCAAAACTAAGCACAAGAAACTATGAAGAAAGACTGTGTCGAGAGAGGTAAGCTAAATGTTTGAGTGAACAACTATACGGACAAAAATCATCTTTGTTTTCTTAGTGGGGGTGTGCGGACCAAATCTTAAAAGCTGGACCCTATTTCAGACCAAAATCTGCGTTTTTCCATACCCTGTTTAAGACCTGAGCGAAAAATCGATATTCCATATCAGACCTCTAAAATTAGCACATGGCTCTAATGTATGACCGCAGCTAACCAGAATTGATTTCAATTTGCGTAGACATTTGAGAAGGGCTACAAAAGTTTGTCGATGGTGATGCGGGAAAAAATAGTTCCTTGTAAACAAAATACGCTATGCCAAGCCAGAGTGAAAAACATACCCTATTTCAGGCCAAAATGGTCGAAATCTATGTCCTTTTTCAGACCAAAACCACACCCTTTGAGGCCTCACAGTACAGCCCCTCCCGGTATCAATTATACCCAAAAAGGCAAAGCTGATGCAAGAGGAAGTTTGGAATTGAAATTGCTATGCTAGCCTCAGGCGAAAGCTATGCAAACTATTCTATGGCCTTCACTGAAGCATCGGCTAAGTTGTACAACCACTGCTTTCACTACTCGTTGAGACTGGTTGACCTTGCTTAAGTGAGTCAAAAGCTTGCCCAACAAAACTTGGAGTTTCAAGTTGCCAGAGGAGCGTAGGAGACTAAATGATTCTCGCTTGACACCAACGAGAGATGGTGAATACTACTGAAGACTTCAAGTCTTTAGTACTTGACTTCTGCGTCGTCTACTACTCCTCCTTGTTCTACTTTTACTCAATACAACTTTAAAATGCACCCACTTTTATGCTAACTCTAGCTTCGCGCAGGACTCAAGCCAAGCGTAAACCAAGGTACAAAAGAAAGTACTCGGATGTAAATCCTAAACGGACGCAGCTGGCTTGCTAAGGCAAGCAGAGATCAACCAATTGAAAACTAGAGGAATACAATAATCTTTAGCAACACTGAGCTAACCTTGGATCTATCTAGGGGAGGCAGAAACCAAGGTCACAAGAACGACATACACATTTACACACTCAGGTGAACGTCCGAACACAAAGTTCTAGAGTGAAACGTTTCCAAGGAAAACGGAAGAAGCGTTCAAGAATTGACTGTTTCACAGATTTGAGTTAACCTTGGCTGGCCAAAACTAAACCTGCTGCTTTCTTAAAAACATAATTTCTAAATATTTGGTTCTACAACAGCTTAGCTTCTTAAAGTTGGTTTTCACTAGCGACGGAGTCGTAGTCGGAGTCATAATCAGAAGCGTAAAGCGATACGATCTAGTGAAAATCACACCGACGGAGTCGGAAGAAGAACACCCATTCCGCTTATGACTCCGTCGCTTACGATCTAGTGAAAACTAGTTTGTCGGAGTCGGAAGCAAAAGCGGAAGAATAAACCAATCACAATGCTCGATTCCGGGCCTTGTGATTGGTTGGTCCTTCCACTTCTGCTTCCGACTCCGATAATCTGTTTTTACTAAATCATAAGCGACGGCCGGGAGTCGTAAACGGAATCGGAAGAAATGGAACCGTTCTGATTCTTCCAACTCCGATTCCGTCGAGCTTATGACTCCGCTTACGACTCCGATTTTCGATTTTCACTAGGTCGTAAGCACTCTTACGTCTCTGACTACGACTCCGACTCCGACTCCGTCGCTAGTGAAAACCAGCCTTTAATGCTACATAACCCTGTCTTTTTTCAGTGTTACCGGATGATTAACAACGACGACTTCCCTTGAATCAAGAACGCAGTCTGAAAATATTCCGAAAACAAACTTCACCGATTATCCAAGACAAACCTTCAATACTGACCTTGAATCCGATTGAAGTTTAAGAAGATCTCGCCATTTGCTACTGTCTTTAAATGGGAGTACAAGTTGAGCTGCGAAAAATAAAATATTTATTCACCTTCAATCAGTCAATGAAGAGAAGGGGGAAGCCATGCAATGTTCGACTGCTTCAGCCTGGAGCTGAACGGCGATGTTGTCAACACAAATAAAAGACGCAAAAATCTCTCCCACAACAGAATAATGTTCCACTGAAAAGCAAAAGGATGTTGGTTGATACTTACGCGTAGGACTCTCTTTCTTGGAAGCCAAGAACAAAATTCCACCTAAAAAATTGACGGCTTCAGGAGCGAATCGCTTTGATAAAGCTACGTACTGCAAAAGAAAATTAACAATGAATACTTTGACATTTCTTGCATAAGTCTTTTCCTACTGGTTTACTCAATAATAACAAAAAGCGATCAGCATCGGACAATGGGGAAACCATTGTTGAGAACATTGCCTCTGAACAGGCTCCGGCTGAAAGGGTCTGACCGCGGCTAAAAGGGCCGAGAAGAAACTGGTGGAGAGTGAAGTGACCGAGGGGGGATCCTCAACTGGAGAGCCTGTACATAGGCTATTGAGAACAACGCCCACGACACAGGAAAGACAAAAACAAACAAACAAACAAACAAACCTCAAGGAACAGGTCACAGACAAAAAGACCTCTGAACACGTCTCGCATACATCGCACTGGACTCTGCAAAGAATAAACAAACAAAGATAGAAGAATAAGCCTGAACGGAGTTGATAAACTATAACACATTCCTTCAAATATTTTCGCTCGCACGCGATCATGCAGTCAAAGCGCGTCACGTGACTGAATATTCTCCAGCTAAAACTGGAGAATATCTGAGTGACATTCCCCAATTTTCAAAGCTGCGCGTTTTACGAAAAATATTTGAAGGATAATAAACACAAAAGCCTCCATTTGGCGCGAAAGTAAGCTTGAATATTTGTCCTTGGACATTATCTGTTCCCCGAAACTCACAGTTTCCCTCGAGCTACGCTCTCAGTCGAAAAACTGTTGGCTTCTCGGAACAGATAATGTCCCAGGACAAATAACATAATATGCTTTCGCGCCAAATGGAGACTACTGTTTGTCTTGGGTCGCATCAAACACCTAAATCCTTGACTGATAAACAAGTTGTGACTTACCTGTGCCAACACCTGAGATAACAGGACCATAGCTGGCGTACAAACAGAGTGTTTGAAGTCTGATGTGGAAAACAACATGGATACAATCCGAAGGAACAGCAACTGAAACAAAATAAGAGTTTATAGTCATGATAGGGAAAAGATCTACCTACTTACTGTGAAATCTGCATCAAAGAACATTTCCTAGACACAATACATGTTTTAGAAACTGGAAGAGCATTTAAGATCCGGATTTAAGATTAAAAAAAAAAAAAAACTGCGCTAACAACACAGCGAACAGTATTTACCATAACAATAACGATCACAAAGATACGACGTGGCAAGGACTGTTTCATTTGAAAGAGAACTTCTAAAATAGCGTGTTCTGGAGCTTGCTGTCATGAGATGTATCACAACCTATCCCACATTTGTAAGACAAGCTCTAGGATTTCTGTCGCACAGCAATAACGAGATGAGTTGGGTGAAGAAACAAGACACCTCCTGCCTACTGTGCACAACGTTGACTTGTCCTTAAGTTGCCTTATACCCGGGAAGACTCCCATCTAAAAAGGATGGGGGTGCTCGTCAGAAATTTTGAAACCAAGATCCTGTTTTGTGGGCGTGGCTTCAAATTTTTTTCACCCCTAAGAGCACCTGAGGTACCAATTCTAAAACAACACATTATCTCCTGTGATCTTTTCTCCGGCTCCTTTGCAACTCCTAAAAGGTACGATGAGCAATACCGTCCTTTTTACATGGGAGCCCCCTCTCCCTGGGACCTTACATCTCGGCAGTCAAGTTTAATCTCTACTAGCTACTGGGTACTCCAAAACTAAATTTTAGAGTCTTACCTCAGGAAGACCCAAGAACATTCCTTTCCCGCCTGAAAGAGGTTAATATAAAACATTTTGTGGTTTAGCTACGAGTACAAATGATTTCCTGAACTTATCAACGTGGAGTTGGTAGAGGTAAATTTTTGTGAAGCTGATACAGTCGAACCTCCCGTAAGCGACCACTCAAAATGTCAAGCTTAAGTGGTCGCTCACGGGAGGTGGTCGCCTAGGAGAGCTTAGACCATGTTGCATCAAAATTTTGCCTCATAAGATATGGTAAATGCAGGCACTTACCCATATTTTAAATGCTTTATACATATAAGAAGTCAATTTCGATAAAAAATACAGTGCTTCCCATCAAAACATTTCCGTGCTATCCAGGTATACGATAATGTTACAACACCTTATCCATTTTCCTCTCTATTATCGGTCAATTGGTCGCTTACGGAAGGTTAAAAACAAAAGAAAATTTCAACCTTTAAGCTCTAAAAGTGGTCGCGGTCGCTTACGAGAGGTGGTCGCTTACAAGAGGTTCCAAATAGTGATTTTACTTGGAGACTTTTCGTATTTTGGAAAACTGGTCGCTGAGGAGAGGTGGTCGCAACCGGAAGGTCGACTGTATTTCGATTGTTAAACGAAGGCCTAACGCTCGAATCGTAAGCTCCACAAACGCGGAATGTCAATGACAATCGGATGAAGCCCTTCACTGATAGACTCGCGAATGTCGAGATTGCAATGAGAAGGACTCCAGAAGATAAATCAAAATCAAAGACGTGTGAGAGAGACTTAGGGGAGACAGATGCAGGACCAGTTACAACGTTAGTGTAAGGACAGGCAACATTCAGTAACGTTGTTTAGTTATAGCCTACAGTGCGACTTAGATCAAAGGGTATTTAAACAACTAGCCAAAATAGCCTCCTGCGTGACGCTCATTGGGCTCGTCACGCAATCTCTCCTCGTCCGTGACGCGAAAAAAGACCTCGTGAAAAAAAGCGAAAGAGGGGCTATTCGCAGTCTACCTCTCCTTAGTAGGTAGGAGCCTCCATAGAACAAGGCACAAATCAGTTGACGATTAACGATTTCTATTTATATACAGATAGAAATATTACAAGTAAGCTATTTTCACCTTGTCTGTCTCGATTCTCTGTGAACTGTTTGTGTATATCCTTTACAATCTGCTGCATACATTTAGCGGAGTGAACGGGAGAATACTGCGCCACATCAAACAGATGTCTGCAATGAAGCAAAATATAAACTCAACGGCTGCTTCAAGCGCTTAACCTTTACATGAGCTGAACTTTAATTCCAAACCCTAGGATGCAAAAACCTTTAGCTCTAATACCCAGAAATTTCCAATGAAAGCCCATTTTTTCTGTGAATGCTGGAGGATTTCTAGTTAGAGTAAGGAACTCCGTAAAACTGTAAATTTCCGTCACTTCTGTTTCTGTATCATTTGTACGTTTCACCTGCTTCCAGTCTGTTTTTACTTACAGTCTGTCTGATTTTGGCAAAGTCGTATTCAAAGGAACTCTAACCGGGTTCTTTCTACCAATGGTTAAGTACTCCTAGTCCATGAATTTCTCAGTGCCCGCCAACAAAACGTCTGCGAATCGCTGCCGAGGAGCGAGTTTTGACACATCAGAACTTTACATCCGCTCGGAATTGAGCTCATCACTCCATAACGAACGTGAACTTTACTCGTGTGGTGTTCACTCAATCCAGTGCTTGAGGCAACAGCAGGCGACCAATATTTGAGTCCTGGGTCGCGAAGATCCACAATCAGAGACAAACGTGTTGAGACATTTTTGCAAATCGGACGTTTTCAAACCAAGATCCGTACTTCCCTTGATAAAAGAAACACCTTTTACGTCAAAAGTCACCCCCTCCCCAGAATCAATGTTGAAACGGGCTTTGGCGGCGCTGCCACGTGGTTACAACATTGGCACGGGGGGCGGGGAGCGGGGGGAGGGGCGAAATGTGAGGAGTGTAGGTTGGGCAAATTACACTTGAAGGGAGAAAGTTTGCTTTCGGGAAGTGTCTCAGCTACTTTTGTCCCTGATTGCAGGTAAGAATCTGGCACTGCCTCACACGTCAAACGTAATGTATTGCACATAAGTCAAGCGAAAATTAGCGAAAAAACAAATAAAAAAAGAAGATGATTTGTTTAAAGGGTTCTAGCTGGTACTTACCGTGTCACCTTGTCAATCATCTTGAGTCCTGCCGAACCCATGAGCGAGAGATCACCGACGTACTCCAACAAAATACTAAACAAGGCCTGGAGGAAAAAAATAGGCCACGGAAACAGGGTTACAACCACATTATTTCAATTTTTTTTATTTAATGATGCTCATAGATTAGCTCTTTGGCAGATTAATGGAGAATTGACCCGGGGGGGGGGGTACTTTGGGAATTTCTAGGTGGGGATGTGCCGCTGGGACCCTGGAACCCTTAGCCTATACCAGAGCTAGGTCAGCTGAATTTTGCTACCCTATACTAGAGTAAACTCCCCAAATCCCCTTATCTATCGACACTGTTGAGGCTGATTTGAGTAAATTTAAACTTGCCGATTTGATTTTTTTATATTTTTGAGTGGCAATTCCTGGTTTCCTTAGTCTAGATAAAATCTTCAACCAACTAGTCAGTTTTGTGGAAAATTATACCCTATTCTAGACCCAAACGCTCTGATTTATATACCCTATCCTAGAGTAAACTGCTTGAAAACCATACCCTTCACAGCGGCATATACCTATATAGCTTATCTATGACAGTGCCCCCCCCCCCCCTCCGGGGGAATTGACTACGTTGTTAGTCGACCACTTCTGAAGAGATCGCCAACTAAAAGCCACAGTGAAGTAGCCCATTATTCTTTTCACCAACGTTTAGCTAAGTCAGTGCATCTTGAAAAGTTCAGTTTTGCAATCCATATTCATCTTTTCAATCCCTAACCATCCATGTTCCTTTATGGTTTATTATTATCCCTTAGGCGTTTTGCTATTTTAGTAAACTACTATTTTCAGGTTTCCTTCAATTTAAAGGTTATTTTTTACATGACCAAAATAACTCAAAATACCGTGACTGAGCTCATTTAATCTTTGGGAAGAAGTGCGGGTCAGGTACTTGAGAGACAATAAAGACTATTCACACTAGCTCTGTGGTTACTGTAGTATAAAAAATTGGACTTGCAAAGCCTCTGCAATACGTCCTTTTTACCTCCATTTTTGGTTTATTTTCAGGAGTTATCTTCGGATTATGACATGCCTTGATCCTCTCAATGATTGTCAACTGTTCTTTATACGACCTTCAAAATAAAGCATCAGTACATCAGCTGATCGACAAGTTTTTAAAAGGAGTAAGACCAGTTTAACAGGTTTTTGCATTGTATTAGAACTCTTGAATACGTGCAAGGCAAAAGAAGCTCTCATGAGTGAGAAGAAACCTGTTGACAAATCTCCTTATACTATACATTTTGTACTAGAGTGTACTATAGCTTGGCCCTTTTCTCATCACTAAAACATCAATATAATTACTTGACGTGTTTTACGCGCTCACCAAAATACAACACTTAGTTCCAGAGTCAAGAAAAACGAGCTTTTCGAAAACGCTCTTCAAACCGGAGGAATTTGAAAACGCTGGCTTTGCGTTTTAGTGTGGGTGAAAAACATTTTGAAAAAGAAGCTTTTCGAAAACTATACAATCACGACAATCATGTGATTTCCCTACCAGAGTTTTTCTCAAACACAACTTCAAAATAACCGGTTATTGTTGGATTTTCAAATTTCTTCGGTGTAGTGAAGACGGGGCCTTGTGACACACTCGGCCACTTTTTTGTTCTTACCACATTTTGATGTCATCTGTAATCAACTGCTCAACAAAAGCGCGGCATCATGGAATCTATTCGTTTAAGCTGTACTTCTAAAATTATGCAGTGATGCCTACACACTGTTACTTACCAGCCTTCTATAAGTTCTTTAAACTCTTCAAATGACTTTGGTGCTGAAAATCAACATTACAGCAAACGTTAAGATATTAAAATGACACACAGGATTTGAAATATTGAAAAACCACTGAACTAATTAAAGCTGAGGTCTACCAAATGGTTATCTTGATTAATGTCAAGTCAACAAAAACGTCAGGTTCGACAAAAAAAGTGCGCAATATATGGGAAATGTTTAGGATGTAGTTTACCTTTAAATGTAAATGGCAGCTCTTTCTTTGACTGGTCGGCTTCGGGCCTGTTTTTCTGCTAAAGAAACAGCACAATACAACAAAACGTTCCACAACGTTAACGCAATATCCTGGACTGCAAGGCCTTCTCTATGCATAGGCAAATCAAAACAAGGCTTAAATCACTCGTCCAGAGTTAATAGTACCTGCATCAGCAGGCAATAGGCCCTTTTGCACAACCCGGTCTCATGGTACGAAGTCAGCCATGCTGGGATGCAAGTTACACCGTGGAACTTCCAAAACAAAGCAACTTGCACCAGTCCAGCTTGGCTTGCCTTCGTTTTGGAAGTCCCACCGGGTAACTTGCACCTCAGCATGGCTGATTTTGTACCATGTGACCAGATCGTACAACTGAGGGTCTATTGAAATACTTAGCTCTTTATCAACAAACAAGTTGCACTAAGAAGAATTTTTTTCAAAAAAACACAAGACACTTTCCAAAGTCAATTTTGTGTTGTTGAAAGGGTTGCAAAACTGTTTGTGTTCATTTTAATCTGTAATGTTTTTATTTTATTTTTTAATGTTTTTATTGGTTTTGTTTGTGTGAGTGTAAAATGACAGGAAAATGACTGGGGAGATGGAACAGAAAAGTAAGATGTACTGCATGTATGTACTGTAATAAAAAACTATTATATTAATAATAGAGTCTGCCAAAAGATATGTTTCAAGAAGCAATTTACCAGAATGTTTTCTTGCTGTTCTTTTTTCATTAGTGCTTTTGAGTCAGTGTTATCCAGTTCATCATTGCTCTCTGAAGAAGTAAACAACCACCACTTGAAGTTACATTAAATGCAAATATGGAGCCTTGTTAAATCAAATATTAGTTCTTCTGTTGTCTGATCAAATTTCCTAAACCACAGATAGCGACAAAATAGCCTCAACAATGATGATTTATTCCTTAACTGAAAGCATTTCATAACAAACACAGATAACTTACACAATGTCAATGTTTACATTAACATACTATTTCATCAAAGTCATTGCTATTTGTTATCCATACATCCATCTGAAGGTCCTTGTCAACATCATCATTTGATTTTATTCAATTCTCTTTTGCAAACTCTCATTACATGTGGAAACCTACTTGTCTGCACACACACCTTCTATGTTCAAAAAACCCTAGTAATCTGTTCACACAATTTCTATGTTCACCGAGATTGGGAGCACAAGAAAAATACAAAATGCGGGGGATTGAACGAATGTAAATGCTAAGATCTCCTGCTCTGCACTGATTCTTGCATGCTCACTACGTACTCTTGTTCACTTTTTAAAAGAGAAGAAAAAGGAAATGGCTGAGGACAGCCTGAAAGCATTGTAATTGTGCATTGTATTTCTCACCTTCAGATTCAAGGTCAGAACCATTATCATCCTCAGAACGTTCTTCTTCATTATTTTCCATATCGTCATCATCCTCATCATCATCATCACCAGTAGAATTATCACCTTCTTCTTCTTGATCTTCTCCTTCATTGGACGCACTTTCATCAAGTTCTTCATCGCTGTTATCAGTATTATTCAACTCATCATTACCTTCATCTGCAACATTAGATATGCCACAAACATCTCTAATGCATTTTACTATGCTGCTCAACAGAGTACAATAAACAGATTTATTTACATTTGTACACTTTTGAAATACTGTTATGACTGTCTGATATACTGACTGAGAAAAAGTATATGTAAGTGAATATATGAAATATCATATTTGAACTGCGGAGAAAGATATGAAGACATGATTGATCATCACAGTTATATAGTTACACAACTTAAGCAGTTGTGAAATTAAAGCCTGAAAAAAATTCAGGCCTGAACGGGATTCAAACCCATGACCTCTGCGATACCAGTGCAGTGCTCTACCAACTGAGCTATCAAGCCAACTGGGAGCTGATCATGTTGTGAATTCATTATATACCCGTAGATGGTGAAGAATGCAAGTGAATATATGAAAGATCATATAATTATTTGAACTTCACCATCTACAGGTATATAATGAACAAGTTGTGTATATAACTGCGACGATCAATCTTGTCTTCAAAAAACATACGTCTTACCCACAGCATTTATCATTGACCCATCTTGATAACTTAACAAACATCTGTCATCTTCAGCTGGTGTGAAGCTGTTTATCACAACAATACAGAAACGCAGGCAATGAGATTTTAAATGTGATATGCAAGTTTTAGGTAAGAAATGAAATACTGTCTGATCCACTGGTCAAAAACATTTCACTATTTTTAGGGAAAACTGGCTTTATGGAAGGAATAGCAGGTAATACCACACAGTCTGCCAGGTGTTATGTTAGTTATGACAAGTATAAAACGGATGTGTCCAAAAACTCAGATTTCAGACTCTAGAAACTCTGAGTCTCTAGGTTACTGTCACATGTGATATACAACAGTTGATCTGGACATCATTTACCTGTCACCGAGGTCATCAGCTGATATGTGTTTAGGTTTCTTGTCCACAAGAGGTAAACCTTTCATTCTTCTTTGCCGTTCAAGCTGAATCACAAAGAAATAAGAAAATAGAAAAACTTGATGAATCAAAAAATTAACAACAATAATATGTATTAAAAAAACAATGTACTGTTGACGATTTTCCGACAACTTTCCGAAGATTCTGCAAAAATTGTCTGAAGGCCACACAAAAGTTTCTGAACATTTTCTGAAAATTTCCCAAGATTACCAAAGATTTCCAAAGATAACTGAAGATTGCTGAAGACTTTTGAGGAAGATCCAAAGATGTTTGATCACACACCAACAAATACACCGGTAACTGCAGCTTAAGGGTCAAATATGATATCAGTGAAGTCTTCAATATTTTCACTGGTGGGATATGGAAAATACGCCACCTGAGTCCCAGATGTGGTTTCGTATGAATTTTACAAGTGGTGTATTTTCCAGTAAAACACTCGTGTTTATATAATAAATTGCAACATTATATTATTTATACCATTTGATAAGGTATAAAAAAAACTCCTTAAGAACAATGCTTTAGTTTGCATTAGAGTGTTTTTTGGTCAAAAATGCACTTCAAATGATTTAATATCTGGAGCATTCTTGTTACCACAGTTTATTGGCAATTGTATCAGTGGGAATATTTCTATGATACTTGACATATTAACTTACCTCTAATTTGTTGAGTCTTTCCTGTTCTTCTTTGGCAATCTCATTTTCTGACTTTAATCTGTCAGTGGCCTAAAAACAACACATACATTTTGCATTAAGTCTCCTCTAACAGGGTGTTAGATATTAAAATAATAAAATACCATAATTCTGAATCATTTGATTGGACCACAAGTTCTGCAATAGCCCTTTTCACGGTTAGTTTTTCGCATTTGCTTTTAGTTACAATGAAATCCAGTGTGGTTGCGAGGCAATTTTCGGGCTGAAACAACATGTATAAAATAGCCCAAAATTGCATCACATGCATGCTAGATTATAATAATTAATTATTAATAACTTACTTTGCCTTTAAGCTCAAATGCCAGTTGTCTGACTGCAATGTCATAATCATCTGCCTTGGAAGTTGATGTCTCTTCACTGTGAGGCCCCTAACAAATGAGTCAAAAATTGTTCTGTCTAAAATACAGTCAAGTTATTGTTCATAATAAACTCATTATAAGGTCCCATGCACAAGCAGATATGCATCTGTAAGGTACCTGCAAGTACTAATAAATTAGAATAAAAAGGGCTTTAACTAAATCATGAATATTACCATTTGCGAGACAAGATTTTGTATTTTCTTCCAGTCCTTATCAAGCTTGTCTCTTAATGTGACTGTTTCCTCTTTTGCCATTTGACGTTCATGCTAGAAATAAATGCAAAAAAAGATTTTAAAATGCTACACTTCCATGACTCTGCAACTTGAATTTCACAGAAGGGCTCGAAAAAAGTGCCATCCAGTTGTCAGGGACAAGGAGATTTCCTGGCGGGCAAGTAACCGTTCATTCTCACCTGCCCGATGGGCAAGGGATCACGCAGGTCATCTGCTAACTAAATCATTAAAAGAGCAAACTAAGACTTGCCCAGGCTAAGCAAAATTTGAGAGCTGCCTTGTCCCAAGGGCAAGCTTGAATTCAAGTATGTTTTGAGCCATGCACAGTATTTGACC
>Ga0126339_10001669_pt1 | contig 15341 bp, 10 predicted proteins | sample OrbTmetagenome_2_FD_92532 | JGI IMG/M metagenome (GOLD analysis project Ga0126339, IMG submission 92532) | Coral microbial communities from Petempiche,Puerto Morelos, Mexico - Orbicella T R C metagenome | ecosystem: Host-associated > Invertebrates > Cnidaria > Coral | place: Petempiche,Puerto... | reverse complement strand
CTTGCTTTGAAGTGCGGCCGGTTTCTTGCTGCGGCCAACGCGGCGCTGATCACCACAAAACATATTGATTTTAACTCGCATTTGGAGAGAAAGGACGAACAGAAATTGGAAGAAATTCCTCAATACCAGTCCTCAACGCCCGCTGGGTGATTGCAGAACGACCGGAGAGTAATTTCTGAGCATTATATTTGCTCAGCATACGCATTTGTTTCAGAATGTCAACCGAACAATCCGAGAGTGCGCCTCAGGGCGAGACCCAGACAGCCCCTGCCGTCGATATCTCACAGCAAGCGACAACTCCGACTGCAACTACGCAGCGCGTAAAAAATTCCAAGCGTGTGGCTGCTGGAAAAATGGTTGCTGAAAGAATGCGGCTGGCCCGGGAGCAACAGAAAAAAGCAGCAGAGGCTTATATGGCGAACAACAAGGCGAAAGCCACCACCGCGGCCCCTGAGCCAGCCCCGACTACCGAAGGTGAAAGCCCAAAGTGCAGCGGTGAAAAAATAGCAGCCTCAGCACCACCCAATGGCTTGCTGTTGGCAGCTTAGTCATTTCACTGGTCGGGATTTATTACAAACGTGAAGAGCTCAAGGCCGCATTCGGCAAAAAAACGCCTGAGCCCACCCCTGAGCTCGCGCGTGTTGAGCCAGAACCTGCTCGCGCGACACAGCCGAAAGGTTTAAAAAAATGATTTAAACTTTTGCGAGTGGAGTATATTCAACATGTTCAGAGTTGACTTTCCCCAGATTCTCGTCTCTTCAGCCGCAATTTTTGGCATCACGGTATTATGGTACGAGTTCAACGCAAAGATTTTTGATACAGTCCTCGATCTTTTGAGTGCACCATTTATTGATGACATGGCCGTAGAAGAAGAAAGAAGAATGATAGAAAAAGAAATAAGAAGAATAGAAAAAGAAAAAGAAGAAGAAGCAGCAGCAGCAGCAGCTGCAGAAAAGACAGATTAATTCATTTTAAACTTTTGTTTTTTCCATAATAGCAGACGCAACAATGTCAGACAACAAGCTTGTTAAGACCGTCATTGACGCCGCTACTCTCACTGGCTTAGTGGCAGGCATCGGCTGCGCCGCAAAAAAGGTTGTAAAAGAGAATTTTACTTCTGATCCCAGCAGCAGTGCGATGAATTACGTGAAGTTCACCACCGTAATGGCGGGTAGCATTGAGCTCAAAAAGTACCTCGAGGACCAAAAAATCCTTCCCACCAGCGTCTAAAATTAATGTTTTGAATAAAAAAGTCTCTTATATTGCGCCATGGCAATTACTGTAAGCATCGATGTTCACGAGGCTGTTTTCAGAGCCGCTAGAGAAAAAGAAAAGAGCTACGATGAAGCAGTCAAGGAGTTTCTAGAGGTTTATCAACCGCAAAAAAGAAGTTTTCAACAGGGTTGTGTCAAACATGCGTATAAAAAATATAGTCTTTAAAAAAGGTCCACGGCAAATTCGTCGAGGCGTATCTAAATGCAAAAGAAAAACACAAGATCGAACAAAAAAGACTTATCGACTGGGTTGCGACCAACTTGCAAACCTGCTGAAAACAAGAAGAACCTCAAACAGAGTAAAATTAATGATTTTAAAAAAAGACTCTGCTATATAACACCATGGCGAGCATCGCGATTATGGTTGGCGGGGCTGTGTTGAATGCCGCGGCTTTTATCGGAGGTAATTATCTGATGAGGGCGCTTGGCGGGGGCGACAAAGCTGCACTTGAAGAAAAAAAGCGCCATGAGAAAGCTCGCGAGGCGTACGAAGCAGCTTACGCCAAATACACGCGCAACCGCACCAAACTTCTTGACTGGATTGCGACTAATGCTGAAACAAAGGCGGAGGCCAAGCAGAACTTCACCAACACTGACTATGCCTTCAAACTCTACAACAAGGCATATCCTGACAAACAAATGATACCCCCCAAAGAGCCCAAGTTCTCAGATTTATATCAACCAAGTGAGCAGCAGAAAAATGGTGAACTAATGTTCGTGGGCGCCGGGGCGCTCGCTCTGGGCTACGCAACCTTCCGGTTCGTTTGAACTTTTTCACACATCCTTATAGTAATGCTATGGACGACAAACTCGGAAAGATATACTACGGCCCCAGGGACTACTGGAAAGGTATCGCCGCGATCAAAAAAATTAGCCGAAGCCGGCAAGGTACCTGAAGAAACCGCAAAAAAGTGGCTGATCAAGCAAGTGCTCTGGCAGATATTCCTCCCCGCTCCGAGGCGAATTCCTCAGCCGAAACTCGACGTTCCCACACCCAACAAGGTCCACCAGGCGGACCTTCTTTTTCTGTCGCACGACAATCTGCCCCGCGGGCGCAAAGTCTTCAAATATGTGCTGACCGTTGTCGACGTGGCCAGCCGCTACAAAGAGGCCAAACCCCTGACTTAGAAAAATTCTGATGAGGTCGCCCAGGCCTTTCAGAAGATTTACAAGTGCGCTCCTCTGAAATTGCCAGAAATGCTGCAGGCTGACCCCGCGTGCGAATTCATGGGCGCTGTCACACAAGAGATGGAAAAACACAAAACATATATCCGGCGCGGGTGCGTTGACATTCACCGCGACCAGGCCACTGTTGAACGTTTACACCGCACCCTGGCTGAGCGCTTCTTCGGACACCAGTACGCTGTGGAAATGCGACTCCCTGTGGGCCAGTGGTCCACTGCCTGGGTCAAAAGACTTCCTGAAGTTGTTTCGGCTTTGAACAACGAGGTCACAAGCCTTATCGGCAAGAAACCCGCCATTGCCATCAAAGAAAAATCTGTTTATGCAAGGCCGTCGACACCTTATTCAAGGCCTGTTGGAAAAAGTGAAAAAATACTCCCCTCTCTTGTCCAAGTTCGTTATCTCTACCAGCCTGGCAAGCTTGAAGGCGGTGTAAAAAGAGCCACAGATCCAATCTGGTCTTTGAAAGTTTACAGCATTGAAAGATCTTTCACCAAACCGGATCAACCCGTTCTCTACTATCTGCGCGACGGTCCCAAGCACGGCTTCGTCCGTGAAGAACTGCTCGTTGTCCCTCCAAACACTACTCTTCCTCTGGCTGATGTGAACTAAATGTGAAATTCGATTGGTTCGGTGTGTATCCCATCGGGCAGCACCCACCGCTTGTCGTAATAAGCGCTCAGCCCCAGCTTCTGCTGCTCGTAAGTGACCATCTGCCCGTCCTGCATCCTGAAACCTCTGTTGGTTGCCATGTCTTTGCTGCCTTCCATCGCTGCCTTAAAACGCTGCCCCATGATCTCGTTCTGCTTCTTTGACATCCCCTTTGTGCTAAACTTCTTTTTTTCGCCCTCTGCTTCGTCGACGAAATAACACTTCGAGCAGAGCGCAATCATCCGGCTGCCCTCGCACTCAAGCTTGAAGAGACCTGGAGTGTGGCAGCTCCACTTGTCCCAAGCCAGCCACTGATTTTTTTGCGCTTCGAATTCTGGCTTCAGATCCAGCCGAACAATGTCCTCGAGATGCTTTGCAGAGATAGCCATGTAGTTACTGTCCGTGTCCATCTGGATCAGCTCAAAATCTCTTCTGTCAATATACCTGTCGAGAAAGTCGTAATAGAACTCCAGCATCCGCAGCTTTGCCAGCTGATAGACAGCGATTCCAACCTGAAATGGCCGTCCGATTGTGATCCGAGGCTTCCGGCTTTCCAAGTCATACGCCTGCCCGATCTCGTTAAGATCAGAGTAATACACGCTTCGCAATGCTCTGTCCACTACCTTCTCGTCTTTGGTGTAATTGACGTTTGTTTGCCGCTCCAAAGCTTCAATGAGCTTCCCGTACGGGCTGTTTCCCAGAAGTTTGAACACTTCAGTGAGCAGCGCCTTGCTTTTATCCACGTCTCCTGTCCGGCGTGCCTCCGTCACCTGCTCCACGAACCAGGAAAAGATCTTGGCCGGTTGGTAGTCGATTGTTCTGTAAACCTTTGTGACTACCGCCCCGTGGTTCACGTACCAAAGCAGAGGGGCGTACACCAACAACCCTTCTGCAGACAGCGCCCCCACAAGTTTTTTTCCGTCTCCGTGCTTTCTGCCGGCTCGAGTTAAGTAATCGGCCATATGTTTCGGCACAGCTTCGACAGGCACCTTTTTGTTGTAAAAGAAAGGACATCTCCTCAAACTTTGGCCGCAAGCGCTCTGGAATCTTGATGTCGACTTCAGCAAATCCGAACCAATTTCCTTCTTTGAGCCTGTGCGTTAGTACAGGAGCCACCTCCGCTTGGAACGTGCCGCTGTAGTGCACGACCCTTTCCTTCCCGCAAGGCATTTCTCTGAGCATGGTCGAAAGATAGAGGGTGTTGACGTCATAACCAAGGATATTTTTGCAAAGACGCAGTTCTGATATTCGATGAGACCTTATCTCTGTGACATCAACTTCGTGGTGCCTTGTGAAAACGAGGCTTGGGCTCCCGACAACAGCTTCTTTCAGCATCTCATACGCTTCTTTACCCGGGCTGTAAAGCTCCGCGTCACGCTCAACCGCCCCCCGGAGCAAGTAATGTAAACTCACACCTGGGATGCTGACAGCGTCTTTCAGAATGTCGATTCCCTTCTCGGTGTAGAAGTTTCTCATCTTTTCCAGAGCCTGAAGGCCGGGAGCCACATCAAGATTGTTGTAGTAATGCAGCCAGTCTGAGAAGGTGCGCATGCCCTTTTCTTTGAACAATCGCTGGCACCCCTCCCATTCATCCCGCGTGAGAACGTATCCGCCCTCTAGCTTCGAATACCACTTCTCGTATTTTGGGAGCCAAGGGAAATCAAGCTTTTCGGGGGTGTCAAACCATTTGTAGGGAAACCATGATTTCACTGTCTTGCATTCGTAGGCTTTCACCCATTTCTCGTAGCTCGTCCACGGCCCAAGGTAGTTGATGATATCAAGGAAACAGAATCCCCAAGTGAGCAAGAACATGGTTTTGTTCCCGTTTTTTGCCACTCTGACTTTGGGGGATGTTTCAGCAAGGCGGCCAGCGAAGTGGTTTTTGATCAGATTCAGATCGTAACTGCCTGAGTTGAACCCGACGACAGGAACCTGGTTGTGCCATTCCTTGATTTTTTGCCGCTACGCTTTTGGAAGTAGGTGCACGTCTTCTGGCACAAACTTCGCCCGTACCTGGGCCCGATGTTTTTCCGCGTCTCTCCAGCCCTTCCATAAACTTGCAGACCAGCTCCGCTGGGTCTCTTTCACAGATGTGGGTGGGCTCTCTTTTAAGGGTGTCGCCAACGCTCACCGAAATTGGCACGTGCACGTTTTCTATCGTGAGCGCGGGCGTCGGCTCCCTGCGATGATTATTATCGCCATACGCCTCGAAATCGTACAAGATCATGTGCGGGTAGCTTTTTGTTTCGGCCCGTGGCGGATCAGCGTCGATTTTCCCAACTTCGCACGCCCATGCCTCGATAACTTGGTAGCCGGCCTCTTGCAGGAATCTTGTGCGTTTCATTGTGGCTTGGTACATATCTTCACGTGTTTGGTTGTTGCGGTAAATGCTTTTGTCGCGATCGTGTGGGTAACATTTTCGACACCCATGCCAGTGGCAGCCGTGGTATTGAAATACAGTCTTTGTTGCGGGATTGTACCCGTCCACAGGTGCGTGCTCAACCCAACGCTTGCCACCGTGCCCGGACATTGCGTGGTGAATCTGGATTTTACGCCGCTTGGCCTCTCGTTCAAGCCACACAAGCGATTCTTTGGAAGCGTTGTCCTTTGGATAGAAAGCTTTCTTGAAAGCTGTCTGCGGGGCTTCTACCCTTTCACCCGGGCAATCGGTTACCGTTTTTCCTGCACTGCAGGTTTGGAAATGACGTTGGAGATGGCAAACTTGTGTGAATCTAACTCTGCAATGAGTGCATGCATAATTTTTGGCCAACCTGGCAATATCTTTGATTACGCACGCGTGCCCTTCGTAGATACCGATTGTCAGAATGTTCTTCAAACTAGCTGAGGGGTTTCGTTTAAGGTGACATACCACTTCTTCCGCCCTCTCGGGCTCATACACCCAGATGCCGAGCCAGGCCGAAAAAGCTGTACCTTGATTCAGATGCCTTTCAACCTTGTCTAATTCATCCAGAGACGTTTTTGGGCAGTCGGTCGGTATGGTTTTGAGTTTGAAGAAACTCTTGGCTAGACCGCGGGCTGCTTTTGTGCTTCGATCGACACGCACCCCTCGGTGCACAGCGATACAATGCCAAAGACACAAGTTGTCTTTATACGTATCCAAAGCCGCCATCGCCCCGCCATGGGCAAGGTTCCGCAGCCATTCTGGCAAAGAGCCTGTGCCCAACAACGGTTGACGGTCAATCACAACCTTCGGGTCAACATTAAAAAAGCTTACAAACTCCCACTTTGTTGATGGTCTTTCGATTTTGTCATGGTCCAGTCGTTTCATCTCTTCTTCACTCAACCATTCTTCTGCCTCTGCCAGTCTGTTCATCCAAGGTGAGCCGTGGTTTTTGTAGTACAGAATCACCGTTCCATCTTCAATGTTGCGCAACTGATACGAAAAAACATGCCTCAGGTAAAACGATGTGTCAACATTTCCTCGAATTTTTTCCATAAAGTTTGTTGTTAGGTCTTTTTCCAGACCTCTGATGAAGCGCCATCGAATATAACGCCGTCCTTTACTCTCTTCCCCCTCATGCGTTGCATCATCGAACAGGTCCAGAAGCTCGTTCTGATAGTCTGTCACTGCTCGGATGTTCTGCGCAGGAAAAGGGTCGTACTCCCTCAGAAACTCTTGCTGTTTTCTCGCCTTTCTTTGTCAGGGAGGGGGTCTTGGTTGGTAAGGTTTTGGAAGTAAAGGTTTTTGCAAACGCTTGTCCGTTTCTTGGGAAATAGGTTCATCCAGCGCGTTCTGAACAATCTTTCTAACAGCTGGCTCGTTTTCTGCAAGTAATTGCTCTAAATACTGCAAAGCTGCTGGATCAAATTTTGCGAACTCTTCTTTCAGAATTTCTTCAAGTTTTTGGGTAACATCAGACATGACGTGAACGATATAACTTAAGGTGTTCATTTCTCTAATACGGTTGACTTGAGCTCAAGCAAAACAAGTTCAAAAGTTTTCTTTGCTTTTTTGTGTTTGCGGATTAGCCGGTGTTTTAGCGCGCTCCCGCCGCAAGAAATGCAAAGACGGTAATCACACAAAACCCCAACTCCACAGCTGCCGCACGGGGCAGCAATTTTCCTTCCTTTCTTGAGTTGATAGTTGTGCTGCCGGCAATAAACGCCGACACAGCTCTTTCCACAGTTTTCTTTCCTGCTACGCATCAATCATGCACACTTGTTTTTTCCTCGAACCATTGCCGCTGTTCAGGCGGTATAACAGCGGGGTCGTTTCTATCTAATTGGAATCCTTTCCCTTCCCTCCTTCCCCGTAGTAGTATAGAGGGGATTAGTCAAATACTGTTTCGCAGAGGGACGCAACATTTCCCCGTTTTTGAAGCCCAACTTCAACCGAAGTGAGCTTGCGAGCTTCGGAATTGAAGCTGGGGGCTGCAAAACGGGGAAATATTTCTCCCTCTGTGAAACGGTATTTGACTAATCCCCTCTATACTACTGCGGGCTCCTTTTCCAAACAGCGGCTGGTAATCGAGCCTACCAAAATGGGGGATTGTGACCATACCTTTTTCGGTGTTTGGTTGACTGACAAACACTGGAACTGAACTGAGCAGGAAACGCTCTGAAAACTTGCGGGAAATTAACTCTGGAGAACACTGTTTGGCTAGCGGAAACGGAAACTCGCCATAACAATTTTCTGGTACATGGTACCTACCGCAACAGTCTTCTCTACAGACGAAAATTAAGGATAAGGAATAACTTTGGTCCATCACTAGGTTATTCTAGACTCACTCTGTTTCAGTCATCCGTATAATTCTGACGTTGCCACAATTTATATTTGTACCAAGGCAATCGACGATGTAACCGGTGATTTAACCGACAATGTAGTCAGAAGAAAGTTTTAAATAAATTACAAAATAAATTAGCTTTGTTTAACAAGGGTAACACACAACAGTCTTATGACTGACAAACCCGTGGCCCTCGAATTCCCGATCGAATTGGAATTTAGAATTTAGCTTTACAAGATCACTTGCTTGTATTGGTTGCACAGGTCTTTGTTGTTTACAGTCTTAAGGCATGACAAATAAATCCAGGCTTAGAATGTAATGAAACGAAACTTTCCTTAATGTAAAAAAAAACTTGTCGTAAATTAACTCCACAACTTTGAAATTAAAAATAGCAAAATTGAATTAAAATGACAGAAACTTAGGAAGTTAGAAATAGAAGACTTTGAAATCAAAATTTCCTATTTCTAAAATTGCGGTGGTAATGCCTGAGTGATGTCAATACCAAAAAGTTCTTCAATAGAACTAATTAAACTATATTTAAACACATTCCTTTCTTAGTTACCAAGAAAATAGGCAAATAAGAACTAATGTATTTTCTGTCGTTTCGATCACTTTTCGCTACCTTTTTTACTTTGTGTCACGTGACTTGACCACAAGAAGATTGACAAGAACAACAACACATTGGTTGATTTACAGACCAGGTGTGTTAATGAACTAAATACACCACAAGAAACCAATCGACAGAAAATGAGGAGCATGCATGTAACTGACACTCCAATAGACCAGGTAAATATTGTTACAACAAGAGGATTGATACAAAAAAAAAAGCGTACTCGTAGCTTTACTGAGAAAGTCAAATATTGTCTGAATTATTTTGTGGTTGTTTTGTACCCCAGAAATAAATTTCTTGCCCTAAATCAAAAGCTCTGACTATCACATGTTGAATAGAATTTTCCAAACAGGAAGTTATTATTTAATTGTGATAGAAAAGATACAAAAAAGTCCTTACGAAACAGCAGATCTTGTCACAAACGTCGTGTTTAATAAAAACTGAGGAGGCTTAGCCTTTCGATCAAACTTAACGATAAATTAAAAAATTTAAAGAGGTACCCCAATCTGCCATGGCCTGTTTTCAAGTTGGTCCTCTATCTTGGTCCAATTTGAGTTGAGAAATATTGGTTTTCTAAGAAGGGAGGAAAGCTGCAGTACCAGGAGAAAAACCCACAGAGGAAGGCGATAACCAACACAACACTCAACCCAAATATGGCACCGGGTCGGAATCGAACCCTAGTTACATTAGTGGGAGGTGAGCGCTCTCGCCACTGCGCCATCCTTGCTCCCAAACCTTTGAAATTTGAAAACCAATATTACTTTTCAACATTTGATACCCAATCAGATCATATTTCTTTTCATGAATTGTTCAAACTTTGATGCAAAGGACGGTATTTTCTAATATACCCTCCACCGATGTTTGTTATTTGTCAATAATCAAGTATTTTTTTGTGTGCTAGCAAAGGGCAGATTGTTTACCGAGAACTACCAAAGACGTAGGAAATAATGTTGAAGAAGAAACTTCTTGTGGTAATGCTACCAACGCCCCTGACGTTCTCAGAAATTTAAATAGTGCAGTTGCCTATCGCCGTCTGAGAGATCTCATGGAAACGCTTACTAAAGTTGGCGTAGAGGTGAGTGACAAAGCTGGAGATGGAAGCACGTATGGCCATCTTGGCACCGTTTATGGATATCTGGGGGATTTTAAAACAGCCATCGACTACCATGAACGTCATTTAAAAGTCGCCAAGGAAGTGGGAGACAAAGCAGGAGAGGGAAAAGCCTATGTTAATCTTGGCAACGCTTGTTATCGTCTGGGGGATTTCAAAAGAGCTATTGAGTACCATGAACGTTGTCTAAAAATTGCCAAAGAAGTGGGAGACAAAGTAAGAGAAGGAGAGGCCTTTGGTAATCTTGGCAACGCGTATGATAGTTTGGGAGATTTCAAAACAGCCGTTGAGTGCCACAAACGCGATCTTGAAATTGCCAAAGAAGTGGGGAATAAAATAGGCGAAGGAGGTGCCTATGGTAACCTTGGCAACGGTTATCTCAGTATGGGGAATTTCAAAACAGCTCTCGAGTACCATATGCGCCATTTAAAAATCGCCAAAGAAGTGGGAGACAGAACAGGCGAAGGAAGGGCCTACGGTAATCTTGGCAACGTTTATATTTGTCGGGAAGATTTCAAAACAGCTGTTGATTACCATGAACGTCATCTTAAAATTACCAAAGAATTTGGAGACAAAGTAGAAGAAGGAAAGGCCTGTGGTAATCTTGGCGACGCTCATAGAGGTCTGGGGGATTTCAAAACAGCCATCGACTACCATAAACGTCATCTGAAAATTGCAAAAGAACTTGGAGACAAAGCTGGGGAAGGAGTTATCTATGGTAATCTTGGCAACGTTTATCAATGTATGGGGGATTTCAAAACAGCTGTCGAGTACCATACGCGCCATCTGGAATTTGCCAAAGAAGTGGGAGACAAAGCGGGAGAAGGAAAGGCCTATGGTAGTCTCGGCAACGCTTATGAGGATTTGGGGGATTATAAAACAGCCATTGACTACCAGGAACGTCATCTAAAAATTGCCAAAGAAGTGGGTGACAAAGCAGGAGAAGGAAAGGCTTATTGCAATCTTGGGATTACTTATCAGAGTCTGGGGGATTTCAAAACAGCCATCGATTACCATAAACGTTATCTAGACATTGCCAAAGAAGAAGAAGACAAAGCAGCACAAAGATTCAGGGCCTATGGTAATCTTGGCAACTGTTATCAGAGTCTGGGGGATTTTAAAACAGCCATCGACTACTATAATCGTTGTCTGAAAACTGCCAAAGAAGTAGGAGACAAAGCAGGAGAAGGAAGGGCCTATCGTAAGCTTGGCAACGCTTATGGAAATCTGCAGGATTTCAAAACAGCCATTGACTTCCATGGACGTCATTTAAAAATTGCCAAAGAAGTGGGAGACAAAATAGGAGAAGAAAGCTCCTATTGTAGTCTTGGCAACATTTATCATAGTCTGGGTGACATCAAAACAGCCATCGACTATCATGAACGTGGGCTACAAATTGCCAAAGAAGTGGGATTCAAAGATGGAGAAAGAAAGGCCTATAGTAATCTTGGCAATGCCTATAATCGTCTGGGAAATTTCAGAGCAGCCATTGACCACCATGAATGTAGTCTAAGAATTGCCAAGGAAGTGGGATACAAAGTAGGAGAAGGAAGCGCCTATGGTAATCTTGGCAACGCTTATCACAATTTGGGGGATTTTAATACAGCCATCGACTACCATGAACGTCATCTAAAAATCGCCAAGGAAGTGGGAGACAAAGCAGGAGAAGGAAAAGCCTATGGTAATCTTGGCAACGTTTGTTATCGTCTGGGGGATTTCAAATCAGCTATTGACTACCATGAACGTTCTTTAAAAATTGACAAAGAATTAGGAGACAAAATAGGAGAGGGAAGTTGCTATTGTAACCTTGGCAACGCTTATCAAAGTCTGGGAAAATTGAAAAGATCTATCGATTATCATGACCTTCATCTAGAAATTGTCAAAGAAGTGGGAGACAAAGCTGGAGAGGGATGCGCCTATGGTAATCTTGGAAACGATTATCAAAGTTTGGGGGATTTCAAAACCGCCATCGACTACCATGAACGTCATCTAAAAATTATAGAAGAAGTGGGAGACAAAGCAGAAGAAGGAGTGGCCTATTGTAATATTGGCAACGCTTATCGCAGTCTTGGGGATTTCAAAACAGCCATTGACTACCATGAACGTAGTCTAAAAAATGCCAAAGAAGTGGGAGACAAAGTAGGAGAAGGTAGGGCCTATTGTAATCTTGGCCAAGCCTATCAAAGTCTGGAGGATTTCAAAACAGCCATTTACTACTATGGACAAAAACTAAAAATTTCCATGGAAGTGGGAGATAAAGCAGGAGAAGGACTGGCTTACGGAAATCTTGGCAGTGCCTATCTAAGTCTAAGGGATCTGAAAACAGCCAATGACTACTATGAACGTCATCTAAAAATTGCCAGAGAAGTCGAAGATGGAGCTGAGACTGCCACATCGTTTTATGGTCTTGGTAGGAGCTTTGAATTACAAGGGTCTCTGTCCAAGGCTCTTGATTGTTTTCAGTCCAGTGTGATGATGTTTGATGTTGTTAGGCGTGACCTGAAAGGTAAAGATGAGTGGAAAATTAGTTACAGAAATATGCATGAAAAGGCATACTCTAGTCGATGGCGGATATTTTTGAAACAAGGCAAGGTAATCGAAGCTCTTTCTGCTGCTGACCAAGGACGTGCACAAGCTCTAAATGATCTTATGGAATTGAACTATGGGCTCGAAACTTCGTATCAGGTGCAAAGACAGGGAGAAAGTACATTCGACTCATTCAGTTTCCTTCCCTCGATTGCCGTTTTTATAGCAATTGATGAACGAGACGTTGTTCTCTGGGTGGTTGAAGATGGAAAAGACGTGGAATTGAGGAAAAAGGAACTTCGTGATAACAGTTCAATTAACTTGAACGACTTTCTGATGTCTTTAATTGTGACTGCTTCTCAGGAAATTGATGTAAGAGCTGCTGTGAGGTGCGAGGATCGCTCATTGGATAAGCTGAGAGATGAGCTGGTACCAAACGGGTCTCCTCAGACACCGCCCATACCTGTTCCGCTCCGGACGAATGCTTTAAGAACATTTTATGACGTCCTCATTGAGCCTGTTGCAGACTTAATTCATGGTAACGAACTTATATTGGTTCCCGAAGGTCCACTGTGTCTGGCCCCTTATGCTGCATTCGTGGACTCTAATGCCAGGCATCTGTGTGAGGCTTGTAGGATCCGAGTGGTTCCCTCCCTTGCCAGTTTGAAAATGATCACGGATTCTCCGGATGGTTACCACAGTAAGACAGGGGTGCTTCTAGTGGGTGACCCGTGGGTACAAGAGGTTGTTTGTCAGGGAAAAGTACCGATGGAGCAGCTGCCATGGGCGAGAAAAGAAGTACAGATGATTGGGAGAACACTAAACACAGAACCCCTCATTGGAAGAGAGGCAACAAAGGATGAAGTCTTAAGACGACTTCACTCAGTTGCTTTGGTACACATTGCTGCTCATGGTCGAATGGAAACAGGAGAAATTGCCCTGGCACCCAACACTACACGAGCGTCCCAGATTCCTGCTGAGGAGGACTTCCTTTTAACCATGCAAGATGTGATGACTGTTAAAATTCGAGCAAAGTTGGTGGTGTTGAGCTGCTGTCATAGTGGTCATGGAGAGATTAAAGCTGAGGGAATTGTTGGCATTGCACGAGCGTTTCTTGGTGCCGGTGCTCGTGCTGTCCTGGTGACCCTGTGGGCAATTGATGACGAGGCCACTTTGAAGTTCATGGAAAGTTTCTACTCACACATGGTAAACGGAAGAAGTGCCAGTGAATCATTGAACAAAGCCATGAAGTTCATGAGAGAATCTGACGATTTTAATGAAGTGAAGCACTGGGCCCCGTTTGTGTTGATTGGAGATGACGTCACACTGGAATTTGGTGGAAGCGAATAAATGTCATTCGCTGTAAGTAGGACAATGTGTAGTAGTGATATGAAAATATTAACAGTGAACTATTTATGCTTCAGGAACTGCTGTTATTGAAATGAAAGAGCTCGGAAGTTTGGTGCCTTACATGGCCGCGCGGAAATACGAAATTTCTCTTCGTATTGCCAAACGACCAATGTAGTTTTCTTTTATTATATGAAATTCTCACATTACATAATTACGTTCTTGGCGATTTTCCGAAGATTCCCGACCACTTTCCGAAGGTTTCCGAAGACTTCCGGAGAATATGCAAAGATGTTTCGATCATGCACCAACAAATCTAAGTGCAGTTAAAGGGAGAGAAATGTTTTCAAAAATGATATCACACATGCGCCTATAGGCTGGTGTGTGTACCGAGAAAATATAAGTAGCTTGTGGGATATTCCACGGTATACCACGAGAGAGCGTTGCATAGCTAGTATTTATAGCGTAATAACGTAAAACCCTGACTGGCGCAGCGCGAACATGCGAATACTTCTTTATGAAGTGATTCCTCTATGCAAGAGATCTATTTCAGCATTCAATGTGAGTATACCAGGTTTTTACTAACACGATTTACGTATAAAATTTTGACCATATACTATACATATCTACCTCTTAGGTATAGAATGTGGAGATCGCATATTGCGAGGAAGTGACCATAGTTCTGGATATTAATCAAGAAGAGTATTTGCCACACAAGGAAGAAGAGCTCAACATACTTATATAAGAGACTGTTTACGTACGTATTTAATTGTAAATCAGTGGAAGATTCCTTAGCTATGGGAAAAATTAGTGATATAAACCTTTTCCAGAATAGCTTCAGTTCTAAGGTGATCAGTGCTATTGTCGACGCAGACCAACTCATTTGAATTGCAGTCGATATTCGTGTAATTTATTTTGTATATAGTTTTATCCTAAAATCATTATCACGTATTTTGTTTCTGTCATGTATATTAAATCCGTGGTGGGTGGGGGGACACCCATATAAAAATGACGGGGGTACTTGTCGTATCTTTTAGGGATTAAAAACGCGGTTTTGTTACCTCTTGGGGTGTTAAGCCTCAAAAGGTTCACAGCGGAAGCTTCTGTGGTACCTTCAATGGTATTGAGACGAAAAAATATTACAGGAGATAATGTGTTTGGTAAGAATTGGTACCCCTTGGGGAGAAAAAAAGTTTCAAGCCACTACAAACCGGATCGTAGTACCTCTTAGGGCTGCTTTTCAAAATTTTTGACGAGCACCCCCGTCTTTTTCATATGGGAGTCCCCCCCCCCCCCTCCGGGGTTAAAGTGCCCCTAACCCCAAATTTTTTCTACTGCTTTTCAAAAAGAATACATTATTTGGTGAAGATTAAAAAAAAAATTAAGGTAATCGATCAAATCCTCGCGTATCTATGAAGGTTGAAACTTGCGATCTTCTGGTTCACGGCCGCGCGAAAGGAGATCTGGGCCTAATGTAGCTGTGACGTCAGCGGGGGAAGCCAAGTTCTTAGCGTTTGAGACGATCGTGCGATCAGCTGGGTTTCATCTGAAAATTCCGACCTTAGATCTCCTTATTGTGACTCGCAGTCACCGAAATCATTTATATGCGTTAAGAAATGGCATCCGACAACATAGATTCCGATTATTCGGTCGAGTCCGAGGACTCTGATGTCTGTTCTCTCCCAGAGTATGAAATGGAAGAGGAAGATGGCGATTTGGAAGTTACGTCAAATAAAAGTGAAGAAAGTCTGGACAGCTGTGACCTGGCTGACACGGATGAACCGATAGCAGATGAGGAATGGTTGAAAGAGTATGAAAAGGAGCAAAAGGAGAACGAAAAACTTGAGCGAATGTTGGAGAAAAGACTCAATGGGACAACACGAGTGGATTCCTGG
>Ga0126339_10001667_pt1 | contig 15349 bp, 11 predicted proteins | sample OrbTmetagenome_2_FD_92532 | JGI IMG/M metagenome (GOLD analysis project Ga0126339, IMG submission 92532) | Coral microbial communities from Petempiche,Puerto Morelos, Mexico - Orbicella T R C metagenome | ecosystem: Host-associated > Invertebrates > Cnidaria > Coral | place: Petempiche,Puerto... | reverse complement strand
CTAAAAATGGTGACGATTCCTTCCAGTTTTGAAGGACTCTCTATCAATTTTTCTGTTGCCACTTTTATATTTCTGTTGGTTATAGCTTTTTTTGCTCGCCTGTCTCCACTAAGACGTAGTCATTAGAACTATACTCCGCTCGAGGGTCGATTATACATGTGATTTCAGTCTTATTGATAAGACTTGAATTTAACGATAACTGCAGAAATTCTCGCGCTTTCATTTGCTAATTTTCATTGTCAATAAGTGGACAGACACATGAATTTATAATTTATTCGATGCGTCAACGAGCGAGAGCGGACAATTTCACAATTTGTTATTGTAAAAAACAAATTGACGTCAGTTTTTCATGTCCTGTTATTAACAATGAATTTCGTCACAATATCGTCAAAGTAGTCTGCGGTCCAGACAGAGACGCCTGAAAAACTGACGTCAATTTGCATTGGGTAGTTGTTTCATTGTTTTTGGTTGCCTGAAGCAAAGCTGTACTGACATGCGCATTACACCATCTTACAGACTAGTTGTTAACTGGAAAATTACATCTTCTCATTCTAATTAACTCTTAACTGGAACTTTTAAAAACGATAATTGATGAAGTTGAAGATAACAGGATTTTATCCTTAATAATTCTTTTTCTTTTTCCTCTATCATTTTCATTACTTTTGACCATGTTAGAGAATGCAACCAGTACTCTATAAAAATATCGAGATCATAACCTAATTGTGAAATAGATACAGTGATATAACGGCCTGATCGATCATGTTTATGGTTAAAAACTGGAAATTCAGTCTTAAAGCAAATCGTGACAGCATCACGCGTTAAATAAATGAAAATTTAATAAACTTGGCGCTCTGACGACTTAAAAACATTCAGTAACTGACATAAACGCGACAGGTTAAACTAAAATGTGAATATTAACGAAACCATGTTTGTTTATATATTAGCAGTGATGTTGGCAACGCGTTTTATAGTGCCTTTTAACCGTATGTCGTGTTTCTTTCAATTACCCGTTTCAGAATTGCTTTTATGAAGTTTTCAAAACGTAACAACCTCAGTAAAATGAAACTAATCAAAGAGAAGTATATACCTGTGTTGAAGTCGACATATTTAAGTAATGTTTGAAGATTGTCGAGACATTGGCAAAACGTGTTTCCTACTGACTTGTAGGATATGAGCAGTCTCTCTTTGCTACAGCTGTGGATTTCTTAAGTGACACTGAGAAATTCAAAATGAAAACTTTGTGAGTAAAGTAGTGTAGCGCTATTCATAGAAACTTTGAATTTCCTTGTCGGAATTTGTTCGTTGTCTAACCATTCTAATGTGCAATACAACAGTTGTATTACCCGATGATTTTATGTCATACTTATTAACCGTAGAAGAGATTTCACTAACCTGCCTACCATCCAACAGAGTTTGCGACAGGGTATACTTTCTCTTTCTTAACATAAACATCATGAAACTGCGAGAAATACAGCTGTATTGCCAAATGATCGGCCGCGAGCGCCCTACGTTTTTGTTTGTTCTCTGTGTGTCAATGAACTGACGTGTTGTCAACAGCGGCGAGCTCAACAACAAAACAAAGTAGTCTTCATAAACCGTATCTAATCCCTGCCTATTAAATAAGCCGCTATGCCTGTATAGAGTCATCTACTGGCTTATCATGAAGTGAAATAAAATGCAATAACACTCGAAAGCGAAAAACAGGAAAACAAGGAAAAATACGGATTCTTCATTTTGTGCAAAGAGGAAACCTTCGGTTCAACTTATCTGCTTGTACTTGACGGAATTTCCTTCCATACTTTATTTTTTCTGCATTTAGGTTGTCCACCACAATTGAGTCTAATTATTTCCTCGATTGTTTCTTAAATATTAATTTGGGCATCTTATTTAATGGAGGTAATTTTTGCAGTATATAAAACCCAAGGTTATTCTTAAGAACTAACACAAAATACTTGAATACAAATCTAGACCTTAAGTAATTTCGATTCGACTACTCTAAAGTTGAGCTCTTTAGAGTGGACGAGAGCATTGATTGGCTATCGAAATGGCAAGAGACTTCAAAGAAAATGCATTGTGCCAACAACAACACACCACTAATTATAACAAATGGAAATTTTCTCTCACTGACGAGCTTTCATGAAAAACCATTTCATACTCGGTAATCTCTATCAGAGGGCAAATAGCAGTATGCTGTAAGGAAAAACTGGGTCTTAATTCAGAGACGAAAAGTAAAATGTCTTTATTTATTTTGTTCCTCAAACTCAACAACAACATAAACATAACTCATTGTCTTTATCTCTAAGTGTGTTGGAATCGGTATAACTTCCTTCATCACTTGCTTTAGACCAAAAGGTTCTCGACGAGATCGGTTAATTTCTGATTATCGAAAAAGCACAATTCAAGTCTCACACCCCTCTTTGTTAGGACTACTCTCTTAATGACACTTCTCCTTCCCTCCAAAACGTCCCCCTGTCTCGCCACCTCCGTGCCCTCCAAAGACAATCCTCAAAGACAATTATGACGATTAGACAATGAGTTTAGAAATATCCATTCAACCACAAATGTTTCGGTTACTTTGTATAGTAAGATTTTGAGTGAGATGTGTTTAAAAGATAGATAACCCACATCTATTCTCTAGTCTTATAATTAAATATGATTACCTTTGCAGGAGCTTAACAGAGCTTTAAACGTACTTAGTCTAAGCTCGCAATTACGAGGGTAACTTTGATGCATGAAAACTGCTTTCCTAGCATGCACCGAGCGAAAGCTAAGAGGAGAGAAGAAAGAAGATTGCATTGAGGCTAAGGGGTGAAAAAATAAAGGATTTCTTTGCTTTATTCCGTAGTAGAATATTATTAATTCATTCCTTGCCCTCGATGAGTTCCTTTAACATTTGTTAGCTCGTTTAGAAAAGATATAATTAAAGACAGTATACCTTCACATTGTCGGCTATAAGCGTCCACCGTGTACTTCGTCTCGTCCACAGTGACATTGTCTTCTTAGGAATTTGTTTTCGTCCGTGAATGTTAGTCATGGTGGCAACAGAGTGATGCCTCTCTCTCTCCTCTGGAACGCTAGGAAGTGTCATGATCCTTTTTGCCGCTGTAAGAAAGTAGACTGATGATATCGTCTGAATTCATAATTACAGTTATAATCAATACAATATTTTCGCTAGTGCGCGGCTGATCTATACGCGTCACGTGACTCGGAATATACCCCAGCTAAAACTGGAGAATATCCGAATGATATTCTCAATTTACAAAACTGCTCACGCTGAGAAAAATATTTGAAGAAAAATCTGAACACAATGGTCTCCATTTTGCGCGAAAACATGCCTAGCGGATATGTGTCCTTGGACATTATCTGTTCCTCAAAGCTGATAGTTTTCTTCAAGCTACACTCTTGGATAACTGGTCGCTTCTCGGAACAGATAATGTCCGTGGACAAATATCTATAAAGCATATTTTCAATGCCAAATGGAGGCTATTGTTTATATATGCAACGAAACATAACACCCCTGACTCACCTAGAATCGTTATATAACAACGTAACCGCAGCATGGGACATCAAATGTTTGAAACGGTGAAAGTTTTGTGGAAGTTTTGAAAAAGACCGCGGCAGAAAACCTAGATTCAGAATAATCTGCCAAATTAAGCATGACAAATCGTTATCCGTTGGGCCATACCAACAAGTGGTCCGACAATCTTTGAAAACGACGTCAACTTTGCGTTTTCGTGAACAGGAGTTCAAAATTTAAAAAAAGATCTATAAACTCCTCTCGGTCTCAGTCGACTTTGATAGTTGGTTCGTGCCTTCGTCCTAGAAACCTCGAGCTCACTGCCTAATTGTCAAGCAATAGTGTTTTATTTTAATATCTACATTAAAATGCACATGTTCCAAAAGTAATTGCTCAACGGCGCACAACAGTCATAACATTAAATATGACTATGCCGGGGAGGGGTACTCCGAGCTTATGTAAGCTATATAGCTATCGATGAAACTAAATTAAAGGGTATAGTTTTTGAACTATTTCAGTTTGAGTCTGGTGCGAAATACGCTCTTAGAGCTCAGTTCCGAAATTGAGCTCGCTGGCTAGAGGAAACTAAATTTTCCGCAATAAATCGAGCACCTATCTCTAGCCAAACGTAAATGCTTACGCAACTCAAAGCTACTCAGGTCATGGCGTTAGAGAATTGTACTTATTTCAGCGGTCCGAAATAGAGTATCACTTTTTGGGTCAGGTCTGAAAATAATTAATAGTGTAAGGGATATTACATATTTTGATCTATAATTTCAAGAAATACGTCGCACAAAATTTTTGGCGCGTAGTTCTCCGGTTATTACTTTAGTGATATTGTAACTCGACTGCAAGCCCCAACATAAAACAAGTCTTGTGGCTTCTTGCAAGCAGCTACCAATTTTCCCCGTATGTATGATTCGTGATTTCTGCTCTACTAGGCTAACTTTGCTAAATGGGGCAGTTTCTTACCGTTAAGCAAGTTCCACGGATTCTCGTGAAGTAAATTCCTTTCTTGAAACATTTTACTGTTATTTTCAGGGCTATATTCAAAACTGAAGCTCGCAGAGAAAACTCTCCCGTTTCAATGATAACAAACTGATACCATATTGGTATTATAAACTGAAGTGGTCTTTGGAAAGTTGCTTGTGCGCCACAAGTTCTAAGAAATGTATCTGAAAGATATTGGCTGTCGATTTCATTACTATCATGAATCAGCAGTTTGTTAAAATTAGAACTGACAGTAATGATATTAATCAAGTTGCCCGTAAAGTATGTTTTCATAATAATGCTCTACGGTTATATATCTTACATGCTGCACTGTGGCCAGAAATAAATCTTAACTGAATTAAATTGTCACAAGACTTCATTCGGCTTAAAACCACAAGCACTTGAACAAGGTAATATTGAAATGTGGTTGCCATCAAAGCAGATTATATTGATCAGCAATATTAGCTCGTTAGTTCTCAATTAGCAATGCACGGGAATGCGGTGAGTAGATCGATTTGCTAGTTATATAATACCAGTTTAAGACGATGAATGCTTCAAACTTACGCAGACATTAATTATAAGAACGAGTAACATGCACAAAAAACCTCAACAGTTTGAAAAATTCCGTCCACGATCTGAACAAGACTCCGCGCGAAATTTTATGCATCAGTTTTTTTGGCTTATATTCCATTGCATAAACTGGTTGCTTAATGCGATATTCACTAAAGCAGAAAAGTTTCGAGAATGTTTTCTGTTCTGGTACCAGCCATAAATAATTCCAGACAAAGTATCACGATTTGCCAAGATAATTTTGTATTTAATGTTTGACTGATCTGACAAACAAGACGGTCCTGTAGGCAGTCATGATGAGGAAAACAAGTGCTTAATCCTTCCTTAGAAACAAGAAAAATTCCAAAAGACTTAGCGAGCCGGTTTTACTCCGCGATCGATTGATCCGTTGTCAAAATAAATCATGTTTTGAAGTGGCTATAAGGAAATTCCTGGTTTTGTCCCCCAAAATACCCGGGAGACGATAACAAATTTAAAGTGGTGCGTGGGTACTTAAAACAAGACGATCGATTTAGTAACCCGCGTGATCTTGTCGTTAAGTGAGAAATTAGTCATTTACCTTCGACCTGGCCTTTGAAAACGTAATTCGTTGACAAAGTATGAACTTTATGCATCTTGTTTTCTTTCTTTTTCTTCTCTTGTTATAAAATTCTTGGGGTCAGCTAAGTAGTTCACTTATCGTGTACCCATCTCTGTAGCTGTTTCACCTGTTTTGCTGATAAAAGAACTTCTTTCACTCGGGATTTAGCCTAACAACACATGTGTTTAGTTTATGTGCGTGGAGTAAAAGAATCATTTGTGATTTCAATTTACATCATTGAAGTAATTCCTAAGGGAAATAAAACGGAATTTAAAATGGAAATAGAGCGGCTATGGATATAATGGGGCTATGGAGGTGTGAAACTATAATAAACACTGCAGGATCGTACAATAAAAATTAGAGAACTGTGTCAGACCATGACAAAGTCCTTATCCTTGGTCCGAGAAATCCCGAGATGTTTCTTTTTAAAGCTCGATTGAGCAATTTATCAACACAAGCACAATCTGCTTAAAAGGTTCTTCCTATTATAGTTTGTACCATTGTTTATTCTTCATGGAAGACTTGAGTATCAACATTGTCGTTCAGTTCAAAACATAGCTGAGTGAAAGCAAAAACTTTTTTGATTAATCTCAATCCCGCGATTTCGCAAAAGCTTAGGGAGAAAAAAAAAATAGAGGTTCTATTACTACATTCTCATTTCATGATTGTCGAAATGAAACTAGTTATCATGTTGGATTATAACACATTGGAATACAAGTATTTTTAAAAGCAAGGCCATTAGTTCTCACTGGGGGGTTATTGTTCCAATAAGCAACCAATATAACTTTGGTTCACAATCACTTTGTTTTCTCAACATCTAATCGCACGGTTCTTAATTGCATGCTACAAGATCTGAAAACGGTACATAATCTTAAAATACCTTGTGTTTTAATCGGTAGTATATTTTTTTTTCTTTAACTGGGTCTTTTTTTGTAGTAGAACTACAAAGAAAAGAGCCGAGGGCGTGGGTAGTTCTTCATTGAGCCCAAGAAAAGGGAACGAACCATGAGAACACGATTAGAAGAATCGTAGAATCGCCACTTTCTTCGAAGAGTCTTCGCACGTTGATAAACAACATTGAACATTTGGGACGGTAAGCTGACTCCAGCAAAGCGTACACTTTGCTGGAGTCATAAAGATAGGGTGGGGCAACGCTATCGGACACTTTCGATTGGTTCACGAAAAGTGTTCACAAGCTCTGTGACTTCTTTTAATGAGACACATGAACCGTTGTAATGAATTCAATCTGACGCTAAACCACAACTTCGTTCCCAGGGTTTCTTATCTTCCCGCCCTCCCGGAGTGAGAGAGGAGAAGGGCGGGAATAAAGATGAGAGATCCTGGGAACGAGGTTGGCAAAACCAATGATGAGGCTCAGCGCATTCAACATTGTTCTGACATTTTCCCACACATGACACCAAATGCAAGCTGTCTTCGCTTTTTGCCACTAGCAATTGGTAAGCTGGGGGAGGGAGGGGGGAAGGGCTAACTTAATTAAGAACAACGTTAGATTACAGGGAAATCTGTGGATGAGCTGTTACTTTAACTGTTTTATTTATGAAAAAATTTGTTCGACATTACAAACTAAAAATTCTATGGTTCAGCAACTGCTGACTGCATCCTATTAAACTGCCCTGAGAAAATTTAATTACAAATTAAGTTAACAAACTCATAATTACAAATGATAATTTCCTGAAAGCTTGCAAAAAGCGGGCTGTATTGTGCAAACCTGAGTGGTCACTGCTGCGTTAGGTCGGTGAGTTACACTTGAGCAAATGTACGGCGTTGTCAACTTTGGAAAATTCAAGACCTGATCTTTAAACATTTAGCAGGCCTTATGTTAAAAATGAGACAAAATTGAGACAAAAAATGTCCCCTTTCTCCAAGTCCGTGACGTGCTTCTTAAAAAAGCACTATTCTATGGCTCTTTCTTCAAGTTACAAAGCTATTGAAATTTACTTAAAATAACATATACAACACCAAATAACATTACATATATACATATACACTACCAAAAGTAATAACATACTCTAGATTTACAAATTCAATAGACTTTCTAAACTTTTTCAGCCTTTCTCAAACGTCACATTGAAGTCATCTGGAGTTTGGTGTTTCTTGCGCATAATTCACATGTTTAAGTTGCTCCAAGACATATCCCACGGCCTGAAATATGAAGAAAAAATACTAATGGAACTGTGAAACAGATATTACATGATTCCGGTAAAATGACTTTGAGAAACGCCGGTTTAGGAACCGGGCCGAGTTGTTCGGAAGCCAGTTAACGCGAGCCCAGCTAGGATTAAAAGTCAACCGAAGAGTTCATTTTTCTTGTATAAAAATGTTTTTCACTGCTTATGTTTTGTGTAGTTTGAGGTTATTCAGAGTAAAACCTGAAGGACAAACAATGTAAATAGAAAACCTCACCGCAAAGTTACACTGAAAACTGGAATTTTCACAACCTGGTCTAGATTCTTAATTTTAACCACCACATTAAATTGAACTATTTGACGTTTTGAGGGTTGTCCCTTGGTCAGAGTAAATTAGGATTCTAAGTTCTTTTTCGGTTCTTTCTACACTACCCAGTTTATGAGGCGATTCTGATTTCATCATCACATTAATCGCTTTCTTCTTAGAGACCTTAGAAGTCAGTGAAAAACTAGACTGCTTGGTTCTACTCACCGCTCAGTTGTAGATGGTCTTCCCCGGGCTCCTTTGTAGTCGTGAGAGTACTCGGTCTGCCAATGAAGAGCGGGAGTCTGAGCTAAAAACAACAAGATGACAAACTATTAAGTTCTTTTAAAACCTGCGCAAACACCAGCAACTCAAAAACGTTACTGGTGCGGTCGTTAAAAAGACAAGCCTAAAGAGCTTTTTTGCCTGACTTTTTCCTCAAAGACTCTGAATCGAAATGTTACTACTTCTTATTTTTGAGCCGCTTCACGATAAATTAGTGGAAACTGAAATTACTTCTTTACAAAAATTGTACGCCCCGCTTACCTTTTGAGTTCGGTCTAAAGCGATCTGTTTTCCACGCGGTCCTTGGTTTGTAGTTCGGAAGTTCTGAAAGAACAAGATGACATTTTACACCTTGCGCTACTTGCAGATCTTTTGGATCACTCAACTTCACGTATACCCTGGAATATACCTCCCGCCTTTTTCTAACCAATGTACCAATCTAGCTCGTAGCTCAAGTCTTCGTTCAAGCCCTCATGTTACTGCGCATGCTTGATGAAAGAGCAGCAGTTCTCGAGAGTTCCGCTGGAGGATCGATTTTAGACTGTGAGCAGTCCCTCTTTTGCTCAAGAACGCAAAGAAGAACACAACACTGAGTGAGCGACCGTGAGCATGCGAGCGTGACATCCCGGCTCGCGGTTTCGCCGCTTGAATATCACACTACTAATCACGCTCGCACGGTCACTTGTTTTGCGTTCTTTCCGACGGATTAACGAGCAAACCGAGAGAGACTGTTCGCAGTCTAGATCGATCTTATTGGCCTTACTAGCAATAAAAAACCGTGGGCCATGGAGCTTGATGTGTTTCACTGGCCATTCGCAATTCAACTAGAAGACTTTCAATCGGAACTCTCCAGAGTCGCTCGCATCCCGAACGCTGGTCAAAGGTAGCGAAGGCTCGGCATACTAGTTTGCACGGAACATACATGAATTTCACGGATTTTTACAGCTGTGCAGCATAGCTGCTGCATACCTACCGAGCGGTCTAGCGTTGAAGACGGTGTTGTAAGTCGTTGAAAACCAGCGGCTTTTGTTGTGTTGTAGAATGTTAGGTGCTGACTGTGAATCCCGGATGGGCGGGAGATTTAGGGACGGATTGTTCTTCCACACTAAGTAAGCCTGAAGAAAAGCAAAATATCCGTTGTAGAAAAAGTGTTGGTAGCCCTGCCTTAAGAGAGCTTCCTCACAGGTTATTGTTTGATTGGCGCCTGTGGGTAGGTACACGTTTGGGTCACACGCATGGATGGTGAAGCCACGAGGAGAGTCACTGAGTGCAGAGTGCAAATGAATTATATTGTCAGTTACCACAACAATTCAGTCATAGTCAATACCAGAAGCTTATTACCTTGAACAAGGTGATAAGCTTTTGTCAATACATAATGTAAATACTTTTACACTTTAATTTAATTATTGCCTTCGATTGACCGCTTTCCCTGCGCAAAATTTATAACCAGTTTCCCGCGTTTACGAGTCTAAAAAGGCGTTTTAGTCGCAAAAACGAGCGGATAATTTTGAATATCAGTGCTTAAAGAGTTGCTGGATTATCCGCATTATTACACGACATATGAAAAAGAAATCGCCGGAAAAGTGATCTATCCACAATAAACGGAAGTAAACAATAGTAATTTAGCATCCTTTTCCGATCTTTTTTCATGAGCTCCGAGGAAAGCCAGAGCCTGAGGCACCAACATAGGTTTAGCGGGATGCGGAATGAAAATTAGAAAATCAATTAAAAAATGAAGGGCGTTACGCAGAAAACTGCGACTAAAACTAGGCGGGCGGATGGGTCGGGACAAGAGAATACAAGTATCACAATCTCTTGACCGGGATTGAGCCAAAATAGCGAAGGGATGCGGCATTGAAAAAGCCTGTGTTGGACCCTTTGATACTTCGGTAACATGCTGATACATTACCTTGTCTGGATACTGCCATGGGTCGGTTAATGCCGCGTGTGGATTGTTTTTCCGATGTACTGAGGAAGGTTGTACATTATGACGACAGTATCTCAGCTGAGGAGTTCTGAAGGTGGACATGTAATGGCTTGACTCGAAAGGCCAGCCGGATGGAAGATGTTCAGCGGTGCTCATTCTAAAAAAAAAAAATGAAAATCTTTCAGTGAAATTTAAAAAGAAAGAATAGCCCAACGCATATAGACCATTCTGGATAGGTAACGCTCCTCGAACGCGCGCGAGGCGAGCGCGTGTTGCGCGTGGCGGCATGTACCTCAAAGTTCTTCGAGCGAGAATCGGCAAAAGTTTTGTAATGGCAGTATCAAGAATTAGGGTTGCTCGTCAGGTCCGCGGTGCAGAAGATTGTAGTGAGAACCATTAATTTTAATTCGCCTCCTCTTGTCTCCGTTCTTGCCGCCTAAGCGCAGATCAATCATGAAAGTTGTCAACTGTGCGATTATGCGCTTCATGGAATTCGGCAAACATAATTAGTGAACAAAATTCCTTTTTTGTTTCTTTCTTCTCCTCAAGACCAAAATCAGTTCCACAAAAACAAACTACCGCTATCTTGTTCTCACTGCGACTTAAGGAAGCGCTGCAATCACGCACGTCCCAAAACATCTCAGAACGTTTGATCGTGAGTGAGTTGATGTATTTAAGGGATCGGTCCATCGAAAGTATTTTAACCTGCCAGTTACCTTTGAGGATATGCTGGAGTTCCAGTGGCTCCAACATAATCTCTACTATATGTGGTCCATGGAAACTGTTTCTTTCTTATCCCAGACGCTAAAAGTAAATAACAAACAATCGATATAATTAGATGGATCAATTTACACTCGCTTGCAACAGACTTCCATCAGTCGCTCGTTTACATTAAGACGGCGAGCAAACGTTTTGAAATGTTACTGCAGCCCATGAGGACAGCACTAGTTAGATCACCGCTTACCTGTGGCTGGAGTTTCTGGTTCCGTTCCCCAGGGCGGATTTTTAACGTTGCTCTTTACCGGAGAAGTTATCTCTCTCTCTTCAGGCATTGTTGTTGTTCACTTGAAGAAGAAGCCGGAATTAAGTGGACAGCTGGATCGGTTTCCAAGGCCTTTAACTCGAGATGAAAAGGAAGCGATGTCTATTAAATGAGTCCTTCGGTGATCAGTAGACTTTCTCAGGCACGAACAAACGATCTTTTTGTACCGTGTTGTTGTCAATGCTGATCTTTTCAACAGAAAACTTATCAGTATTTGGCGATGGTCTCGGAGTAATTTATTCTTCAAATCCAACGATTAAACATGAAGGTTGCACCTCATTGGATAGTGGTTGCTAGGTAACTGGGTTCTTTTGTGCAAATTTCACGCTATGCACAGCGTGACCGCTGGAGTGAAAACTTGTTTTCTTCTTTACAGTCATTTTGTTGCTGTTTTGTTCTGCAGGAATTGTAATGGACGAGCTTTAGAATTCATTTATCAGAAGAAAATAGCAAAATTGCCGTATGTTATTTTGAGATCACGCCATTTATGTCACGCAATCTCATTCCCAGAGGTTGATCTGAGCCAGAAACATGACAGCGGCCGATCCCTGCAAATTCCAGTTGCGCGGAGCTGCACGGGCAGCTGCACGTCGTCGGAGACTCTGTTTCCGGGTAGGCTGTGAGCTTCGTAAATTAAAAGCTGAATCAAAGAAATGAGCGACACAAGATTTCGAAACCATTTTACGCAATCAATACTTTACTTTCTTGCAGTCGTTACTAGTTCAGACAGAGTCGTTCACACAGTAGAAGATGGCGTCACGGGGATTTCACGCAGCCACTGACTCGTCGCCAAACAGCTCGTGTCGTTCTTACCAGTCGATAAGTGGAACAGAGAGTCCAACTTTCTACTCTCCACGGTCACTTAGTCCCGACATTGAAATAATACAAAGAGGAGACGAAGTTTCTAGGGATGATGCACCGTTGATAACGCATGAAGACCACCATGGAAATAACCAAAGTGAACTTCCAATGTCTATCGTCTTCGCTGACAGTTCTTCGACTTCTTTTGAAGCTGAGGTTGTACCATTCTGGGAGCGTATGAGGTAAGTTTTTATATTTCTAGACCTAGAAACTGTTTTTGAAATTCAAGCTCTTACAAGTCTTACTTTTACGCATTTGCAGAGTAGCATTTTGCAATTTATTGTATACTTAACTTTTGTACATTTTATGAGCTGTTATGAAGACAGTTATTAAAGTAATCCCTCGCGGAATTGATGCATGTGTATTAGCAATCGAATGAAAAAAAAAATTGATATCACATGATTGTGTTTTGCAAACTAAGATTTGCAGAAATTATTTTGATGACAGTTTGTAATGAATTAGGAAAACACTACGTAGACTATGTGATAAATAATTAATATTACATGTACCTCATAATTCAATCAGTCTTTTCATTTCTTTAATTTGGGTCAACTTTGGAATTATCGGAGGTCCATGGGTGGTCTTTGGAGTAGTTTTCCTAGCAATAAATGAAAATTCCTAAACAAAAGTATAATTTCTGTAATTGGACATCGGTCTGTGTAAAAGTCTGACTGCGGACTTTGGTAAAATGCGGACGGCTGAGAGCAAAATACAGACTGTAGATCGGGGGTAAAATGCAGACAACAGACTCTGACTTTAACTGAATCATGTTACCATTTCCATCATTGAGAGCTAACCGTAAACAGGCTAACTGAAGCGTTATTTAGGCTAACCTGAGTGATGTTCAATCTAACTGGAGTGATTCTCAGGCTAACTGGTGTGCAGATTTTCACTCCGATTAGCATGAGAAACCCTGTTAATATGGTTAGCACTCGATCATGGAAATAGCACTGTCAACATATACTTGGTGCCTGTTTACAAGGAGGGAGGGTTACCCTAGTAAGTGGGTTAACCCTAGCTGGAGGGCAAAAGATAGCCCAGGTTTACAAGCAAAATTTCACAGGTAGAGTAACCCTACAACCCGGGACAACTTAATGCGCAGTTACACTCAAAGGGTCTGGAAACAACTGAAAAGTTAACCCGAGTAGGTGGTTTAACCCTACCCAGAGTGTTTACAAGGGAAAAAGTTAACCCGCCTACCCGGGTAACCCTAGCTGCCTTGTAAACATGACAAAGAAAAAAAGAGGAAATGTGTGAGTACTAGGGTAACCCGCTTGCTAGGGTAACCCTCCCTCCTTGTAAACATACCCTTAATAAGTCTGTAGTCTGTAGTCTGTAGTCTGTAGTCTACAGTAGTCTGTTGTCTGTATGTAGTCTGTAGTCTGTAGTCTGTAGTCTGCAGTCTGCAGTCTGCAGTCTGCAGTCTGCAGTCTGCTGTCTGCATTTTACTTCCAGTCTGCATCTGAATGCAGTCTGTGTTTTTCCCCTGGTCTGCAGTATGCATTTTACCCCCAGTCTGTGTTTTTACATTGACCAATTTGACAATTACCCCATCAGCCTTATCAATTATGTGTGCTTTAATGACTTCCTTCCTAATGTTTCCCCACTCACTTTCTCATTCAAAAGAAGTTCTTCAAGACTTTGTTATGTTTGGTACATGATTAATTAGTAACTGGGTCTAGTTTGGACATTATACAATTCATAGCTAGAGCAGTCTCATTCCCCTTGACCAGCAGCTGGAAAACGAGAGCTCTGGGAGCAACCGTTTTGAAATAACCGAATTCTGCCCATCCAGTTTCACTGCGCAGTCTGCATCTATGGCACACGCCTGAAATGGTTGCTCCTAGAGCTCTCATTTTCCAACCGCTGGTCAAGGGGAACGAAGACTCTGGGAACGAGATTGTAGCTAGAGTGATCATGCTCACAATTTGAATTACTCACTCTATTTCTTCCTGAATTGTTCAAACACCCAGTATAGTTACTATACCGGCCATTACTTGTTAACACATGTTTAAATTGAATATTTTAATTGAATTTATTGTGAATGACTAATACCCATCATTCATTTTTGTTACTTGATATTTATAATGTAAATTGCATAAATTAATGAAAACATGCAAAAATTTGTTTTTGTCAGCATGATACCATAGGATCCTTTCAGCAATTTGGTACAACTTCCTCTTTATTAAGTCTATTTCACAGATGTAAGGCAAGCCTGAAAGATACCCTAAGGGTTAAAACTAGGAGTGTCATACTATACGTCCTGAACACCCAAAGTGAGACCAAAATCCATGATTTGCATGTCTACTAAAGCCTGGTTCACACTTGTGAGATAAGCATAGCACAAGTGAAATAAGTACAAGCATAAGCACAAGAAAAAGAAACATGTTCCTTTTTTCTTGTGCTTGCATTTATGCTTATTTCACTTGTGTTATGCTTATGTCGGGCAGTACAGACGACTCAAACAATATCGAGAGCTCAATGAACACAGTCTTTATTCCTGAGCTTGACCATGAGGACTTCGTGTTACAACAACAACATGATCTGGGGAGCCCGGATGTAGTTTCCTTCAGGGAGGGCCTAGGTACAAGTGACAGGCCAACATCCCCCTTCTTTGAAAAAAAAAAAAATAGTAATAATAAATAAAACAGAATAAAGTAGGCAATGTTAGCCTTATATAAGATTCTGTTCTGACTGTTATCATGGAAGATTCAGCAACCGTGCTGTTATGCAGCGCAAACGTTAATGGCAGGCATGACTTGAGTTCAAAGTCTTTGAACCTAGTTGGTGGTTTGATGAGTCTTGTGTGTGTTCTCACTTCGGGTTGGTGATCCCTGGGCGGTTCTTGGATTGTAGCAAGGGGTGTGTCGGTAAGCGGCTCACTTTGGCCCGTGTCTGGTGTGCTGGGTTCTTGTGGTTGTGGCGGGGAAGAGGTGTCGAGATCAGGGCCGCTGTTACTTGGGTCTGACGAGGGGGGTGGTTGCTGTTTAGGCTGATTAGTGAGCATGTTCAGCTCTGATCCTAGAGGATTGTAGTGATGTGCAAGACTGTGTCCTGGTCGAGGCAGGAGTGTAGGTGGAGTGCAGGGTGGTGTTGGGGGAGGAGGAGGTGCTGCACGCCTGATGT
>Ga0126339_10001666_pt1 | contig 15354 bp, 10 predicted proteins | sample OrbTmetagenome_2_FD_92532 | JGI IMG/M metagenome (GOLD analysis project Ga0126339, IMG submission 92532) | Coral microbial communities from Petempiche,Puerto Morelos, Mexico - Orbicella T R C metagenome | ecosystem: Host-associated > Invertebrates > Cnidaria > Coral | place: Petempiche,Puerto... | reverse complement strand
ATTCGTGCAATTTTTTACATTAATTGTTATCATAATTTCAACCCGTGCGGTATTTTGAGAAAATGACGTCATTTTCTCAAATTTTCAACCAAGACTTGGAACAAGGAAAATTAATGGCGGCCGCAAATTCTCGGAAATTAAAGTCCAAAAACCACTGTTCGTAGAAAATTGAAATTTGACAAGATATCTAGGAAAGACCTAATGTGTACGAAAATGTAAAGAAATGGATATCGAGAATTTCATCATAGTGGCACTTTAAAAGTTAGGCCAAATGATACTTTGCATAATTATGCTACTACTTTTGTCAAGGTGCAATGTTGCATCATCATATCATACGGTATGTGCCATGCCGTAATTATGGTGATATTATTCGAGGTGTAAGTTTTTTTTTCGACAAAAAATAACTTGTAATGTGATAACGAACTTTGAACTGGATTCCTTATTAAAAAGTTTGGAATTTTCGGTTCTCCGGCCTGCTGGCGGAAAGCGTTATTTTTTTACGGCATTTTTATTGTTACATTTTTAATAAGATAACGCAGTGGTTTCGAATTATCTCTCGCTCTTTCTAAAGCCCCGGAAACTTTTCGGGCCCGCAAAGCCATTTATAGTTAATCTGTATCTAATAACAGAAAGGTGTGTACGCCTGAAACTTCTTGACTGAAGGGAATTTCTGGCCATATTTAGAATATGTAAATAAAACAGCTCTGTAATCATAAGGTTTGAGATTTTGCTACGGCTTTCCGGGTGCGGAAACTTTTCGGGACCTTCAAGAAACGGGCCCCTGGGATCATTTGTGGCCCCGAGAATATTTGCGGGCCTGTATAGTGCAGCTCCAAATTTTAACTCGAAAAATATCGCAACAAAAGAATGAAAGTACAAGAAATATAAAATTTTAAAAATCCATAGTCTCACTAAAACAGAAATTTAAGGGTTTTTTTTTCAAAAAAGAAAAAACCCGACAGCAACAACACGAATGTCATTGAGACCCATTGCAAACAAGGTCGCCATAAAAACCTCAAGTCACATGGCCGTCAATAAATAAGAGTAACAGTAAAGTGTGTTCGACTTATTGATTTGCAGCAAGTCGAGGTTCCGCTTAACCCTTCGCTTTAATTCCTAGCTTAAATACATGCGTATACAAGGGCAAAGGATTTTATTCTCGGCGCGCCCATGCACTTCAAACCGACACAAACTTTCTATTTCACGCACTTTACTTCATGCCACCCTCCAGGCGCTAGGAAAGGCTTAATCAAAGGCGAAGCCTTACGAGACCTTCGACTTCTCAGAACCAACTCCTCAAAAGCTACATATGAAATAAACATTACACAATTCAAACGGAGATAACGCAACAGAGGTTACCCACATGACCTCTTAGGGCCGGGTCGCACTAGAGCCAATTTTGTTTGTTTAAAGTATTTCCAATTTTTGGCTAGGACAAAAATTGGCAAAAAATTTCGCATGTTCCAAATTTTGGCGGTGGTCGCATTGGACCAACATGTTTTAACCAAAACTTCGCTGATTGACATATAAGTCACAAGATCTACAGACAACAAAACATCTCGCGCGTTAATTGTGCAAGAATGGATGGTCATAAACATATGATTATTTTCGCGGCTTTCGGACTTTTGTTGAATTTTGTGTTTCAGTCTCAACAAAACAACGTAACGTTTTTAGTATTGTTGGTGCACTATCAGCAGGCTTTTCAACGGTTAGTGTCTGCTATTAGAAGACGTAGGGTTCGCTTGAATAGACGTCGTTTACGAAACCGTCCTTGGTCGTGGATTTTACCGCGTCCGGCAGAGTCATGGTTTGAAATACATTTCTACGATAGAAACATTCCAGAAGATTACTTTCGACGCCAGCTGAGAATGAAGAGAGGGACCTTTCAAGCCCTGGTTGGCATCCTGACGCCGTGGTTAACCAGAGAGAATACGCGATTGAGGGACTGTATTCCACCGGAAAAAGTTTTAGCCCTAGGAATATATAGGCTTGCACACGGCAATTCATACGTGAGCATTGGACCTGTATTTAATGTTGGCAAATCCACTGTAATCGAGGCCGTCCAAGATGTTGTGGCATCTTTGTTTGAACTGAAAGATGAATATATACATTTCCCAGAAACAGTGGCAGGAACATATATAGGAACATTTAAAGACTTATCTCGACTGCCAAACATTGTTGGAGTGATCGATGGCACCCATATACCGATAAATGCACCGCGCGAGAGTGCAGTCGATTACTTTAGTCGCTATCAACATCACGACTTTGGCATTCAGGCAGTAGCTGATGGGGACTTGCTCTTTTTGGATTTTTCCCTGAATATCCAGGAAGTATGCATGACGCTCGCATATTATGGAACAGTAGTTTATATCACAAAGCTGAGCAAGGAGACATTCTCACTGGCCCCATCGTAAATGATCACCACCACGAGATTGGCCCATATTTAGTAGGTGACAGTGCTTACCCGATATCACCATGGCTTCAAAAGCCATTCCCAGAGGCTACGAGAGACAGGAGCGAAATACAATTTAACCGTGAGCTGTCAAGTGCAAGGGTCAAAATAGAGTGCGCTTTTGGATGCCTTAAGTCACGTTGGAGAATTTTACAAAAGCGCCTTGATAGTGACATTAAATTCTCTGTCCCGATCGCTGTTGCATGTGCTGTCCTACACAATTTCTGTATAAAAATGGGGGACGATTGGGATGACGACGGAAATCCAGATCACCACTGCCGCGATGACGACAACAAAGATGTTGTTAGGGATGAAGAAGAGATAAGAGACATCCTCAAGGAATTTCTAACTTTATTTTGAGTACATTATATCTTTCCCGTTACCGTGCTTATATTGTTTCAGTTTTTCATTTACCATTAACATCTCTTGATTTCAAATGTTAAATCGTGATCATGATTTAAATTTGCTTGCTGAACTTTTATCATAATGTGCTACAACATAAACATAACTTGGAATTGCGTTACATGCACTGGGTCACGCAATATTGCACATACGTCGTAAAATTCTCTAAAATTGCGTAGAATAACTGTTATGTTATCGAACAGGAACATTTCAAACACGGTCAATTGAACTTTTATCATATTGTGCTCAGTACAATATAAACATAACTTGGAAATTGCGTTACATGTACTAGGTCACGCAATATTGCACATACATCGTAAAATTCATGATCTAAATTGCTGAAAATATGATGTTATGATATCGAACAGGAACATTTCAAACACAGTCAGTTTCTGGCTAGAAAAATGTGGTAATGTCAAATGCATTTAACCGTTCATTTGGGAGGAGACGATTCAGTGTTCTTGCTCATAAACTGGGTCATAGCCCCAGTAAATTGACCCATCATGGCCATCTGTTGTTTTTGGATTTCTGAGAAGGTTTCCATAAAGTTACTTAAATTTTCTCCGCATTTTTTGAAGGCGTCCATACTTTCACGCAATTCTCTTCTTTCCTCCTCTTCTCCTTCTTCGATGGCGGCACGATTCCTTTTCCTCGACTGTTTAGATTGCTTCTTCCTATCGGTCCTTGCATCACGCGCATCTTGTTTCTTTGAGTCCCCTTGACTTGGCTTATTCTTGTCGGACTGGGCATCTAAATCGTCCGAACCAGCTGGGGAATCAGTACTGCTGCTGTGTGATGTGTTCACTGGACTTGAACTTCCACTGGTCCCTGCTTGGGACACGTTTCGTAATGTAACGATATCTCGACACCCCAAGATAGCGTCGATCTCGTTGTAAAATATGCTTTGCCTTCTTGTGCCCCCAGTCTGTTTCCGGTTCCACTCCTTCGCCTCTTTATATTTCTCAATTAGGTATTTAATTTTCTTCATACACTTTTCTACGCTCTTGTGGGATTCTAGACGAGAGTTTAACTCGTTCGCGATTTTCCTCCATGCGGTTCTTGCCTCTCTGCTTTCTACCAATTCGTGGTTTTCGGCTCATAATTGGACCAGCAGTTTTTGCTCTGCTTGTGACCACGTCTCGTACTTTACTTTCTTTTTTCCTTTGTTGTTATTTGTGTTGTTGCTTCCACCGCTTTGACTGCTTTCCACACTTGGAATCGAAGCGAGCGAAGGAGACTGTCTTGCTTCCATGCTTGCAAGGGACGGAGATTGTCTTGCTTCCATGCTTGCAAGGGACGGAGATTGTCTTGCCGCCATCTCTTCGCCACTGAATTGGTGCCGGTAGCCGGATCCAGGGTGGGAGTCATAGGTATTTGGAAAAAAATGCCGCTCATATTCATCGTTGCCGTTATAGAAACCGTAGAAAGAAGGGTCAGATGGACCGGGTAAAAAATAATTTTGTCCCGCCATCGTACGTGCTGACCGAACAAGGTTATTTTTCCCGCCGTAACTTTATCCAGGCATGTTTTAAGAAAAATAATAGTTTTACCAGACATGTTTGAAGAAATATGACAGCTTAATGGCTAAAAGAACAAGATTGTTTGCTTTGCCAAAGTTTGGAAGCTTCCGAGGCAGCACTTCGGCTTCTTTGAAGATCGGCGAAATTTTGGCAATCCGCAAAAAATTGGCGAGTTTTTGAAACTGGGGGTCGCACTTATTTTACGCTACTTGATGACAGATTTATTACTTATGCAAACAAAATTGGCTCAAATTGGCTTTAGTGCGACCCGGGCCTTAGGCAAAATTCTCTCAGAAATTAAATTTAGCGAAAGAGTGTCGCCTTTAAAAACTTACAAAAATCTGCGAAAAAGGATTTTGCCGTTTGTAACAGAATATCGCCCATCTGAACCTACCACTACCTAATAAATCTTACCATGTAAAACTATTCTTATGAGTAAAGGGTATTTCATAGAAAACCAGCCTCTGCTAAGAGAGATCTACAAAGACCTTCCCCCGCCTTCAAACCGAAAGAGAGGTCTTGTTCCCGGGTCTTGCTAAAGTAAAGTCACGGTTTTCCTATCTGACCGATAGGAATCGTGTTTGGCCTGTCAGCCATTTGTATCACTATTGGAAACTAGAAAGTCTAGGTTCAACTGAACTACTGCACTTACTATTTTTTCTCAAAATTGACTTCTCGTATGAATAAAACATTTAAAATATGGGTAAGTCTCTGCAGTTGCCATAGGCTAATGGGACAAACTTTTGACCCAACATGGGCTAAGCTCTCGTGGGCGACCACCTCCCGTAAGCGACCATCTAAGCTTGACAGTTTGGGTGGTCGCTTACGGAAGGTTCAACTGTACTTTTATTAGATGTATTCAATGCAATAAATAGTAATATATGTATAATAATATAACTTAGATATCGATGGAGGTAAACTGGTAATGAAACGGTGTCACGAACTTATTACTTGAAGCTACAATTGTAGTTGACTGATCATCTCTCATAGTAAGTACAGCGTCTTTGCAGACCGATTTAAACTTACTTTTACAACGCGTTTCGGCGTCAGGTGCTTTTCTGTCAGAGAATTATAGGTACTCCCTTTTGTAGCCTTAAAGCCCTGATTTGAATCCGCCTGGTTCTTAGTTGTGAATTTTTTAATGCCATGGGAAAATATCCGGATAAAATACAGCCGACTGAATGCAACAACAGACCTGGCGCAAGTGCTATGACAAAGTCAAGAAAAGTCAAAACTTTATCCGCTGTTTTTCTTCTACCCCCTAAAAAGAAACTTCTCCATCCTACATTGAAAAAATTCGTCTAGCCTCGAATTTCGCGTTTTAACAATACTGAATATATTGTTATGTGATGTTAAACCGGCTAGCGCAAAATCGAATACAAAAATCTCCCTTGTGGCGTTACCACGATAGGCCAGAATCCACCATAGATTTTTCCCATTACATGGCAAAGTTGGTCACCTGGTGCAATAGCTGGAATTTCTACCCGAAGTATCTTAAGGATTTATTAATACGGTCTACTCTCCTAGAGGAACTGATATATTTTCATTGTGTAAACCTGCTTCCACTTCTTATGGTCTTCACTCTTTTAAGTATTTTGCTTGCAGAACTCTCTATCTGAGAACTTAAGAACGGAACCTATTTTAACTTGTTTTAAACGCCTCGTAAAAACAGTCTCCTTTCAGGTATAATTGCTGATTACTACACTAATTATTTATTTTATATATATAGTGTAACCAAACATAATTGTTAGTGGTGGCACTTTTTGTTTTTATATTTCCAATGTTCATTTTCCTCGAAGATATTAACTTTTTGGCTACTCTGTAAATTCAAGTCAAAATAAAGTTATGTATGTATGTAAGCAAAATTCTATTAAACGCGGAAAACGAGGCGAAGGAACTCGCTGTTCCGAGAGGATTCGATCAGGGAAATAAAAAAAACTCCTTCTTGTGCAATAGCCCTTTTCACGGATAATTTTGCTCATTTGCATTACATTAAAATCTAGCGTGTATGTGAGGCAATTTCGGGTTATGTTGTAGTTTTAGCCCGAAATTGCCTCGCATCCGCGTTAGAATACATTGTAATGCAAATGAGGAAAACTAACCGTGAAAAGGGCTATTTAAAGGCCTCTTGACATATGGAAAACCAAAGAGGCCAAAACGGGTTTGAAAAACTGGATGAAAAAATTCCTTTCTCACAAGTCTCCTAACGAGCGCCTTTTACAAGTGAAAAGGGAAAAAAGACAATTTTTTAAAGTATTAACAAGTGTTAATCAAACAGGAATACATTATTTCCGGACAGGTAGTACCAAGAAATGTCGTGACAGGTGGCAGGCAATCATGTAAACAAGTAGATTCTCCGAACCGATGTCAGTGAATTACCATCAATTTACTAGAGAGAAACTAAGTTAACATCAACCAAGTACCTCAGGTATATTCCGTTTATTGTCATGCAACCGGTAACGGTCTCGACTCAACAAAAGATCTCAGAGGTTACATATATAAATATGGCGTTGCCGTCGATTTGCTGAAAGCTATTTGCCGAAGTACGGCGTAGAGATCGTCGTCGAAACAGTCATGGCGATCATTGTGAAATGGCACAAGACAGCTCCTGGCTCGCCGATCTTTTCAAGGAAGTTTGCAGTGGCCGCCATTGTTCTTATTATCGTCGTTGTTTACGTTGGCAACTTAGGAAAGATGATGAACGTTGATGGTCAAGTCGAGTACATTGCGGACGGAGGGAATGCAGAAAAGTTCAGGTTTGTTGCTCAACTATCAATTACAAGGCTTCACAAGACATCTACGCCCAAATCTCGACAATATTGACGTACACGAGGGAAGAATTCTATAACAGCACCGCCCACGACAGAGCAAGAAGTGGGCCCCGGGGCCTCAGGCTATGATCACAGTTTTCGGTGAGCAGATAATGTGAACACACCTTTTTTACTAGTGCCCACACCGAAATTCGGGAACAGTTCCCGTGCCCAGGTACAAGGTTTCGACATTGTGCTCGGGCACTGAATGGTGCTTGGGTACTTGGAGTCCCCAGTGTCTGAACGCAACATTATTTTGTGCCGATGCTCAGGCACCAGTGCTTGGGCACCAACAAGTGCGAACACAGCCTCAGTCGTTTTGTTTCGTTCATCTCGTTTCTTATTTGAAGGGGAAAAGTAAAATACTGCTAACTTGATAAGTTCATTCTCCTGTCGGTTTGGCGATGACGAATTTTAATACTTATGGATTTTCTCTTTTCATTGTTTCATCTACAGAACAACCTCCAATAGCTGCCAACCGAAGGATAGTATACTTTTCCTGAAAACCCACAAGACAGGAAGCAGTACCATAACTAACATTCTAAACAGATATGGCGACTTTCACAATCTGACTTTCGCTCTTCCACATGATGGCTTTTATAACTTCTTCTGGCCCTTGTCGTTTGAGAAATCCTTTATTGCAGGCTTAAAAGGAAAGAAACCAAACATTTTGTGCAATCACGCAAGATGGAACAAGCAGACGATGAAAGAATTAATGGGGCAAGGTACAGTTTTCATCACAATCCTTCGAAATCCAGTTTCGCAGTTTGAATCAACGTTTTCATACATGGAATTCGCTCAATTGCTGGGAATCAAAGCTACCAAAGACCCCTTGGTGACCTTTTTTGAGGACCCTGGTAAAACCATGGCGAAAATTTCAGACCTTTCAGTCTCAGGATCTGTTTTACTACCTTACTTAAACTTGCTAAGAAACGGACAATCCTTCGATTTAGGATTAGAAAGCGTACAATTTTTCATCAAAGAAAAGACAAGCCATGCAATAACTGAACTCGACAGTAGTTTTGACCTCGTTCTCATGATGGAGTATTTTGACGAGTCTCTCATTCTTCTCGCCCGCGAGCTCTGCTGGGATATACGAGATGTCGCGTATTTTAAGCTGAACCAGCGAAGATCATCCGACGTAAAAACGAAACTTTCCGACGAACTCGTGCAAACGATTCGGCAGTGGAACAAGGCTGATGTACTCCTGTACGATTATTTCAACAGTACGTTTTGGAAGAAAGTTGAGGAGCTTGGTAAAGCATTTTGGAGTGATGTTAGTCGTTTGAGACACTACAACAAAGTTTTGGAGGATGCTTGCTTGCTCCCCGGTGAACATTATGCAAAGGCCTACACAAGACAATCGAAACAAATTCTTGGCTATGGCTTAAAGAATAACCTTGACCCTCACTTAAAACTTCTTTGTGGAAAAATGATAACTAATGAGATAGACTACATTGAATACTTGAGGAAAATAACGTTATTTCGAATACGCTCGCAGGACACGAGAGACTAATGTAAATAATAATAATAATTGTTATAAGAACAACTTTATTCATAAAACTATCAAACATACTCTATAATAATAATAATAATAATAATAATAATAATAATAATAACGGTTTGATTACCAAATCCTAAAATAAAAATTGGCTCCTTGACGCCAATATGAAAGGCTAACAGCTATACTCCAACAGTTCGAAATCCCAAGAGAAATGCTATAAATACAGTATTTATTTGAACACAATGTTATTCAAATTTGAGCCTTATTTATTTTTAAATTTTACCTCATGTACCATATCTCATAATCACTGATTGGTTAAGAAAACCTAAGTCAGATATATCGCTAGGTGTTTCGAGAAAACTGCAGGAGTCCCAACTACTGACTGTCAAGACAGATGTTCATTTAGTTCATCACAGGGTAAGATGTCTCCTTCCCCCCTCCCTCCCCGCCAAACCCTTTCCGAAGGGCACGAAATGCAGCTACCTCGGCCACGCTCTCTCTCTCACACACACAGTCCTTCTTAATGGTTTCCTTCAACGGTCTTGATAACAAGGAAGAGAAAGGGGAGAAAGACTGAGATTTAGATTGGACAGAGTGGAAGGCTCAAGTAAGAGCTGGTCTCAGTGGGGTTAGCCGTAAAACGGACTAAAACTTTAGTCGTAGGCGTAAATATTGGAAAATTTTAACTGTTAGTCGTCAAAAATATTAACCGTAAAAAAAAAAAAAAAAAAAAGTAGCTACGAAAGTGAAAGTCTCAAGATCTCTTGTCAAGAATTTTTGTGTCGTGTCTTGCATTTTTGTGTTTTGGCATGGTAGTACAGGGAAAAACTGGGAGACTAATGGTCACTAATGTTCGGCGAACCAGAAGTGTCAGAAGTGTCTTTTAACAGTGTGTCTGTCGAGTGCGTCAAAGACTGATATAAGACACAGTGATTACTGGGCGGATTTAATGATTGGCCAGATTTTTCACTGCTTTCATTGAGGGTTGGTTTTAAATAATTCATACGAAACGTCAAGTTAAAGTAAAATCTTCAAACCAGGCGTAATCCTAGCCTTGGGTCATGTTTGTTACCACTCTTGTTCTTAAGCTCAAAAACTCCAAACGTTAGCTTCTCAAGGTTCGCTTCGGGCGGATAATTTACCTCAATCGAACATCAAGCAGCAAAGCAAAACACCATAGTTTCTTAAGAAGCTCAGCACTTTGACACTTTCTTTTAGCACTTTGACGTTACATGTACTGTATTCTGTTTCTGTCTTTGCATTTACCTTCATCAACCTCAAATTTATACTGTGACTGAGTGTTTCACTTGGCCGTTGACACACTTGCCCTTCGGATCTAGAAATCAACGTACCTATTGACAGTCTAGTTACTTCGTATTTCGGACAGGCATTGCTTTTCGCGCGGAAACTAGTCTCCTTCGCATCGTCGCTTGGCGGTCTCCATACATAAGAAGGAGCGTTTCACAAGAATTTAATACTAAAAAAATGTGCCTTTATTATTATTATTATTATTATTATTATTATTATTATTATTATTATTTTTAACTTCGCCTGACAAAAATACTCAACTTATATACAACAAAATTCATTAGGCAGGGAGACCATTATAGGTTGGAAGTTCAGCACTTTGTAGGGCTTGCCACAAGTTGCTAGGTAACTTTTTTTGTTTTGAGCAACTTTTTGCATTCTGAGCAATTTCTAGTTTTCTAGATATCGGAGGAGCTTTTACGACTTTAATTGGCCATGCTTCCATATTTTATTTCCATGTTTCAGTAGACAATTTGTGAATTTCCTGTTAAAAAGGAGCAGTTCCTCCCCCCTGCGGCAGATCATGGGCGTAAGATGTATGCAGCCGGGCTGCTAGGTCAGCTGTTTTTCAAAGAAAATCCAAAATAGCGGACGAAGATTTACGCTCCACTGATTGGAGTGTTTCAGGTTACGAAGGTTATTCAGATCCTTTGAGGGTAGCCGCAGAAGCAGGGGCAAGACTGAGTACTCCAGCGAAAATGAAAATGGTTAGAAGTCTTGACCGTGAACAGCAACGACAATGTTTTTGGCTCATAATAGAATTTTTACAAGATTAATATTGTTATATTGATATTGATGCGTAGTATTTACTCATAGGCGACGCTGGTTACAACGCAAAATTGCACAAAAATGCTCAGAAATTTTACTTTTGTTGTACCGATGACATATTTTTGCATCAGGCCAAATAAAAGAAGAGAGAAACAAAAAACGTTTTTGCTTTTTGTAGCAACTTCTGAGCAACTTTCGTTACGAAAAGCAACTTTTGACTTTTTTTGGAGCAACTTTTGAACAACTTTTTGAGAAATTTCGGGCAACTTCTTGGGAAATCTCGAGCAACTTGTGGCAAGCCCTAGCACTTTGGCCTATTCTCCCACGTTCCACGTCAATAAATAGATCTCATCGGCGCAATGATGTCATCCCTGTTTTTAGGTTGTCATTTTACAATATTATGGGATATGGTAAACGTCGTTCCGGTTCATTGGTAAGATGGCGTATCAGCAACCACTGCAGCAACAGCCAGGTATTTTAACTCTCAGTTTTTTTACTTTTCCACTAAACCAAGGGTTAGTGACGTAGCTGTTAGGTAACACTTAGCTTCTGACAAATGTCATGGCCGTTTGTTGTGGAAGTAAGCTTATATTTTTGGTACTTCATGTGAAGTTTGATGGCGCAGCATTGGAAGTTCACACCCATTTTGGCCGTTTTATTTTTGTTACAGACCCAGATTTAAGGTATTAACTTTCACCAAATATTTGCTTTCTAAGGTCAATCGATCGATCGACTGAATAGTTATGTTCAGTGGTGCATTCAATCCAGTTCATAAGTAAAATTATTCTTTGTTTGTACTAGTGAACGCTGAGTCCTTGTTAACGAGTCCTTAGCTAGCCTTAAAAAGACAGCTACATGTAAGCTAATACGTTATGGTTCCACAACACAAGCAGGTAGCAATAGCTTCAAACTCTCTGCAAGAATCTCAAGCAAAGAGTGAAATATGCATGCACAGTGCTGTAAAAGTTTGATCAAAATCGTGTTTATACTCGCTTTCAGCCGTCTGGCAAGTAAACCAGTCTAAAGTTCGACAACAGGCTTTTTCAAGTACTTAAACCTAATATTACACGCTAATTATCAGTAAAATACTCAGCGGCCGATACTTAAAGTATATTTCTGATACTTTAAGATCCTTGAAATTAAAAGATTGTCGTAATATTTCACAAAGGTGTACGCAACCTTAGTTTTAGTTTATAAGTGTTATCTATATGCAAGAATCACTAATTTTATAATTTTACCTCCTGATTAAGTCTAATTTTTCTCTTCTTCACTCTTTTCTGAATATTACTTGGATATGATATTATTTATTTTTTGGCTGGCCAATATTTAGCATACTTGGTTGCTATAGTAGAGATCAATGTATGCATACATGTATGTAAAAACCACTTAAAAGCAAGACCCCTGGAAGGTTTCATAAATGACTTCTCACTGTGCTTGTGTTAGCCTGACTTGTAGGAGCAACACAAGAGTAAGTACAAGCACAAGAAAAAAGTCTTCCTTTTCTTGTGGCTACACTTGTTTTTGTGTACTTCACTCCAGTTGATGCATACCTTTTGTGTCCAATGTTCTCTTGTACACGTGCTCATGCCAAGTGGGGTGCCGGATTGAAGAATGATAATTCAGTGCTTTTAGTAACAAGGTGTGAGACATAATGAGCTTTGTTCTTATTTGTGAGAACAAAATTATAAGTATGGCAAGTGGTCATCTCATGCAGGTAAAACTATTTGAACTGAACTTCTTTATAAGAACTGTTTCTGCTTAATACACTTCTCCTCATCCTTGGCTTCTGTACGATTGTACATATTTTTAGCTAGTGTCAGTAGAATTCTACTAGTACACTAATGTAAATGCTGTAATCTGATTGGTTGAGCTATTGCACACTACCAGCCATGAGTGTTCAATTTTTAGAGCTTGTCATGTCTTTTTTTCAAATAAGTAGCATAGCTCATTTATGTTTCTTGGTGTATTTTATTGCTAATCTTTATAGGAGTTCCTGGACAAGTACAGTGGATGGCAGCACCTCAGGCTCCGATGGGCTGCCCTCCAGGTCTAGAGTACCTTACTGCAATTGATCAGTTGCTCGTGCAACAACAGGTTGAGTTACTGGAAGGTAATTAAAGATAAATAAGTTAAAATATATTGTCTAATAATATAGACTGACAGGTAAACAAATAATCTAGTGAGACAGTCAGTCCATCAGTCAGTCAGTTAGACAGACAGACAGACAGTCAGTGACTATCGATCAGTCAGTGTAAAATGGGATTGACACGCCTACGTGACTCCTATGGTTCTTGACATTTACCGTTCTCTTTTTGGTCTCTTGACCTTTCTTTGCTTCTCACGTGTTTATCAAGGGCACTTAATGTTGTGTTAAATTAGGAGGAATTTTAAGTAGAGGAGCCATTAGACTGTTCTTTAGCAAATATCTAGGGATCATAAGTTTCTGCATGGTTTCTGCTGTTATCTGCATGTCGCTTTGCAGAGTTTGACACTGTCTAATTTGCCTTGTGTTTGTATGTTTAAGCTCATTTTAGTTGGACAGTCATTTAGCTGTTAGTCAGTCAATCAGTCATCCCCATTGTAATCTGTTGGTCATCCCTTGGTGAGTTTCTAATAAACAATTAGATGATGAGCTCAAGATTTCTACTGTGTGATAGTTGACGAGGACGCACCCCGAGACAATTATCATGCGTGGAAATTGAGAGCAAATAATCTAATTGTTTTAGAATAAATCTACTAGTCATTCAAAACTTTATTTAAAGCCTCTCTACAGACACTTCGAAAACGCCGAGAAGGGGACGTCATTTTGGTAACAAGGGTATACTGCTATGCTACTTGCTATCTACCACGGAATAGATAGTGAGTAGCATAGCCAATCAGAGAACTGCATTTGTGATAGAACGCTAGTAGATTTATACTAATGATCAATATAATATTGTAAACCCCCTCTGTGTAAATGGCTAATACCAAATCAGCAGGTATTGTATGACACATCTGATCTAATTTATTGCATGTAGGTCTTGTTCTTTGGCATGATGCATTTCTGACTTGATCCAACTTTTTTTGTTCTGATCAGCTTTTACTGGATTTGAAACAAACAACAAGTACAAGATATGTAATGCCATGGGTCAACAAGTCTACTTTGCCGCTGAAGGTAATGCTGCCAGTAACAGATATCAACAACAGAGGAACTTATTCAAGTATCTCTGGATTCATACAATGTAGTTTACCTTAAAGTACCTTTTGTTAATCTCCCCAAAAATGACAACCCCATCAGTATTTGTGATCAGTCAATGCATAGTTTGTCAATGACGTGGCTAAGAACTGTCTGTGGGCTAATTTCACTGACTGATTGAGACCGGGGGCAGGGCATTCTTGGGTTTCACACGACATCACAAGCTTTGCTCAAATCAGTGTCCGCCATGTTGGTGTCCCTCAGGTGTCAAATTTATGCTAATAATAGTCCATTTCTACAGTGAATCGCTCTATTATTTCGGCAACTACATGAATATCCAGGAAGACAAAATCGATAAAAGTACCACGCATTCATCTAAAGGTATCCCAGTGTTCTCTGAGTATGCTAAAAGCTTAGAGAGTCGAGTAAAGGAAAGATATTCGCAAAAGATCTCGGTCATTGGTGTTGACCCGGCAAGCATACCAACCAAGCAGTTCAGTCCAGAATGCTTGCCTCCTGTGGAAGTCTTGGACTTGCTGAGTTACCGCGTTCTTGAGACCAGCTTCTACACCAACAAGCAGTTCAAGGCGTTCAAGAGTCTGGAGGCATTTAACCAAATGGTGTCAGGATTTGTGACCTCAGTTGTAGGCAAAGTAATCACCGGCAAGTATGTTGTGAGAGCACATGTTCAGCATTCACAGGGTATGAATGATCCTTTAGTGAACATTTGGGTCATTTCCGAAAGCGATGGGACTATTTTGTCAGCCCATTGCTTGGGATGCAAAGTTGGACTGGCTGAGTCATGCTCACATATCACGAGTGTTTTATTTTATTTAGAGGCAACTACACGAATTCATGGTAAGCTCGCTTGCATGCAGGTAAAATGCTCATGGATTTTGCCGACATATGTCAATGAAGTGCCGTATGCGAGGGCTAAGGACATCGATTTTTCATCGGCTAAGAAGCTCAAAGAAAAGCTCAACCAGAAAATTGAGGATCTACAACAGCTGCACGCCTCCAACCACACAGCAGTTTCTAGTTCTGGGACTGCATTGGCCGGCACATCAGCGCCTCAGCACATGCAGCGCACATCGCTTCCTTCGAAAGAGGAAATGGATCAACTTTATGCCAAACTCAATCAGTGCAAAATTAAAGCAGTAACTTTAAATTTAATCAATCCTTTTGCTAAACAATTTATTGAGTTATTTTTTGTAAAAAAAAATACCTCTTAGTCGGCACGTCGGGTATGTTATGGACGGGTCAATGGGTGAGTGAGTGAGTGAGTGAGTGAATGAGTGAGTGAGTGAGTGAGAGATGTATGTATGTCACACCAATCAGATTGGATCTACTATGAACAGCCAATCAAATTTCTTGTTGTAAAGGTAAATGGTACGTGAGAAACACAAGGTATGTAT
>Ga0126339_10001664_pt1 | contig 15366 bp, 10 predicted proteins | sample OrbTmetagenome_2_FD_92532 | JGI IMG/M metagenome (GOLD analysis project Ga0126339, IMG submission 92532) | Coral microbial communities from Petempiche,Puerto Morelos, Mexico - Orbicella T R C metagenome | ecosystem: Host-associated > Invertebrates > Cnidaria > Coral | place: Petempiche,Puerto... | reverse complement strand
CCGTTTGAGTGTTATTAAAAAACCCAACGGGAGAGCTTAAGGGGGGCCGCCCTGGGGCCCCCCCCCCCTTTTCCCCCTTCCCCCTCACCCCCCCAGCCCCCCCGGCCCCCCCCCCCCCACCTTCCTCAACCTCCCCAACCCCCAGGATTGACCACGGCAAATTATTCTTTTTGTCCTGGGCTCCTAAAAAAATGGCTTGGGCTCCTTTACAATTCTGTAGGCAACAGCCTTGAGTATAATCATGTAACATGTAATGTAGAACTAACATAATTGTCTTTTGAAATGAATATTTGTTTTACCGGCACCATAGGTTCGCAATGCAGATGTTGGATGGAAGGAGACCAAAAAGACTTTGCGCAAAGATCATCGCTGGGGAATGGCTGATGCTCTAAGTAAAAGTGACAAAGAAATACTCTTTAAAGAGCACATTGAAAGTTTAAACCAGAGAAAAAAGGAGCAGTTTAGAAAACTACTGGATGATACTCATGAGGTACAAGCCTTCGCAATGACCTGTTTTCAGTGAATAACCGTTTATAGCATCCTCTTAATGACAGACATATATTGTTGGTAATAATGCCTAATAATTTTCTATTTTGCAGTTGACTCTTACCTCATCCTGGAGAAGTATTAGAAAAATTATCAAGGAAGACCCCAGATATTCCAAGTTTTCCAGTCAGGATAGAGTAAGTTAATAAGTTAAATAATTACTTACTAATTCTCATCAGCTACATGTAATTAACAATGGGACAAAGATTTTGTGTGCTGCTATTGCAAAACAGTGTAACACAAGAACAGAGTTGAAATTTAAGCAAATGTTATGAGAAGATTTCTAAAGTTAGTCCGAAGAACCCTAGAGTCTCTTCAGAAATGTTGATGATTACTGACGGTCACCGAAAGGTCTTCTATAGATCATACATATGCAGAGGTAAGGTTGTTAACAATGATAAATGAATATATTAACGTCACCTTATATATTTAATGATAGTAAACTACTTAATTTGTTGTAGAAGCGTGAAGAAGAGTTTAATCAGTATCTTCGTGACAAACTGGCTGATGCTAAAGGGGACTTCAGACAGCTACTCAAAGAAACACACTCTCTTACACACAAGTAAGAAAATACATGTACAATTATGTTATCACCTGTTACTTGTTAACTTTACTACTGTTAATTGGCTCTCCCCTTTTAAGCAAATCACTGGGTAAACTGCATAACCTGCTGTTTATCCAAGGGTTTCAATAAGGGCTGGGCACTGGGCAAATTGACCGGCTGCAGTAAGGATGATTTTGGCTGCCTGGTTTGACCATCTAGAGGAACGTTTTTCTTATAAAGAAGTTCAGTTCAAACAATTTTGCCCACCTGTGAAAACCAGTTGCCCTCCTGCTGTAACCATTAATGAAACCCCTGGTTTATCAATAGCTGAGAAGATTCATTTTGTCTTTTACTTCTTTAGAACAAAGAAACTCGTTGAAGAATCAAATAAACATCTAAGAGACATCGAAGACACACTGAAGGTGAGTGTTTCAGTGATCAAAATGGTATCAAAACTAATGCACATAAGGTTACTGTTGGAGAAAGGTGATGTTTGTAACTTCTGTCAAAAAAGTTGTTATAATATTTTCCTAAAAGATCGTGAATATTTCATGATAATGTCAGTGATAATTTTTTATTATTTTTCTTTCACCTTGTAGAAAGACAAAAGATATTTGATACTGGAATGTGTTCCCGAGGAGCGAAATAGACTACTTAATAATTACATCGACGAATTGTTTCGAACTGGACCACCTCCACCACCCACAGCCTCGGCACCATCAAACAGATCCAAAATCCACTCATAAACAGGGAAAAAACCTTAATCATAACTTTTCTTCTTACTGTAGATCTATTAGCTGGAACAGTGTCTTTTCATAGGTCACTGATATGACTTCCTGAGTTACTCCTTTTATCTTCTTCACTCCAGCCTTAACCATGGCAGTGTTAACTTAAATAGATCGAGGTGTATGTTTCTTTTGAAAACCAATCAAGGATTAGTTGTGAATTTTTAAAGTGTACTATTACCAAAGAATGCATTTTACTGAATCTGATTTAATCATTATTGTTGAGAAACAAGGTGTTGAACCTCTCTAGGTTTATCATGCCAGGGACAGTCCTTAAAGCCAGTCAAGGATAACCATTGTAGAGAAGTTGTTTGATGGATTGGTAAACAATAGCCTGGGTGTACTGTAGGCGCAGGCTATGGTAATTATTATTGTCACAAGTCACAACAAAAGCTTGGCCACTAGGAAAAGGGGAACTGCAAGTTATGAGTATTGCTGTAGAACCATAAAGATTTGAGTGTAAAGCATTAGGTAGTTATCCTGTAATACATGTAAATCTGATACCCAAATCTCTCTGTCTTGCAGTGACCTTTAACATACCTTTGAATTATGCTACTTAGTGCAATTTTTAGACTTAATAATATTCTTATGATTTCTTTCCAATTTGCATGTAAAAAAGGCAACATTGTATTCAGGTAATTGAGTGAAATAAATTCATTTTGGCTTTTAAACAAATCCCATTGTGGCTAACATGTATCTTTGTTTGGAAAACATGTTTAAGAAAACTTCATGTTTTGCACACTGACAATAAACTTGGACAAAGAACTTTCTTCATAGACTTTTTGCATCTAATATACTTTCTGTGTGTCATCATTGGTTTCTTATGAGAAATCTTATTGTTCAACGTGTCTGAATGGTCCAACATTAACCTGTCCAATTGTATGTTTTTGACATGAGATCATCAGCTTGTAACGAGTGACTTGAATCTTAAAACCTGGGTGACTGTTATTTTCTGACCTATTGCTATTTCCCTTTGTCAGTAATTACCCTTTTCATGTAAAATGCTACTAAGCTTGTAGCTGTCACTTAAAACAGTCTTATTTTGGTGTCATGCAGGGGGTGGGGGAAGGGAGTGGGATTTTTCTTTCTGCCGGAACAGCCAGTGACAATAGATAGATTCATCCATAATTTGTATTCACATTCTGGTTGTCACGCAACTCAGACCATGTGATGATTCATTTGAGAGATTATAATTGTGCCATTTGCACAAGCAACTGATTGCATAGGAATATGCATACACAGAACAGTTGTCACCTCCCAAATGAATCATCACATGATTTAAATTGTGGCAACAAGGATGTAAACATGTTGGCCAAATCTGTTTATTGGGGATGTGTTACATGCTAAAGACAAAAGAGGTGTAAAATGCACATTAAATAAAGACAAAGTCATGGTTATCTTATTTTTACGTTTATTCAGAACAAAATAATTGGGTGAGGACATTTCCTTCCCATTATTTACTTTCGTTTATAAATCTAAAGATTCAGTATTGGTTTATACATGTACATCAAAGTAAAAATGTTGTAGAGGCAAACACAGTTACATGTATGTAAGGTACAAGTTATGCCTACAACCTTTTAAAGCATTACAACAACATTTTCAGTTTCTTTCCTGTGTTACATGCAGAAGAACATAATGTATCTTGATAACAGTGTCCTTTATCAGAGACAAATGAAACAAGTGGAACTTGTAACGATAACAAACTGCCGCAAAATGCATGCAAAGCCTCCTTGTCCCAGAATTGCCTTGAATGAAGATGTCACTATAATCGTTGGCTAGCTCCACAGTGATGTCAAATTTACCAAGCATCTTAAGTACATCAACTGATAATGAAAATGAAAGTGTAACTATGTACATTATTACTTTATAATATTTTGGCTTTATAACGACATTGACTTAATGATGGCCTGTAATAGACCTTTACTTAAATAACAGTTTTCTGTTACACAATCACATTTTACTCCCACTTTCACCCTACCCTGTTGGAGCCAGGGTTTTGGCATTTGTCTTCTATTGCAAGAAAACCTATCGAACTGAAAAGAACCCTTATGGCTTCCCTTGAACGACCTGTTAGCTTTCCAGGTCATAAACCAAAGCTGCTAGACCCAAAATCCTTGACCCCAAATCAAAGTGTATTACCTACTCACTGCAAGTAGACTCCAAAGATATTCTCTTGCTATAAAACGTATTCTCAAAGGAAGTAGTAAAAAGATGTTAATGTAATTGATTTTCGGTTTTCAACGAAAACTATACATATGAAGTGGGATCATAGATGCTGCCAACTTCATTGTATCAGTTTGCAGTGGACAAATCTGAAGTTTACTTTGAAAACACTGTTATAAGAATAATTTTGAGCGTTATGTGTGGACATCTTTTTGGTTAAATACAGTGCATGTAAGTTCAAGAGACTGACATTTATCATCTAACAATACATGGAACTACAAACTTAATTGGATCAGTAAAACTGGTTCTCAGTATTTTACTGAGGAAGTGCGTGATAGTGCATGCTGTAAAGAAGAATACAAACTTCATGGTAAAACACTGGCACAGAAGCAGGTGATAGTAAATACTTATTTACTTCCTGGCCTCTAGCTGTGTAAATTAACCCTTCACCTACAAAATGCTGTCAAAAATTACTTTCAAATTTCAGCTTTGGAAAATGAACAGCACTAGTCCACATGAAAGTACTGCTCAATAACTTCATTTGAAATTGTTGGATTTAATCCACAGAATTAAAAGTGCTGTCCACACTACATAATTTTAAAATTCACAAAAGGAGAAATATTCATTTAAATAAAACTCATTACCATGTGTATACACCTGAACAAATGTAATGGAAAATATAAAACAGCAGCTATGTTGTGCAAAATTACCCCCATTTCCCATGGCAACGTAATCATTCTATGAAAAGATTTTCCCCATAAAAACCTGAACTTCCTCAAGATGTAGTGCCCAAATAACATTGTAAATACTTGGTGGGTGGGAAAAAATTTTAAATAATTTTACATATTTTTTATCTGGCTAAGCTACCTTTTTTTTATATTTACACAATTATTACAGTAACTGTGCTGGTAAAATTATGATTCTTACTTTCCCACTATTTCTAATAAATTTGTACAAACAGCAAAACCTTTGACCTTTAGTGAGTTGTAACTATGTTGAACTGGATTTTAACTGTGCTGAATATATTGAGAATTTAAAAGAGAAGTTAAACCCAACTTGTAAAGGTAAATTTGGAAGCAGGTTTTACTGTAAGTACAATAGTCATTAATGTTGGGTTGAAAATCTAAGCTGATAAAGCAAGAGGTTGCACAGTTTCAGAAACTGGCAAATAGTAACTATGACCACGGTTATCATGACTGTAGAAGTACCCTCGCTGTGGACCTTGCTGCCACTGTTGAATTCCCTGCGCTGGACAACTCCTTGGACGGTCACCAGTGAAGGTGTCGTTGTACGTTGTATTCATTTCCATATCCCCACTTATCGCTCGGTGGACCTCATGACGTGCAGGCTTGGCAGGCGGTACATACTGCCCTCTGTAATGACTCCGCATGGTGGACTCACCCTGGAATTTTCCAGACGGTGGTCTGTACTCATCAGGTCGGCCGCTCTTGTGTGTCGCCTGCATCTGCCACGCTTGGAATGCATCCTTATGTGTTGTGCTGTCGTCAAAAGGTTTGCCAGAAGCAAAAGGTGCCACGGGAGGCTTTGCACTTTCAGCCGGTGGCACCCCCCATTTTGGGTAGTCATGTTGGAAAGTGGTATCAGTGGAAAACTTGGCTATTGGTGGCCTGTAAGGTTCCTTAGCGCGCACCTCACGTTTTGGAATAGCCCATCGCCTGTAAGTCACACCAGTAGTAGTGTCCCCTTCAAATGGCTTATTTGACTTAATTACATCCTGTGTTGGCTTAAAACTAGAGGCGGGTCTGCCCCCTCTGTAAGCAAAATCATCCATGAATGTGGTGTTTCCCTTGAAAGGTTGGCTAGTGGTGGGGCGTTTCTCTACTGGCTTGGCTGATTCCGCCGGGAGTACTTCCTTCCGGGTGTAATCAAGCCTGGTGGTCGTGTCTTGTTCCATAGGACCTCTATTTACACGGAGTTCTGAATTCGGGGGCCTGATCTGAGGACGCCTGCCAACAAAATACCCAGGGTAGTCGGTTTGAAAGATCGTTTTACCATCCATTTTCCCGTCTCGAGCAGCTGGCGTTGCGTCCGGTTTCATACTTCCCATTTTACACAGCTTTAAGTCCCACGACCTGTACGTATCTTGATGAACTGTACTGCTGTCGAACGGAGTACTATGGGCATGAAACGTCGCCAAAGGCTTGGCTGATGTGGCAGGAGGGACAACAGTTCCGGGGTAGTCGTGCTTGTAGCTGCTTTGCCCCGCCATCAGCCCCGGGGGTTTGACGTACTGCGCTTTATCGCGTTTCGCTGGCGGAGCGTACGAATGTGGAATGTAATCCGTCATGTAGTTTGTTCGTTCCTCCATTGGCTGCGAAGAGACCTTGACAGAGTAGTCCGGTTTAAACGGTAAACGGCGATCGAGAGCATGTCTCTTGTAGCGATCTTGATACTCGGTGAATCGACAAGGATGCACTGGAGTTTTTGCCTCGGGCCTATGGGCACAACGATGCCTCCTAAACAACGAGAAATACAATACAAATTAGACTTCTGACTCGCCCAAGAATTATCTGTAACTTAACAATTTCCTCATGTTAAAAAACAAAAGTCATTGAAAGCAGGCCGCGACGATGAATTAAAAGCAAAGAGCAACAGACCAGACGGAAAACATCGAAAATCGCATTAAAAAGCTTCTTTTTCACTTACCCACAGGTACAAATTTGGCAAATACACAGCGGGTTGACCATGTTGGAAAGGCCCTCTACTTGAACTGCATGTAATTTCAGTAAATAGACACGATCAAACCACAAAACTCATCGCTTCTAGTTGCATAGAGGAAAGTTGTTTATCGTCGTTGCCATTGCCGCGTCTGTTGCCACGCGCGCAAGTGAACCTGGTTAATAACAATGGCTATTGTTATTGACGCACTGTAATTGGTTAATTGGATTTTCATTACGTGACGTAGAAAACTTGAAAAAGGAGATAATTAAAAATATTGGCTCTGATTTCAGTAAAATTAATATATTTCCTTCTAAATTGATATTTCCTTCGACGAGTTCTGAAAAACCTGAACCTTCATCAGTTTATTTTAATTGGCAAAGAAACTACATTTTATGTCAAAAGTTGTAAATAGTAATAACGCAGTGCCAAATTAAAAACGATGTTTACAGCAAATGTTTCGGCCCCAGCGTTAAGTTGGGTTCATTTCATCGCCAGTGCTAAGTTGAGTTCATTTCATCGCGGCGTGCTTTCAATGACATTTTATGTCAGTTTGTTGAAACCATTGACAACACCCACAGCCTCCGGCAAAACTTCGCCTAGCAACAAATAATAGAACTTTTGAAGTCTGGAGAGTTAAATTTTCTTCGCTTGACAGCGTGGAACCTGAATAATAGTGAATACAAAGCTAGAACAATCGAGACAACTGGTTAAACAGTCAACAATCGCAAAGTCTGGAGTGGCTAAAAAAATATTAAATTCAACCCACTATTTTAGCTTATAATCCCATGATTATCCTTCGGCTTTTGTATCTTTGAATTGAGTTCGATGTAATCTAGTAGTTGCAGTGTTCTGACGATTATTATATTCCTTTAATTCTTTCCGCACGGTTTCAGATTCCGTTTTAATTTATTCACACTTGAAACCGTACCGGAAAAACAAACAGCTGCCTTATCATCAAAATTAAACTGCTCCTTTATATGTTGATACACGACTGACAAGGGTTAATATGACTTTTGTGCATATGACTTTTGTGCATATGACTGACTAGTGAAGAAACTCCCGTGTGTCCTTTTGATACTGTACAGTCAGCTGGTTAAACACTCATCGCATAAGTTTGTTTGAATTTGTTTCTCGTATTTATGGAAACACGGGATTTATAATATTGTGTGTGGGTACGTTAATACGCGCTTTTGGCCGGGAGAAAACCAGCCTTACGTATACCTTACGAAAAGATTGTTAAGATATTAAACCTGAAAATCCCGTGACAAAAAGGAGCAAATCAAACTAAAACATTCCCCCACCCCTCCCATCTGAGGATGGTTATTGTAGTCTTCCCCAGTGCTCTTCCAACGCGCTCTCGATTGTGTTTTGGCGGGAAAATCTCTTGCCCACCCGCGGCAAAACCAACTAGCCTAAAATGTTGATATTTTTCACCGTTGAGTTTCAAGCGGCACCGCAGAGTGAAACGACTTTTTTCCCCGTAACTTTTGAGGTGGAATTGATTAATTAGCAATTCCAAGGAATCGAAGCCGTTCCTGGATAACACCTGGAGGGTTTATTCTATCATTTTCCAGTGGACAAGCGTTCTTGATGAGAATACGTAAGGAAGTTTGACCCGATTGGTAACGATCGGTAAGGAAACGTACCTGGAGTTTGTTTGAAGTTTAGACCAAATCTTTAACTTATTTGAGCCCGTTGACAAAATTGCTTTCATTAGCACTTTTTTTGATTCAGTTATCAAATATTACAAAAACAGAATCTGCTTCACTGACCATTGACTGTGCAGTACTTTTACAGAGTTAAACACAGTTTCTTTCTCCTATTATTTCAGAGAGGGCAAAAGGCTTTCGAAGTTAATACTAGTAATAATAGTAACAAAAAAAACATTAACTACAGGGGCGGATCCAGGATTTTTCTTCGGAGGGGCTGCACCACTAAGGAATGGCATAACTGACTGGTGAGGTAAACAAATTTTAAAAGCAAATATGTGGGCAACCCCACATATATTTGCACTTTTGCCGAGGTAAACAAAATTCATTTCTCCCCTCACTTCAGAAAGAGCAAAGGCTCTTGAAACTAATATTATTTAAAACAAAACCTTCTAGTTCACACTTTACGAAACAAAATAAAATAAGCTAAAGTATATAGTTTTTAGAAGGTTTCTTTTTTCAAATTTTCGTACTCAGGCTCAATCAAGCTTTTGCCTATCAACCTAATGGTAGCATAGAAACAGTTAAGCTTAACAGAATTCATGAATTTTCACAATTTAACGATACATGGAACACAACAGTCCTCTGCCGGATCAGATCAGACCCCTTGGGGGTCATTTCAAGCACCAACTTGTTCATCAAGGTGGCAAAGGCATGAACCTATAGCTTGGAAAGAAATATTGGAAGGTCCTGGAGAGTGCCAAAATCCTATTTTGCTGTCTCGACCGGGCCAGAAAGTTGTGAGAGCTATAAGAGAAATTTATGGACCGCGTCAAGGCGTGACTAATCAGTGTACTACACAACAAGGTAAGTCTTTAAGAGACAATGTCCACTAACGTAGAGCGGGCGAGCCACTCGTGGCACATGATGAAAAATCTGTTCAATCCGCATCACAATAACACTCCATTTTGAGCCTGGAAACTTATTTTTGAGGGGTTTACAAGTATTTTGAGGCTAATTATACTTTTGTGGTTTTATTTTCAAGGTCACGACGAGCCGCTTAAAATCACTAAAATTCCCTTCCTCAAAATTCTTAATTTTGCACACTTTTTCAATCGGCAAATTCACTACCCGGTGCAACACCAAAACACCTAAAATTCTAACATTTCGAAAGAAGAAATGTCAGTGTATATTCTGGTATAAAATTTATTTTCGAGCCTTTCTTTAGCGCTGAATACTAACGCTCTCATAATCGTGATAATCACAACACCAACCAGCTAAAAACGAAAACAATAGGCAAGTGTCTGTGACCAGATAATCAAAAGGAACGTGAATATGTCTTCTTGCATTTGATTTCCTTGGTGTTTGGACTTAAACTATATGGCATAAAAGTCATGTTTAGCTCACCTTCTGTAAGATATTACATTCAAATATTAAGTGCTGGTGTATTCAGAATCCTACACGATAACCATTGCGACACGTGGAGTTCGGCAAAGTACATCATCTTCTTATTGACATTCAATCAATGACTCCGAGATAATCCGCTACATTCCTATCTCTTGTTCTTAAACAGCAATCCATAAAAGTTAGGAAGCCTTCCAGCGTCAGTCCCTTGCTTGCTAAAGCGAAATACTTATGGGCTGTTCTGCCTGCGGCTCGTGTTTTCTATACATCTCCCTCGTGTTCTCAAATGCCCGTCATATTTTATGATGATACCCACTTGTATTTCAGTCTTTTGTCAAGCTAATGTTGCTTTTTGAACAAACGAACGAACAAAAAATCAAACAAACAAACAAAACAAGCAAACTTTTCAGTTTTAAAATTAACTCATTATCTTCTCAAGTTTTAAGTTTGTCCTAAATAAATTGTAGTGTTGTGAATGACACTCTGCTCAAAGCAGTAATAACCATTTTAACGACTGATTCTGGAGAGCTGGTACACCGACTTTGAGGAATCACCTCTTGACAGATGCCTTACAGACGACTTATTTACGACATAAACAAAGCCGAAGGACGGACTTAATGACCGGTGTCTTAGTTGTATAATAAGTTCCGCCCACCCTTATTGACACCATACGCACATGCAAATAACATGATCATGACACAACAGATTGCTTTTACGGGTGATTGCTATCATGATTAAAGGATGACATTGCAAAATTTGGTACTTGAGGTAATGAGATGTTTAACCCGCAAACTGAGGATCAAATTGAATGCGTTGGGTGGAAACACGCATCGCCGTTATATGGGTCTGTTTTTAGCGAACAAAAGACCGCAATCAACACTTGTGGAATGGCGTTTTCTACATTTCTCGAGTGTTCTCAAATCTCCGGAGTGTTTTGTCACAGTATAATGCACGGCTTAGGCTTCTTTATTTGCTATATGATATAGAGGTAATGTGGCGGAAAACAATAAAACACGCTTTTTCTACTTTTTATACTCTATTAGAAAACAGTCCAAAGAAAATACGCGCGCTGATTGGTTAAAAATCGTGTTTCTATTAAACAATTAGATTATGAGCTCGAGATTTCTATCACGCATAGAAATCGAGAGGGAATAATCTAATTGTTTCAGTATAAATCTACTAGTCGTTCAAAAATTTATTTAAATCCTCTTCACAGACAAATGCACTTCAAAACGGCAAGAAACGGCCGTCATTTTGTTAACAAGGGCTCACGTCTACGCTACTCACTATCTATCACAGAATAGATAGTGAGTAGCGTAGCCAATCAGAGAACGGCATTCGTGAAAGAACGTTAGTAGATTTATACTGAAAGTCGATAGAAACACGGTACATGTTTTCTATTTCTTAAAGAAAACATGGGATTTGAACCAATCAGAGCGCGCGCAGGGTCCTATCTATATTATAATAAATAATAAGATAGTGTAATTTGAGGTTCCTGGTGCTGAAAATTCCACTTGCGTTTTGATCAGTTTTCCATTAATTCACAACTATAGTATAAACTAGCGCGGCCGCATTTTTTCCTTAGGAATAATTATTTTCCTTCGTCATTGACATATTTCTAGCTTCAGAATATTACCTTAGTGAACCAAAGGCTGAACCATGCAAGCATCTGTGTTTTACTGGAGATCCCACACTTGAAGAAAGAATTGATTTACAGGAGCTAAGCACGGTATCGCCTTGTGGTATACAGCAAAGGCTGCAAGCAAATGCGATAGCATTAAGGTATGCATGCATTGAACACTTTGGGAAATATTTATACACATTTTTATTTGGGCACAACTCACCCTTACTTCAGAAAAGCATCCGTACATTCAAAACGCGATCTCATCAGAAGTCAACTCTATCCTTTGCAAAGTTATCAATTCTCGCACACTACAAGTCGAAGTTGTCGCTTTATTTCTTCAGCGGGAAAAGATTAGGAAAAGGTTTCCACAAATAGAGCTAGTCTCTGATAACATATTCTTTGCTTTGTTAGAAATTTGTCTTCACCCCAGTTTAAGGAAGAGGAATCACCATACTTTGCCAAAACAGGTAACTGAATTAATAATGCTCCGCGTGAATGCGTCATTAATTTCAGCTGGAAATATTCACTCTTTATTTCAAAAATAAATTGACGCGTATGTCCCATGCACAGGCATTTCTCTGCCATCTGTAAGTTTTAGGATTGAGAAAGAACGAGTCATTGAGAATTTTTGCAACTGCCCTCAGGTTAAATTTATACATGCATTACTTCAAAAACGTTAAGGTCTTCTTTGCACTAAATTAATACGAAATTCACGTAATCTTGAAAGTTTTTATTTGTAGCTAGACCCTGAGATTGTGCTGGAAACTAATCAGTGGCTGTTCTTCCTAACTCGCGATCGTTTATTTCCAGGATTGACCGACATATCCAATTTCTCCTCATAATATCAATATCATGATGGGTTATGGCAATTAAAAAAAATTCGTCTGCCTCAACTAGTTGGGGGATATTGCTTTGTATCAGTCAAGTTCTTATGTGAACTAACATTACAAGTAACTTGTTTTAGATACTTCCAGCTAATGAATGAGAAGTTCTCTTAGTCTTGAAGTCTTCTAGCCTTCAATACTTCCTTCTATATCGCCTTATTAAAAGGTTTCCGTGTAACTGCAAGGAACAGCAGCTGCACGCTTTGGAAAATGACCTTTGAGCTCTTTCTTTTTGATATTAAAGACCACACGTCATCAAGAGAGGAGAAGAATAACGATCAGTCAGGGAGAAACACTGAAAACGCAAACAAAAGGAAAGCACAGCAGAGTCCAATCACCAGTTACTTCAAAGAAAGGAAAACTGTTCAAGGGAACGATGCTAAGAGAGCACAAACAGCGGACACAGGTAAATAAACTTATATTATCCACCAGTCCTTTAAGACCGTATTCGATTACTTACACTGCGAAGGAATTTTTCCAGTAGCGTCACAAAATAGCAAACCTGAGTTTCCAAAGGCGCTTTTAACACTAAAAGTATCATGCTTTTGCTTATGCTGATAGTGCGGCTAAAGTTCTTAACGACAAATTTAAGTCGAGCATTTTCAGACCTTCAAGATCCTACTTTTAAAATCTGTAAATTCTTTCACTCACTCAGTTATATTGATGGCTACGCACTGCTTTCGTTCACTGCGTATTCCATGCTAAACTCAATGAGTCGCAATGCCTGGTTTCATTTATTAAGAGAGAATTCATCGACAGTTTATCGTTTCCGCAGAAACTACACCGAAAGAGAACGTCATCAAGAATCAAAAGCGAGGGAGTAAAACGTGGGAAAATCAGCCTATTAAAGTCTCGACGATGAGTCTAGGTCAAAGAGAGGTGTTTGAACAGAACCTCAAATCAGCAGAAGAGGTCGCGTGCACTCTGGTTTATGAAGACGGGTGGTCGCTCTTAAGACCGAACAAACAACAAGTATGTCATATCGTGGTGTAACCATAGAGGCATACTGGTATGCAGAACACAATACTGTGTTGAGATCTTATTTAAAGAATTTACATAGGTATCAAGCTATATCCTATACTTTCTGGGCCATCAAGTGATGTCAGTACATGCAAGTTTTTACCTTGCTCGATTTCTTGTGTCTCTCACTCTAGAGAAGTGGCTTTTAGGGTTTCGAGCACAGGCTTATTTCTTAGTGCTGCTGATGAATACGAAACCCAAACAGGTCAAGACTATTGATAATTTCAGTAACTGCTATATATACAGTGCTTGTTGAGTTGTTTACTCTAATTATAGAAAACGAAGAAACAAGTCCAAGAAGCCTCTGGCAAAAAGGTACCAATAAGGCATTGACTCATTTTCACTGCTTTCTCTGCTCATTTTCCTAAACAAGAGGTTCGAGGCACTGCTTAAACAGACTATACATAAAAGAACCTTGATTTAGCTGTGTATTTGAGCTTACAGGCTCCTACCATGGTTGTTGCACTACCTTGGTCTGAAACGACTTCAAGTACCATTGATTCCTCACAAGGCCGACTAACGTTCGTGGAAATTCCTATAGACACAGCGGAGGATTCTTTAACAAACTGGTGCAGGTATGATGGAGAATAATGCCTTTTATATAGTGCAAACTTAAAATGTAGTAGGAAAACATTAATAAGAAATATAATAAATTGTTCTTTTTTGTTGACGTAAAAAGGTGCCCCAGCTATAAAGTACCACTTGCACCTAAAAAGTTTATATTAGATATCCTAGTTTGAAATCTAGTTAGTTTATGGCTTATAAACTACGCAGCGCAATGTTCACTGCCTCAAAGTCAGTATGTTGCAGTTTTTCAGTACAGACTGTGAGTTAACAACCAAGTTACTTGTGTTTCTTTATGTGCACAGTCAAGGTATTCAACCCGAAATCATGCATGGCATCGCAGTTTTAGTCAAGTTGTGGGCGGGGACAACTGAGGACTGTAATGCGAAATATTGCATTGTTATCTTTCAATATGCGCTCCTTTCCAGTCTTCCAACTGCTCCCTTCCTGTTGCACCTCAATACGACTAATAAGAAACTCAACATTTCGTTATTTTCGTGGTACTTTGTTTCACTGTGAAGTTAATCATGATTGTATATCATATTTGAATAGGAGAGTAGTGGATGATCTAATGACGTCATCATCGACCAGGAAAATCTGCTTCGATTCCCAGAAAATAGTTCGGTATCTTGTGGAGACAACACATTATGACGTCAAAAAGGGTAACGTGTGCTTGCTGCAGACATACATTACGTCCGTCTTAAGACATTCAAGAGTAACAATCAACTGAAAAGCTGACCTGCCAATTTAAAAAAAAAGCATTGTGGCGTTCATCGTATTGGCTGAGATAAACAGTCCAAAGTAGCGTTTAATTGACAACAAAATCAATAGACATAAATAAGATGCACGTTGTTTCAAGTTGTTTTTCTTGAAACGTTACGCCTCGCTCTCTTTAAAACCATACCTGCGTTGATAACTTTCTTTCTTTACTCCGCAGTTTGTCTCAGGTGGCGTCTTCTTGATCCTAGAATAGCTGCTTGGCTATTAAACCCGGACAACCCGCCAGGAACCTTTGCAGACGTTCTTGCATCCGTCCAGCTCAGACTTCCAGAGGTACACTAGCTACATTTATATGGTCCCAAGAGAGTATTAAAGATGATTTGAAATCTCTTGACTGTGCGTCTGAGATGACTATGTTGTTTACTTCACAGAGTGGGGCAGAGGATGATTCAATGATTTGCCAAGATGTTGCGATCCTTGGGCCTCTCATGGTGAAACAATATGGGAAGCTTAAGGTAAGTACGCAAGTCTGAAATTTTCGCTTTCCACTGTCCTCATTTTTGGAAAAATTAGGAACTATGTCGGGAGGGGGGCGGGGGAAGAACTCAACTCCAGCTGTCAAACTCTGTCTTTTTCAACTGGCAGGTACAGCACAAAGATAATACAACATCTGAGTTGCATGTAACTGCTAAACAACACGGTAACTTTTTTCTTCCAGATGCTATCACTCTGGGACTTGTTCATCAGCATCGAGACACCGCTCTGTTCAATTTTAGCAGGT
>Ga0126339_10001663_pt1 | contig 15369 bp, 6 predicted proteins | sample OrbTmetagenome_2_FD_92532 | JGI IMG/M metagenome (GOLD analysis project Ga0126339, IMG submission 92532) | Coral microbial communities from Petempiche,Puerto Morelos, Mexico - Orbicella T R C metagenome | ecosystem: Host-associated > Invertebrates > Cnidaria > Coral | place: Petempiche,Puerto... | reverse complement strand
TTTTCGTGTTATATTTTAAAAAAAAATATATTTGCCGGAGAGGAAAAAAAATCCCTGGGGGGGGTGCCCCCCGGGGGGGGGGGGGGGGATCCCATATAAAAAGGACATGTGTGCTCGTCGTAACTTTTAGGGGTAAACAAAAGCGGTTTTCGTATAGCTAGTACCTCTTAGGGTGGTCAGCCTAAAAAAGGTCCACAGCGGGAGCTTTTGTGAGATCTTTTAGGGTGATTGAGCCGAAAAAATATATGATAGGAGATAATGTGTAAATTGGTACTTCTTAGCGGTCAAAAAAACAACTCAAAAAACAGGCTCTTGGTATCTCTTAGGGGTTCTTTTTAAAATTTCCGACGAGCAGCCTCGTCCCTTTTACATGGGAGTCCCCCCGGGGTTTCCTCTACTGTCTTGCTGAACTCGAAACGGCTAGACTCCTCTGTCCTCAAGGAAGAACCGATCGTGCTTATATAAAAGCAAAAACTGAATACAAAAAAATCAATAAAATGTCCAAGCTTCACTGCTGGAAAAGTCAGGAAATTATACCTCGCTGATTCTCATCACCCTATCCTTGCTATATAACCTGATGTGAGTACTTGAGGACCACAGATTTTTAACCATCTGAAGTCATGTATTCAGATTTTTGTCACTCCTTTCCCTATTTTTTGCTAACGAAACGTAAACGGATGTTAGCGAGAATATTTTGCCACCCTCCTACCCTTCGGCGAGGTGTTACCCTTCTTTGCTAATGTATTTACAATTTCATCACGTGGGCAAAATTTACTCACCCCATAACTTATCCATAGCTCGGCGAGGAGTGACCAATGTGACAGTAAAGAAGAATTACTATCCATGTGTCAAAAGGCGGAGTAACACTATCTACATAAACGGTTAATTCACTTACACATCACTCTTTTCAGTAAAAACACCATCATTCATGGCTTCAGGTGACGTCCATTTCACTACAATTTGGTTTTCCCTGTTTCGCCGCAAACCAAAATCGGCGACTTTGGCAAGGTTGGTGTCACAGACTAAGACATTGCGAGCGGCGAGACCTCGATGGACAATGCCCTTTGCTGATAAGTATTGCTAGACACAAGAAATATCGTTAATTAATCACTGCTGCTTAATACTCTGAATAATATAAAGGTTCCAAAATCATTAGACAACCGTAGGAGAAGGCGATTAAGACTTGCATGTTGCCAGCAGAGACCGCGCAGTTATAATCTTCAAAGAAGACTGGGAGAAAAGAAAAAGTGGAAACAGCACGGAGATTTACCGTGCTCGGTTCTAAATGGGGAAAGACGACTCTCTTGCCGTCATCTTTGAAAATGCGAGACTTTTGAGCAATAAATACAAGATACCCTGAGTTAACATAAGCAGATGAGGGACTTTCCAAGGTGGACGAAATGAGTATTTTGATAAGAAATGTAACTGGAAATGAGATCAAATGATGTTTTACTCCTTCAAGAAGCCTCCATGACTTCGAAACCGCACAAAGCTCCCGGGGAAACTCCCATATAAAAAGGAGGGGGGTGCTCGTGGAAATTCTCAAACGAAGCCCTAAGAGGTTCCAAGATCCTGTTTTGTGGACGTGGCTCTAAATTTTTTTCACCGCTAAGAGGTACCAATTCTAAAGCAACACATTACCTCCTGTCATATATTTTTCGTCTCAATACCCTGAAAGGTACCTTTTGAGGCTGAACACCCTAAGAGGTACGGTACCAAAACCCCTTTTTTTAACCCTAAAAAGTACGACGGGCACCCCGTCATTTCTATATGGGAGTCTCCCCCCATCCAGGGCAAAGCTTTTCTCAGTCCCTTACCATTCCCTGTGCGATTTGCCAGCAGAAGGACATCACGTCCTGAGAAGTCAAGGAATCGTGTTTATCTTGATCATGTTCTTCATCCTGCAAGGACTGAGCGCTGCTAATTCTTATGTCAACGCAGCTCTCAGCTTTCGAGAAAGCGACGTTGACTTGGCCAACATCGTTGGTATCAAGCTCACACTGCTGAAGAAATCATTTACGTAATAAGTTAAATATAACAATTTATTTAGCATTGGAAGAATGAAGTAGATAAGTACTCTAGTTTTTAAGCTAAATACTATTGACACTTTAATTAGGTCTTTCTTTCTTTCCTCTACATCAAAAGAAGCCCGGACTCGATCAAGTTTCAAGACCGCTTTTGCGAACTAAGTGCATGCTTGACCTCTTTACCTTTGTTCTTCGTTCTCTTAGAAAAGAAAGCAAATTTCCTTTTGCTGCAAACTCCACGATGAGGAAATTTGGTGCGGACTTGGTACAACAGCCAATCAAACTCGCGATGTTCTTGTGTGAACCAACAGCTTTCATCAGGGTAATCTCTTCTATAAAGTCGTTCTTCTGATCCGGAGTGGCATTGTCTGAAACGTAAGAGCAGTTTATAATCAAAGTGCTCTATGAGCAAACCTGTGAATTTTCCAGTGAATGATGATTAACATGAGCTAACCTTTGCGTAATATGGAATTAATCTTTTTAAAGACAAAAACAAGCTTTTTTACGCTTAACATTTTATACGGTCAACAGTTAAAATTTTCATAATTTTACGCCTAACGATTAAATTTCGTCCCATTTTATGGCTAACAGTTAACCTCATTGAGACCCTCACTTAAGGTAAAGTCCACTTAGCAATCCGGTTTTAACATTACCTTGTAGCATCTTCACAACTACAATTCTTGTCGATTTTTTTCTCGTCTCGATGGTTTCCTGGGTCGATGGTCCGTGTGCTATACACAAACGGGTTTTCATGACTCCTATGTACACTTTGCCAAAGTCACAGTGACCGAACTCTTCGCATATAGTGACGTCATTGCGCTTCATTTCCCATCCCTCATTCGTCTCTTTTTTGCTGTTAACCTCGTTGAGTGTATATTCCCTGCAACATTAGTTTTCAAGATATAAATGCTAGCTCTGATCTGATTGGATGAAATCTTAAAAACAGACGCAGGTAATCCAAAACCACTCACATGGGAGGCTAATCTGTCAAAATTATCACGTAAGGAGTTTAGGGTTCGAGTGAGTTTTTCAATAACCAGGCACTCGTTTTTTCGGACTGACCTCACAGATTAACAGCCTGAAAGACTGGATTAACGTGTTGCTAACATGGATATACAGTTTTTTTTGTTGTGCTTATCTTTTCAGACCGGAAAGAGTCTCTTCTGTTTAAAATATTCTTGATCTTGTATCTGATTTGAGAAGAATTGTTCCGCGAAAAAGTTTAATGTCTTTAATTGCTCGTACGAAGGTAATTGGTGGTCAAAAGCTTTAATCAAGACTTGATGAATTGAATCAAATACAGCACATTTTTTTCAGTTTAAACATACTGTTACATGTAACATGACAAGCAGACCGGAGAGTTGGGAAAGAAATTTCGTGGTCCAGTAAGATATAAATCCATACTGAGAAATCGATCTTGGCGTGGACAAAAAAACGTAACGCCAGTTTCATTGCTTAGTCACCCATGCACGAGTAAGCCAGGTTTATGAAGAAAGAATACATTTAAAAAAGTAACTGAAAAAAAAACGATACAAACCTCGTTCTTCTTCGTTTCCTCAGAATACAAAGACGAGCAGCTAGCCCAATAACCACAGCCGTCAAACCACCACAAACAGCCATCAACACCATCTCTAATGTAGACAGCCTGTTCGTTTCCATGCAGCTGGCATCCTGGCGTCCATTACCTGGAACTCTTGAAGGATTTGAAACACTTTGTGTTTTGGTTGCAATCGCGGTAGAAGTTGCTGGTGAAGGCCTGATTATCGCTGTCGTCGATGCAATCGAGTTGGTAGAATAAACTACCCTTGGTGAAGATTCCGGGTTTCTTGACCCAGTTGCTAACAAAGAATACACGGTTGTTTCAAGGTGTGCACATGATGTAGCTTGCTTAGTTTGGAAAACAGATTCTAGGTCAAAGAACCATAAACTCACTAACTTCCCAGGGAAACAAGAACTTAAACTTTCGACTCGCACGTGATCAGGTCGTGCTCCTTGAAAAGGCGGAAAATTTGTGTGCCCGTCGGCGTCAAGCATTTTGTTTTGTTGTTGTTTTTTTTCTAGTTTTGAGGTCGAGGGAGGTATATAACAGAACACTTGATGACTGGCCCCGAACGAAACAGTGAGTTTTGTTTCCTCTTGACCTTGTGGGTCTCTGGGAAACAAAACTCACTCTTTCTCTTGGGGCCCGTCATTACGGTGCTTAATAACAACGGTTCAGATCATTTTCACGATTTTCTGTAGTGAACAGGGTATTGAAATCCCCAAACATGGCTCGATCCCCAAAACAGGATATACATAGTACTATGCGTTAAATTTTATACTGATCTTGTCATAAGGTCACATTTATCTATACTTAATTTTACACTTTCCACAGTTTCAAGGGAAAGGAAATACCTGTAGATGGACCGACGGAACGTTCCTTAACAGCCAATCATGGACAAGGACTTTGGACAATTGAGATGTTGAGAAAGAAAATCTCCTTACCCGTAGTTAGGTTTCGTCGGCAGTAGATCCTATTACTTTCACGTTCATATCCGATCCACTTAGCGTCTGGTGCTATAAAGTAAGCACGAGTATTGTTGTCAAGAACAAAGGCTTTTGGCCACGAGATATCGGTGTAATTAGGAAGAAACCAGCCGTCGTCGAAAACGTTTGTACATCTCCAATGTTCGTCGGTTTTAATACCATTACTGGACGACGCCAGAAAGAAAACATCTTTTGCGGAACCGTCTTCAACCTGTACCGCTTGAAGTTTGTGCTGGTCTTTTTTGAGAACCGTCAAGCTGTGTTCTGTTTCTGCTGTAAAAATTCCATCGAGATACAACCTGATAGTGTTGTTTCGATCAGAGCCATAGATGGATATCAAAGCTATTGAAAGAATTGTTTACAGTCACATAGACATAGACATAAACATAGACAGTTTATTTTACTTGGACAACGCACTTAGCTATGGTAACGGCGCGTCCCATAGACTTAATAAGCAGAGTCTATAGGACGCACCAGCTAGTTTCCAGGTGCGCCAAGAAAACAAAATAACAAAGTAAAAATGTATGTACAATTGGTTATAAAGTGATCAATTTTCACGTTGAATAATAACAGCGTTTACATTGTTAATAAAATTGCTTGCACATCTTTGACCACCTGGAAAGGGTACAGAGCATATAGTTTCTAGTTTTCTTTAAAAACACAAAATTATCTAGCACGCCGCAAGGCCAGGAGGCATTTCGCCTGAGACGACTACGAAACTTAAGCCTTTTCCCGCCACTTATTTCATGTTTGCATCACTCAACCATACAAAAAAAGGTATATTCGGTCATGTGTCTCGTGTAGATCAATCAGTTGGGAGCGACTGTGGGACTGACGCAATCCACGCGTCAATAACAGAAATTATAATCCATCAACTATTGATTTAGACGCGTCACGTTTCGCAGTTTTCCGAGAGCGTAAATTGTTTGCCTCTCGGAACAGGAGATAAAGTCTGCGGGCAAATATCTGAGCATATTTTCGCGCTAAAGGAGGGCTGTTGCTTGTTTATTGGCGAGTACATTAAAATCATGGCGCAATATAGTTTCAAGACGCCTCATCGAATATTAAACTAATAACCAAGAGAGTTGTGTGTAAATTACTTCTAGAAAACGTGAGCCGTAAAATCAGTTTGACTTAAATTCTAGTCGCGAGAGCAAAGTCATCCACTGCGACGCTTGCAGCTCAATTCTTACTGAACAATGCTTCTTCAGTTATTAAGAGATCTCAGTCTCGGCGCGTCAGAGGAAATCGTCAACGCATTTCCGCTTGAAGCGCACAAATACTATCAAAATATCAAGTATATGTGATTCTCCGTTGCTTTACTTTCCTTTTCCAGCCGTAGAAACGAAACCAATGTAACAAAAAAGTGAATGAGGCCAAGAGCAGATAGAAAAACTAAGGAAAGAGCTGAGAAAAATTTCGTTTGAAAGTGAACCTTTTTCAGAATTAATGAAAATCGTTGTTAAAAAATTGAGAGCGACGCTAGTGAATTGGACTAGACCTAATTTTATAAAGATAAATCACGCGCTTAATTTGCGAGTAGCACGATGCAGAAACAAACGCAATCGAAAAAGTTCAAAGATTTTCATTGATACTTACTGTTGGTGCTATTTCTTTCCTCCTTACTAAAGCGACGTCTACAGAAAAATCTGATCGCATTATCAATTACCGGATTAATCCAGTAAATACTTGATGGGATTCCATACGCTCTTCTTACGCTGTTATTGTAACTCATGTAGGCGTGCGGCCATGCATCGTCATTGAAATTGGTTTGCTCCCATCCCTTTCCTGGGCTGTTGGTGTTTATGCATTTCCAGCTTCTATCCGTGACCACTCCGTTACTGAACACTCCGAGGAATCCAGTCAAATATTCTGGTTCGTTGTAAACGGAGACGGCAATGATTTTCGTTTCGCTAGAAAAGGAAATCAACCTCGCGACGTCCCAGATGCCATTGTTGTGGCCAACAAGACGGCCGTCTGCGAAAACGGTGAGGTCTTTCATACCGGCTAAAACCCCAACAAAATCTGCATAAAATGATAATAATGACAAAATGAAAAAAGTAACAAACCAAAAACATCTTAAAGGTAAAATATTGAAGGATGCATTTTTCTGATGATTTCCAGCCCAAATCTGAGTGCAAGATCCACAAGATGTTCAAGTTCCGGTGTACATGCATTTCTCAAGCAGTTAAGTCCAAAGCTGTATCTCAGACTGACTTCTAAAAAACTGTCAAAACTCACTCACAACTCAAATCTGACTAGGTGACATGAATTGGTAAGCTACTGAACAGAAATCGAATTGTACAGTGAGAATTACTTCGCCGAGAATCATGGACGAGGAAGCGGTTCTGTATTGAGATGTTAATGTAAGTTTCCCTTATTAATGTAATTTTAACAATATTGGGAACATGGCGTAGTTTTGTCATTCTGTATATTGAAACAGTCACATAATATGTGTTTATCTCATCACCGCTTCGTTAGGTATAACGTCGTTTACCTTTTGTATTTGTTTGGGTTGTGCGTGTACACAGCCACAGGATAAAGGTGAAAACTCGCATCATTCTGGTTTCTGTTCCCGGGTGTGTTGATGTCACTGCCTGAAACTAAGTTGGATCGTATGTGTCTGTCTGTCAGTACATCACTCGTAAATAGCTCATCTAAGATACAAAATACATACAAAATGGCATGCATTGATCAAATATTTCAAACAGGAAGAGAGAAATATCGAATTATCACTGCGTAAGACTAAACTTGTTAAGGAATTTTGAAATATCTCACAAATAATACCATTGAATCGCTTGATATCAGAAGGTTCGTGAAACCTTGATTATGTGTTTCTGTCCGTCAGTATCTCAACCTTTAAATAGCTCTTCTGAAATACTAATGTTCATCAGTACATACAAAATACATGTATTGATCAAATATTTCATTTACAAACAGAAAGAAACAAACATCATTTTACTTCCGCGTGAAACTAAACCCGTTAATGAATTTTGAAATATCTCACAAGTAATAATACTGAATAGCTTGATATCAGAAGACTCGTGAAACTGGGATTATGTGTTTCTGTTCGTCAGCTTATCAACTTGTAAAAAAGTTGTCCTGGAATGCAAATGTAACATAAAGGAGCTCAGTCAGTCACGGCATTTTGAGTTACGACTTACCTTTAAATTTAAGGAATCCTGAAAATCCATAGTTTACTAAGATATAAAAATACCAAAGAGATAATAATAGACCATTAAGGAACAAGGATGGTTAAGGATGGATAATAATACCGATTACAAACCATGACCTTGAACTCACTGTGCGTACTGGTCGAATCTCTCTATAAGTCACAGATGATTCCGGTAGTTGTCTTCAATAGGGGTAACTAGTGATCGCCTGGAAATCAGGCTTTCCCTTAAGGTGATGGGATAAGCGAAATGAAGGTTATATGAGCAACATAAATGATGGCTTATTACTTATAATATTGACAGCTAGGGCACGCCTTATTAGGGAAATTATAGTGTTGTCTTCACAACTGGTCTATCAAATATGTTTACAAAACAACATACATGTACTGATCAAATATTTCAAACAGGAAGAGAGGAATATCGAATTATTACCACGGAAAACAAAACTGAATATACCACTGAATTGCTGATATAGAAGATTCGTGAAATGACAATAACATTCTAAAAAATGGTACCTTTTCTATTTTATTCTTAAACTTATTCGCCTTCTTTCTTAAAATGATGCTGCAAGAAAATTAGCTTAACACATTTATCACCCTCTCCATTAATTCGAGTTCATGTTTTTTGACTAAGTGATGACTATGTAATTATTGACTCAAGCTAAGGTCACGATAACAAGAATTTTCGAGTTAACGCCATGGAACTCTAACCTACAACTCGGCAATACGTTCCTTACCAAGAAATGACCATTCTTAAGCATTCTAGTTGGAAAGGTGAAAAGCCGACGAATGCATTCGTTTGCATGTATGAAGGAAGGCCGCACCAGCTGAAAGGTTAATAATTACAATGATGCTCGAGCACTGCTACATCCAATATAACGTTTCTTCCTTTTCATTGATAAACATGGTTACCAAATCCGTTTTTATTACCTGTCGGTTTTTTTCGCGCCGATATTAACCAACACTATTTTTTGCACAATTCAGCATTTTTGGCACGCGATCTGAAGCAATTCCGCCTTCTCTCACGTTATTCATTCATTATGGCTGCTATTTATAATCAGTAAGGATGACTTGAGGACGTAACTGAGGGTTTTATGGCGCACTTAGTTTAAGAGAAATAATGAAAAAGCATCTACAGTTTACTGAAATGAGCTAAAAGTCACAGCATCTAAAGGATTAGTTGAAAAAATGTTCAAAAAAGAAAAATATATAACGGGTTGTTTAGACAATTTGTAGCTCCAAGACTACTGAACATATTCTCAAAGATATTTCTTACCGGCGTTAAATGATTAATAAGCGTAGAATTAAGTATTTTGAGGATAATTGATAAAACTTGATATGGCACATCCATGAAAGAAGTAACGTGTTTACTGTTGAAAGCAAACGCTACCTGTCACAAACTCTTTGTATTTTGACCATCTGCCACAATCGATTCGTACGTGTTGGTTATAATCAGCCGCGCTAAGTAATCTACAAATTCAATTTCCTGTGAGCCAGTTTAATTTGAAAGGAAATATAACAGCATTTTTGATATACAAAAACTGGGAACAAATGAGAAAAAAGTTGAACTTTTTTGCCACTCTGAGAACTTGATCGTTAATTGCAATCACATTTCGGCGAGTTTATCAATGGATAGACACTGGGGTAATTAAAATCAAGATACTTCCTTGGGGTTTTCTGGAGCTTTTTTATAAAAGATATAATTTCACTGATATGATACCACCAGCGCTACATACGTTAATATTAGATATGAAGAACTTCCGCTTCGATCTGCTGGACAGCAGACACATGACAATAGGGATCATCACCAAGTGGTTGGAGTTAAAATGACATAAATAAATATATTTTCTTTCCAAAAGAAGGCTAACTTTTAGACTGACGCTGGGTTTAGGGAAAAAAAGATAAGTTTCACCAAACCATAAATTTTACCTTGGAAATAGTCCGCAGCAGGGTGCTCAGAAAAAGTTAAACAAACTTTCTTAACCTGCTGTCTTCCTTATAGCTGAAACAGGCATGCATGCGACCTTTTACCGAGCAAAGCGTATTAGTTATTAAACTCTATTCCAGAAATACATATTTTGAAAGCCGGCGGCCAAGAAAAACATTTTAGTGTTGACTTAAGAAAACGCTTTAGGTTTTCATCGGGTAAAGCCGAGCAAATGAGTGAAGTCAATATTGAGCGAAATGATTTTCTTCAAAGAACATTGTTTAACCACGTGACAGAATCAACCGTTCCTATATGGGGACTGCACATAAAATCGCCTTGAAATTAAAAAGCGGATCTCTTGACTGCTTTTGGAGTTTTTCAGAGTCAGTTTTGCAAAACAACGAGAATATAATTAACACAGTAAAATTGTTTAATACGTTCTTTTGCATGCCGATGTCAATGATTTCATTCCATCTCAGGTATGCATCATGTGAGCAGATACAAGGGCTTTCCCTGCACCTTAATTACGAAGATTAATACAAATATAGAAATGTTTAGGCTGAAAATATTATTGTGAATATTCTAAGATTAAAGCGTGTATTTCTCTTTTCGAACTTATTTGGTGTCTGGATGGTATTGCTTTAATTCTGGAGCCAGCCTGCAGACATTAAAGCCTGATATGACACATATAACTTCTTGCAGAAATGTTATTAGCATCGAACATGCGCAAGTGCTTTTTTTTGTTTGTTTGTTTGTTGTTGTTTTTTTTTTTGGCATTTTGGCTAGTTTTGCCGTTTAGAGAAAGGAAGAATTTGTATGGCTTAGTTAAAAACATATAATTGTATTGTGGTTACAAATTCTCCACACACAATTATTTCCTTTTCAGATCAAAATCTCAGCCTCGGGTTTATCCTTAAAGTGTTCTTAAAATTTCGCAAACTACAGCCTCGATACTCTTATAAAATGTATTTTTATAAAAAAAAAAAAAAAAGAGAGAGAGAGAGAGAGAGGCCGTACCGAGTCTACGATTGTCTGTTTAGTAAAAGGGATAAATTATCACTCAATTAGACAATCGGAACAGACAATCATGAGAAGATTTTTAAGATCGCTGTTTCAAGCTGGGAAGCGCTGCATTATTATCATATCAGAAATCTTGACAAATGCTCGGGCCTGGTGATAACTTTTTCATTAAGTTTTATCTATCTCCAAATCACATGTTATTTCACGCCGAGAGCAAATGAAAAATTACCCGAAAATTAAAATCAGAATTACTATGGCAATAAGTTGTATAAAGTTAAAAATGGGCTTTTACGAAGAGAAAATATGTAACCAATAAGACTTAAGCTATGGTAAGTTTTTAATGTCCTATCAGATCAGCTGTTAATTGCAAATTGTAACCGGGAATACATTTGTACGATGACCTTCGATTTTGTGTAACCCAACGCTCCCTTGAAACGCTGAAAACTATGTTCCCAAAGCCCGAGGTGCACCGGGTATACAAGAAGGAAACTTAATGGTGAGTTCAGTTGTAGAAAAGTTCTAGAAAGTAGATTCTGGGGTCAAATTGTCTGATTACTGTGAACTCTTCAAGATAAGATTGCAAAGGAGATAAATTTCAATGAGATTTCTCTTATGCTTTGCTTGAAATATTGATTTCTTTTAAAACAATTGCTTCACTTAAATGCAACGCTGCATGCTAAGACTCTCACAACAAGATTGCTGGTAATCCACTGACAAAAATCACTTAAACCTCAGTTCTGTTGCTTGGTGCATCCATGAGTCATATCAAAGTTATAATTTGGTTGAATTTCAGTGGCTTGTGCTTTACAGGCACAAGTGATTCCCTCTTGCTTAATCACAAGAACATCTTGCTGCGAACATTTCGCAAAATGTTATTTATACAACCACTTGCATGCTAGTCGTTATTGATCGTTCTGATACCTGTTCATATCAAGCAGATGTTTTTGTCTTTGCTTGTTTTTTAAACAAGCAAAGAAGAAGGCTGAACTGGCCTGAGAATTAGATTTATTTCCTCCCTGGTGTTGCTCTATTTTCAATTTTAATGTCAAACTTCAGTCTCACTTATTTATCCATTCGCGACTATTGCCACGAGGTTTGTAATTTGTTTTTTTGTTTTTTTTTTTCCTTCGTTATAATCTCCCAAACCGGGAACATACTAAGAATTGTTTATGGGTAGATCGATAAGGGCGTTGCTTGACAAGTAAAAGAGGCCAAGGCACACACTGAGTTTTATCCGGTGATGAATTATTTCTTCTCCCTTGGATTGTGAGACCGTGCATTCTGCTGCTTAGGAAAGCTCGGCCAGAAACGTTTACACACATGTTTCTGTTATAATGACGTTTTTCTCAAAATCAACGCCATTTTGACCCTACTTTACAATTTCACATTTTTCAGGCAAAATAGAATTAAATCTTTGAGAGAGGTTTCAGGAAAAATTTCACATTTAGTTTCCATGGCCAAGATTACGAAAAAATCAGTTATTTATTTATCTATTCATTACAGATTTGTTGACATTTTAACTGGTTACAATATATAACCTCACAGTTTTCGCGGACGGACTTCTCGTTAGCCTCAATGGCGACTTTTGGCGCTTGGCAGGTGGTTCAGTTCATTCCTTAGCGAAACAAAAATCACCGGTTTAGAACTTAGCAGGAGGGTGGGGGCATTTCTTGGCGTGTTAAGCATTGGAATAGTCACAGTTAGTTCTTGGAAATGCAGCCAGATCAGTGGAAATGGATGGCAGCAAACCAGTAATACCGACAATGCGTGGCCTTTCGCTTACATTCGATACAATAACAGAGCAACACAGAAAATCTTTTGCCAACCAGGTTTATCGATAGACGTCGCTTTGTTAGGAATCATCACCGGTGCAGTGCTATACCAACTGAGCAATCTCGCAGAGGTCACGGGTTCGAATCCCGTTTAGGCCTGAATTGTTTTCAGGCTTTAATTTCACAATTACTTGAGTTCTGTGCATATAACTGCGATGATCAATCATGTCTTCATATCTTTCTCCGCAGTTCAAATACATGAACTTTCATATATTCACTTGAACTCTTCACCATCTACGGGTACGGGTAGGTGACCAGCTCCCAGATGGCTTGATAGCTCAGTTGGTAGAGCACTGCACCGGTATCGCAGAGGTCATGGGTTCGAATCTCGTTCAGGCCTGAATTTTTTCAGGCTTTAACTTCACAATTACTTAAGTTCTGTGCATAACTTCGATGATCAATCATGTCTTCATATCTTTCTCCGCAGTTCAAATATATATTCACTTGTAATATTAGGTAGCATTCGGTTAAGTAATTCCAACATCGACCAAGATTAGCAAAAAGAAATAGATGTGAAACGACTACAAAATTATCTACTGAGCCATTTACTGGTCGAGGTCTAATCATGTTCTTGAGCAAAAAATATGTCATTTCTGAATTACCTTGTGCCTCTGTTTTAAAACGAGTCCTGGTGCAAAACTTTTCATATCAAAATAAATTTAGTTTGATTTGCATGAAAATGAATGTGTGGGTGGAACACACTTTCATATGGATGCTTTCGCACAAAGACTCGTTTTGAAACAGAGGAAAAAGGCTCATTGGCGACAAAAAGTTGAGCAGGCACTTGCTACTTTAACGCGGAATGTTTTAGTGAACTGAGCAGCTGGCGAATGATGAAAACAAAACAGGAACAGAAAGGGGGATTTGTAACCGTTACCTCTCCCACTGTCTATTACACAAAGCTAACATTCGCTCTCATATCGAATCTTGTCATCATCACGGTGTGCATTGCTACTGCCAAGAAAAAACAGCAACAACCACAGAGCCTCTTTATGTTTTCATGCACGAACCTAAGCTGTCCATACATTTAATTTAACTGTGTTATTTTAAGCAGGCAAATAAAAGCAAAGACTGGAGCCCAAATGCAGACAGGCACGCGAGCCTGTCTTACACCCAGAAAATATTAGAGTGGTAATACATCATTCTGATTGGCTGATGTTAGTTATAGACCCTCTAGACTGTCTTGGTCATGCAATAAATGACAGCGACAAACTAATGTTTTTTGGTAGGAATAAATGTGCGGTCACGTAGCTAGCTGAGACTGTTTTCGAGGTGGAAGATTTACACTCACAAGCTACATCGCCAAATAATCGGGTCGCTTGTGGACAGCTAACAGGTCCAGAATACCACGACGTCACTTCAGGAAACGCCGAAGAGAGAAGGTAGCCCATTCTTCAAAGGAAAAACAAGGTTTTTCAATTCATATTTATATTTCATGTCATGTCAATTAACAACCCCAGTGAAAATGATGAAAGGTTTTCGTGCGTTCATTTTCATTGTAAATTATTCTCGGGGTTAAGCTAGGTCTTTTTTTTTTAATTCCTGTTTTTTAATATATTTTTTTCTTTTTGTTTTTGCCATGATACTTTTCATTGTATAGAAAAAATTATCTGTGTTTCAATTCTTCTTCGTTCAACGACTAGGATACTTAATCAGCTGCGCGTGGGTCGTCAGTTCTATTTCACCATTCTCTGATGTGCAGGGCAGCTGTGCTAAGAAAATTTCAGCTCTTTAGCACCTTCGGCTGGTTAACCAGGGGAGGGCTAGCCTACGGGCATTTGGTTCACTCGCATCAGACAGAGTGGCGCGCCACTCACGCTTAAAGAGTAAGGTCGTATGGGGGCCTGAGCGTGATTAATCGACAAAAGCGCCACAACAGGGAAAAATGGGGAACGAATTTGGTGAGTTACACCATCTAAAATGGTCATTTCGAAGCTTAGGTATTCAGAAGACTTTTTCTCACGATAAAACAACAGATTCTTAAGATTAAAGAGTGAATCTTAAATTATAACAAAAAGCAAAGTAAATTGTAATTGGACAAGTTAACTTTCCAGACTTTTAAACTTCAAACTCGTGTATTTTCGCCCTTTCTAGATGGGAAACTATCCTAATTAAAATTCAGCTTTGATGAGCAGCAATCTTCAAGAAAAATTAAAAGAGTGGGTTATTGAATATACATGTTTTTTCTAGACGTGAATCGCGTTTTCCGCTAAGTTGAACTTAAACTAAGGCCTCGTTCACACTCAGGTCGGAAGAATTTAAAAACGGAGGTTTCACTTTGAAAACGCATCAAATGTTTTTCCGTCCACACTACGCCGGAGGAATTTAAAAACGCAACAATCGCGGTCATTAAGAATTTGTGTTTGAGGAAAACTTAATCAGGGAATTCACATGATTATCGTGACGCCATTTCGAAAAGCTCCCTTTTCAAAGTGTTTCCTGTCCACTCAAAAACGAAAAGCCGGCGTTGTCAAATCCCTCCCGTTTGAAGAGCGTTTTCGAAAAGCTCCGTTTTCGTGACGGATTGGTGTGGACGATAGGCCTAACCGTAGAAATAAAGCTGCGTTTTTAAAGGCTACCTGAGAAGTGTACCAGACTTGAAGAAACAAAGAGTGTGAGCTCAGGGGTAAACTAGACAGTAGACTAAAACAATATTAAGCCTGAAGTGCACGCTGATCCCTTGCTTCTCATTTAGAATATTAATTAGGAAATTTGGAATCGAAAAAGGAAATTAAGCCGCGCACGAGAGAGAAGCTAGCTGGATCCAGTTCGATTCTACCAGAGCGGTAATTTATTTTTTTGCATGTTTTTTTTTCTTTTCGGAAGCCATTTATATCATGTAATGCTTGTGATGCTGGGCTTAGA
>Ga0126339_10001662_pt1 | contig 15369 bp, 4 predicted proteins | sample OrbTmetagenome_2_FD_92532 | JGI IMG/M metagenome (GOLD analysis project Ga0126339, IMG submission 92532) | Coral microbial communities from Petempiche,Puerto Morelos, Mexico - Orbicella T R C metagenome | ecosystem: Host-associated > Invertebrates > Cnidaria > Coral | place: Petempiche,Puerto... | reverse complement strand
TGGGGTTGTATTTTTTTTTTTTTTTTTGTTTTTTTTTTTTATTTTTTTCCAGGGTTTTCCTTTTTCCCCCCCCCCCCCCCTCCCCTCCCCAAATACAATATTTCTAATTTCTACCCTGGATATGCCACAGCACATTTTCAGTTATTATCTTTACATTATGACCTTCATATTTGTGTAACAATATGGAAAGCAGTGAGAAATTTGTTATCATCTAACTTACAAGACCTTTTATCCACTATTCTGCTTGCTAGACAGGCCTGACTCCATGATACATCTTGTGGTGTTTACAGGACAGAGGATTAGAAGTGGATGGGGGATGTCCCCTGAACCAGCTCCCAACCAGTCAACAGATGTCAGGAGAGCAAATGACCCCCACCACAACCAAAGATCATTTTGGAATGGGAGGATCTTTTGATGAATTGACAAGAAGCAGTGAATACTCCAAAGAATCAAGTAATATGCAATCAAAGCCAGAGCTACCTAGCAGACCAGAATCCACTCAGCAAGGTACTCCACCTGACCAACAGAAAGGGCCAAAGTACTCAAGAAGAGAACACTCACTATCCATAGTTGGATCTCCAAATTTTATGTACTTGAATGCAGCTTATTCCTCTAGTGTTGAGGTTCTGCCAGCCCTGTATGCTACAGTTGATCTAAGCAAGAAGAAAAAGAACAGAGCGGCAGTTGCTGAGAGAGCTTCAGACACTGCACTGACTAGACGGAGAAGCAAGAGCTCTGACAGCATTTTAAGTACATCACCAACTTTCACCCACTTTACAGCATTTGCAGCAGATGCTGAATACAAAAGCTCTGAAGATTCATTAATTTCCATGATCCCTCCACAAACACCATGCACTGAAAGGGTTTCTTTGGCTCTTAAAAGCTCAGTGTCAGAACCTTCAGATGTTGGAGATCAAGCTGAGTGCATTACTAATCTTCCAGCACTTCCAGCTAAGAAGGGCAACTATGGTGGACAGGTGGAAGCTTTGGAGAGAACTTTATCTGAAGTGTCACACTTTTCACAAATGGAAAAGTGATGGCAGGCTTGTGATAAATGAACATGTTAGTTCAACCTTGGTTTATCCTGAAAAGACAGCGTTACTCATGATAACAATATATTAAAAAGAATTTTTCTTGCAAAGAATACTGAATGGTGCCAGCAACTATGGTCATCAAGGTCATAAATAGAGGTAGAGGGTGGATGGGATAAATAGCTATGACTATAGGGGAGGTGCTGAGAGGTAGTCCTTTGATACAGTTTTAATTCAAGCACCCTGTGTCAAATTTGTTGTCGGTTGATAAAGTATTTGCTTTTAATTATTATTTCAGCCTAAAGAGGTATCTTTTGTTTAACCATAATTAAAAGGCTGCTTTATTTCATAATTGTTTTGCAGTGGGCAGTAAAAAAAAAAATGGTGGAAATTTCTGGGAATTAAACTAGGGAAGGATTCCTGTGCAGTTTATGTAGTTTCAGGAAAAAGAATTGGTTATGTAATTTCCCATGATAAGAAATCAACATATTTGATAGAAACTGAGAGTATGCTGTCTACCATTTAAATATAGGAAATTAATGCTTCATTAAGTTGCAGTAATTTTTGTTATCTTTAATTTCTGGGTCATTGATTATTCAGCATGTTAATTTCTGCAACCTTTATTTCCACCAGTTTTGTTCCAAATTCTCCATACACTCCAGACTCAATTTTAGCCCCACCTTTACGTTAATTTTTTTATTGGGAAGTAATTAGTCCTTCAATTTGCATTAATTTGAGTCATGTTAATTGTTAATACCTTAATTATCACAAAATTAAAACTTCCTATAATAAGGTAATTGTTAGCATGCCACTGGAAGTTGGAGCTCCTCAAACCAGCAGCAGCTCCCACTGCTGTCTTTCAGTCATAAGGCCATCCCTGGGTACCCAATCAGATTGCATGTTTTCTTGTGTGTTATGCTAGTAACATGGCTAAATGTAATATGGGCAAAGTTTATCTCGAGCCAATGCTGGTCAGTGGCCTTTCAGGGTAACCATGTTCCGAGGGGTCTCATGTGGGGTTTTACAAGGCTTATGTGTTTTGCTTGCCGATTGTTACAGCACATGCAGTTTGCTTCAAGTGCCATTCATGCTTGTAGCATGCTTTTGCTGGTGACAGTATGCATATGGGTTGGTTCAGTATCTCCACTGACTCTGTCAGTGTGACTGAGCCTGGTGGTCACCACTCTCAGGGTTTCCATGGATACCTGCATGCTCTGCTCATATCTTGCCAGGCTCTACCATCCCTTAGGCACCTTTCTCAAGCTCCAAAATTGGCGATGTGTTTAAATGATTATGATGGGAACACACAACTTAAAAATAACTATTTCTCTTTATTCAAATATAATATATTTTTTCCTGAAACAAATTCTGCCTCTGTAACATTCTCATTACTTCAAAATAATTTTATTGTCAAATTTACAGACATAGCACCAAAAATAAGCTGCTACTTAATTAAAGTTTAAATTACCATTTAAATTCTGAATTTCTTAAGAGACTAGTGGAAGGATGTTATGTTTAATCAAATCTATCATGGGAGTTATTGGGAATAAGCAGCATTTGTTTAGCAAATAAAATAAATCTTGTGAATATACCCAAATGTTGTAGATTGATGCAATTTCATCCATGATGATAAAATTCCACAGGTTTGGGATATCAGCCTCTATCTCATCTTAAGTAAGTAACTTATAACTACCTGATTTTTCAAACCAATTCTTGTTTCCATTGGCCCTCAATTTTTTTAACTTCTTGATAACTGGAACCAAGAGTTGTTTCCCTCCCCTCAGTCGAGCACTGTTAATTTTACCCTGATTTCTTGAATGACCCAATTTTTCAAACCAGTTTTCGTTTCCCTTGGAAGTTTGAAATATCGGGTTTCCACTTAAGAAATAGAAAACATGTACCGTGTTTCTATCGAGTTATAGAAACACAAGTGGAAGTTTGGGAGAACAAGAAATGCTGTGGGAACACAAGCTGCAGGTGAGTGTTTCCACAGCTTTTTCGAGTTCTCCCAAACTTTCACAGGTGTTTCTATAACTCGATAGAAACACGGAGAACATGTTTTTTTTATTTCTTTTAGAAAACACCGCAACGAAAAAAAGGAAAACACCTTGTTAACTTTGATTATCAAAAAAATTCTCTTTGCTTGCACCATCTTTACGTCAACAGCTCTTGCTAGTTCTGTGTTTCTACTGAGTTATAGAAACAAAATTTTTAACCAATCAGTGCTCGTATTTTCTTAGGACTGTTTTCTAATGTGTAATAATATAACATAAAATTATGTTGCACTGAAGAGCTGTGCCATTTAATTAAAATCTAACATAAATTCCCCAGTAAATCGATGCCTACCCTTGGTATTATTGAAAAAAGGCTACATATCCAATAGATCAAAACAATTAAAGTGGGATGACTATTGTTGACTTCTGACAGATAAATAATCTGTCGTGGAATTATTTATCAATTTGAATACTGTGTACATGTCTGTTAAACTGCCCAGTTATAATCTTCCTGTGATCTGACGACTCAGTTTTCTTCCTTTGTTACGTGAATATACTTAATAAGCAATTCTAAACAATGTAATTGACTTTTGATATGTAATGTTTGCCATGTAAAAGACTTAAACTACTGTCACAAAAATATCTCCCTTCTATTTTAACAATAAACACGTCTGTTTGCTGACTGATAAAATTAATATAATTTGAACTATCAAAATAATGTAATAACACAATGCTGTTCGCACTTCACTGTTGGACATATTCATTTAACATAACTGATATAAGTATTGCTGGTAAAAAGTGAGACCAAACCTTTAGTAGGGTTTCATGGTGTAAAAGATACACTACACGTTACAATACAACACTGCCTCACAAACCTATTGTTTTCATTGTATTCCTCGTGTTTTTTGTCCTTTTGTTGTCTATTGTTTTACATCATCTGTGTCTTCAACACCAAGTAAGAGCGTACTACTTTGAAAGAGAAGAGTATACTTCATCTTTTTTCTGTTTTAAAAAACCCAAATATTAGTAATTTCTCTTCAGTTTGAATGTGGTCTTAAAACTACCTACAATAGAAATAAATCACTTAAAATATACAAATTTACTGCTACATATACTTTTATACTATTTTTTACTCTTGTCAAATGATTATTTGTGAAGTAGCCTCTATTACATGAAAGCTAACCAGAAATATGATCTAATCTTGGACATCACAAAAGCTATAAAACTAACAAAATGAGAATGAATATTAACCATTCAAATAAATGCTTCAATTTATCTGCATTGCTTTTACTTTTAGGACAAGTGGATTTTGATTGTTGAATCAAATTTTCTTTTCCTGAAACTAGTCTACTGACAGAGGAAATGAGAAACTGAGGCCTGCAACCAAAGTTTTCTCAGGTATCATTACATTTTATTAACATAATCAATGGCCAATTCCCGCTATGACATGCGCCTGCAGAGAATCATGGTAGTTGTATTCATCAATGAAAATAAATCAAATCCAGTCCCAGATGCCAAATACAACTACCACGATTCTCTGCAGGTGTGTCTCAGAGAGGGAATTGGCCATCGATAGGTGCATGCCTGAAGGAAGCCAGCTTGAATGACAATAACATATTAAGTTAACATATAATTATTTCTTAGTATTTTTCTTGGCTTTGGTGATTTGCAGAGACTTGGGTCTGACCTGTGCTGTCTGATCTAATTCAGCATAAATGTCATCCCCTGGCTTGGCGTCAGACGGAGATGATTGTGACCTTGCAGGTCTTGTGGGTGGAGTCACTGCAGCAAAGACATCATCTGCGATAGTGTGACTGGCACCTCGTTCATCAACTTCAGCATATGTAGGCAATTCTTCACTTCCCTCCCTGGACAGCTTTTTAGGTTTTCTTTGCAGTTTTGTCAGATCTAAACCTCCAGCTTCTAGGGAAGCCTTTAAATTTGACACAAGCCCACTCTTTCCTGGCTTCTTAAATTCCTTGCCACCGTGATACCCTGCTAATGAGAGGATGTCAGGTGCACTGGTTTTTCTCTCTTTAGAAGGACTTGATCTTTGCTTTGGGATTGGTGGCTGCTTGACTGCACCTTTTTCTGGTGACAAAGTTACATAATCAATTCTAGCATAAGAATCAAGGTCATCCAAAGAAGTTGACTGTTGATGAGTCGTTTCCAGGGTTGATGAAGCATCTGTGCTGGCATAAGAATCAAGGTTATCCAAGGAAGATGCCTGTCGGTTGGTCTTTGCCAGCGATGGTGAAGTATCTACATGTAAAGGGCAGCGGACTGACTGCATGGTGGATGTAGAGCTTCTCTTTAACTCTGGGGAATCTCTATTGCAAGGGCTGCTGAGAGGGGAGCTGGTGCCCCCATGGCTTGAAAAGGATCTTTGCGCAGGAACCGGTACAGATAATGAATGTTGAGTTCTTGATTTATCAAGTGTATTGTACATGTCGTCATCATTTCTAGGCAGATGGGAAGCCATTAAATCGTCCTCCTTTTCATTATGAAGTGTAGGTCCTACTCGTTTAGTTCCAAGGGTATTGTACATGTCATCACCTTCATTACTTGATGAGGAATGTTTTTGCCATGCTGGAATTGGAGGTGTACTCACCCTTGTGGCATCAAGTGAATTGTACATTTTTTCACTGTCCACAGATGTTTGTTTGTTAATATGACCATGTATCTTCCTTGGTTGTACTGGGGAATGTGTTACTTTAGATGTACATGTATCTAGTGTGTTGTACATATCATCATTTTCATCAACCATGAGTGACTGGGATTTTTGAAGTTTTCTCAACTGCTCAGATGTCCTTCTATTGGGAGCTGGTGGTCTTGCTTTTGACATTTCCAGTGAGTGATACAGTTCACTGACTTCATCTACTGACTGGGATTTCTGAAGCATTGCATGTTCAGGTTTTTTCCTTGCAGGTGGTGGGGGAGGTTTTGCTTTACTTTGTATATCATCAACTTCAGCTACTGATGACGAATGTTTATCGTTTGGCCCAAAGAGCCTTCTAGCTGTTGGTTTTGGTACAGGCATGACAGATCCTTGAGATTCCGTGTTTCCTGGACGATGGGAAGCCTTGTGCGTAGACCTTGCTGGAGAGCCATGATCCAGTGTATTGTAGGTTTCCTCAGGAGCTGATGCATTACTTCGTGAAGTGGACAGGGTATGGTAGCCATCTTCATTTACCTGATAACCATCAGGTATAGCAACAGGATGCAGTGTCTCACCGATCACATTATAAACATCCTCTGTCTCTGGCTGTCGCAAGGTCGCTTGCAATTTAGGGCCACGGTTAAGGACATTATATTCTTGAGCTGACAGCACATGTTGATTAAGGGTATTGTACCCATCCTCGCCAACTCCTTGTTTCCCCTGTACTGGCTGATTCAAGGCATCCTGCACTGGTTGAGTCAAAGTGTCATATTGACCACCCACTTTAGATTCTGCTGACAATCTGCCTCCTGGCAGAATTTGAGGTAGACCCTGACTTGCGAGTGGTGTGCCTGTTTGTGTGACATCCCAGGATGGTAGATGTCCATATGGAGCTGAATAGGTGTTTTTCATCGAATTTGTCATTCCTGGTGAGAGCTGATCATCTGCAGTTGACGAAGATACTGATGCACTAGATACTAAATGATCATAACCCTTTTGTGAGTCATCCTTACTGACAGATGCAGCAGCAATGGGAACAGATTGTGTCTTTCTTAAGCTTTCATGGGAAGATGCTGTGCTCTGTATCTGACCTGCTCTAGACTTGACCACTTTATCCAAAAGCTTGTAAATCTCATCATGTTGAGGGGTGAGGAATGTGAACTTCCCTTCTCCTGTAGGAGCTCTTCGACCAGCTTCAACCGTGAACTTGCCTCGAGTACTCATGTACCGCCGTAGACATGTGAAAGGCCACGCTACAAGCAGCCTTCCATCCTTTGCACACAGAAGTCGCAGTTCACTATTTGCTATATGAAGGTGACATATATCCACTGCTCCTAGCTTTGCCATTTGGTCGTTTATTTCAGGTTCAACACAGAATGAGTTGACTGTTCAACAGAGGAAAAAATTGTTAAATTATTGATTAAAATTACCTTAAGGTTATTGTAGACCTTCAAGGGAGTCTTACAGAAAATCCTTCATATCTGCTCCATTATAATAAAACCATGATGACTGGAAAAAACTATGACTGCAAAGCTAATAAAATAGAGAAACAGAAGAGAATATTATTTTATTTATTCTGATTCTGCTTTTTATTAGCATTACAATCATATGTTCTTCCCTGTTTTGAAGATTCAAAAGAGACCTTGAAACATAAATAAACACTTAACTTTGGAGCGTGCACTTACAAAGAATGGAATGCAGGGATGCATTAATTTATCAGCAGAGTTTTTTAAGAGGAATCATAAATATTTCGTTGAATTAGCTTGTAGGCCAGTTTAGGGGAATGGTGGTTTTGTTCTTTTTTTTGCAAAATTATGGAGCTTGCTTGCAGCTCAGTCCAACTGATATCCCACCAATACAGACCTCACACTAGTTAAATAACACATATATAAATTTTACATGACTTAGGCTTCTTTAATTGCTAAATAGGAGAGGGGAGGGGGGAAGAAGGGAGGTTATCATCAAAGGGTTATTCATGGCTTATACAATGGAGATAAGAGTTAGATAATTTTTTTCAGTATAATCCGCTCCGTACCTCCCCTCGAGAGGAACTGAAGAATGATCAAAATGACATTTAAAAAATGGGGAGCTAGTCAGAGCAGAGGTCGTGAAGTGAACAATAACAAATGGTGCAATAATATTACACTCACCAATACTCTCCCTCTCCAAAATGAGAATCCACTGATTAAGTTCATCTTCTGAGTGAGCTGCCAAGCGATATGCATGATCGACTGTTTTGATTTCAAACGCAAATGGACGCTTTGGTTCATGGATTTTTAGGATTTCATAGCCTGGATAAAGAGCTAGAACTCCCTTCGGCTCTGTCTTTCGCCAGTTCTTTGTTCCAGCCGCATACAATTCCAAACTTCTGATGTTACTGGCCAATATGTGCTTGAATACAAAATGACGCCGCTTCCAATCCTTTTTTCCATGTTCATAAGTGCATTTGTCCAGAGTTCCCTAACGGAATTGAAGACAAGTCCAGGATCATCAATTACATTGCGACACAAGAGCTTCGTCAATGAGTGCATGAACTATATCAAGGATTAAAAAAATAACTGATCCTAAATTGTCTAAGACGTTAAGAAAGATTTTTGAAGATCTATATATTAGATATCTCTTGATAAAAATATGTAAATAGAGTGCGGTGAGCCACAAACCTCAAACAAAACGCGAACCTCCATGATCTGTAAGATCCGGCATCATTGCTTACTTCCTCCCTTTAGCGCCTTGGAGGAACTGGGAGCAACAATAACTTGTTGCTTGCACAGGTTACCCACGCCCTGAGAACTGCGGTCACGCAAGATGGCGGGCCAAGCGAATATCTGGGTAACTAACATTTTCTTGTTGTCCGTATATTCATGAATATGTCACTTCAGTTCAACGGAGATGACAAAAATAATTCCTCTCTTTCATCCAGCGAGTTTAGAAGACAAATCAGGAGGACCCCTTGGCGCATCATAATTTGAAAAAACAAAACAGAAAACAACAACAACAAAAACAGGCTCATAAATATAGTTAGTTGAAGATAATTTTGTTTTTTAAATTCTTCGAAACCCAAATTAACGAATCGAAAGTTATATCAACAAAATCAAACCAAACCTTGAGTCAATTTCATTACAGCCGGAGTACGGGAACAAGACAGAAGCTGTTATATCACGTCACCGTCTCCCTTCATTACAACAATGTAGGGTGACAATCAATCAATTGCCAACCCTCGCAAAGGTCAAGCGATTTTGAATTAATTAATGCGGGGTTAATGAGTAATTAGAATAATTTATGCAATTTTCAAGAAACCTAGTGACCGCCACATCAGTGGAGGCGTAATTGTCAACCGCCATGGAAAGCTACAAGGTAGATTTTCTGCACCTTTCCCTTAAAACCTGCTCATTCTGTGAATTTGTGTTGAAAGTACAATCCTTTACTGTTTAGCTCCATCAACGGCTTGGCAAGGGAGCACAGGGTTCTGTGTTTCTCGCGGAAAACAAACAGGACAAGATTTGCTACGTGCTGAAGAAGGTAAGCCTTAGCCTTATAAAAGCTCCAACCAGAGAATAGGAGGTAATTGCCAGTTAATGGCCTACAAAAGATTACGGTTGTTCATCGTGGTGTAGAACAGTCCTTATGAAGAGACGAGACCAGATGATTGCCCTGTAATTGTTACTTGACTCTGATCACTTGTAATGCAGATCAACTGATCGTGGGACAACCATCCTACTGAATTATTATTGTGCAATTGCCAGCTGTTGGTGGATATTCCGGTAGGGTGTAAGAAAACACAAACCTCTGTTTGAAAGAATACTTCAACACCACGCAGTTGCCGTTCGTATCTAGTTCCACTGAACTTGCACCGACAATGTGCACAGTGATTGGTATCTCTGCCATTTTCCAAAATGTCAAGAACATTCCACGGTAGTCTGTTTCGCTATCTTCTATTTATTTTCGTAGCAACCATTCCCATTACACTCTGGCTATCAATGTTTCTCGTAATTTTCAATTCATTTTGGCATAATTAACCTGCAATTTGTAAGCTCCCAAGCAAAAAATTTTAGAGAATTGTGCAAACAAAGTTTTCGTGATGTGTGGACCGATGGAGCATGATGTTAAAACAATGGGTAAATAAAACAGACAACAAAGCTTAACTTGTTAAAAACGTGAAATAAATTCCTTGCAGCTTAGCCTTTATGATAAGAAATAGTTCCTTACACTTTTAAAAGTGGTTTGAAGTCGGATTCTAAACGATTACAAGCTCAGCCTACAGAGAAATGTACCCTTATGAATGATTCTGTATTGAGAGAAGGAAAATAATATTATTAACACAGGTCTGCAGTGCAAATGGCTAACAAGGAATTTGCAATTAACGTATTTTTGTTAAGCATTGCATTGAGCAACATTCTCAGCTCACATTTAGCATTGTGAGGTACTGCCCCATATTTGAACCAGTTCTTGTACCCTTGAGAAAGTATTTAAAAGATCCCAGAGAATCCTTATAAAGATAAATCTTCTTGGTCATCTTTTGTAAAACTGTGTCCTTAGAGGTCTTCAAGGATCTTGCACATAATGTTGAGATTCCTGTAAGAATTGGCAAAGAATATATTTTACAGTGACCCTGCAGATGCTCTATAATTCTGATAGCACTCACCCCTTCCCATAAAAAAAATAATAAAATAAGTCCTCTGGAAAATATTGAAATCCCATGTGGTGACTGATACTACTGCATTGTGCTGGAATATAAAATATTAGTTTGAAATTGAGAAATGGGTTCTGCAGCCCTGTGTTATAGCCAGTGAGCAGGTTTTGAGTCCAATAACTACATGTAAGCATTCATTTTATGCCTGATAGTTCAAATATTTGAGATGTTCTGTTATTATTTTCTAGGTTGAATGTAATGATGAAGGAGAGGCAAATAAAGCATTCAAGGAGGTGAGGTTATTATGCACACAACCTGGCAGTAGGAGATGACCTAGAATGGTTAACCTGTTGGGGCACTGGATTGAGCAGTCTGGGTTCAAACCCTGGCCGGACATTGTGTTGTGTTCTTAGGTCACAGTGCCTCTCTCCACCGGGGTGTATAAATGGTTCATGTTGGGGTGTATCAATCCCTGTAATAGGCATGCATCCCACCCAAGGGAGAGTAGAACTATCTCTAGTCACCTCGTGTCATGGAAACCAAGAGGAGCTCCAGTGGTATGAACCACTTGACCTGACACAAACTAAATTTTACCTTAAACAACTTGAAAACCATGTACATTGTACCTTCACTTTGGGTTTAAGAATTGGTCCCTTTTAGGGCATTCAGCCTCAAAAAGGTCCACAGCGAGAGCATTCACAGTATCTTTTAGGCTATTGAGCTGAAAAAAGTCTGTGTCAATGAATGTGATGATTTAAGAATTGGTACCTCTTAAGAGTGATGAAAATTTCAAGCAGCTGCAATGCCCTTTCTGGGCATTGCAGGGTTCTTTCTAGGGGTTCTTTTGAAAATTTCTGGCGACCACCCCCATTTTTTTTTGTATGGGAGACCCCCCTCCCCAGTATAAACATAACTGATAGTCAATTAAGATGATCGCACCCAAAATTTTCCCACATACAGATTTTTTTAAAACTTGTTGTGAATTAATAAGTCAACCAAACGCATTTGTTACTTTAGTGAAAACAGCTATTGATGATAAACTTTCATGTACTTGACTAAATCAGATGGTTGTGTGTGTTTGTACTTTTCTATAGGCTGTGGCATTACAAGAACTCCAGCATCCGCATAAACATCCATATATATGTGGATATAAAGAGTTTTTTGTCACATGGGATAAAGAGGTGAGTTAAATCATAAGAAATAAAATGTGAGCAAATTAACATTATAGAAAAAGTTACAATAGGTTGCCATTTGATATTCAGTAGACCTGTTTCAAATAATAGGAAGGGTTGCTTTTCATCTTTCAGGAATCTGCTATGTTTGTATGCATTGTGATGGATTACTACAAGTTAGGTGAGTCACAAGAATAACCATTTACTAAAGTTAATTTATTTTAGACTTACATTTTTCATATACTGGAAGTAACAGTTACAAGTGAATAAATTCAGTAACTGTTGAACCTCCAGCAATGGCCACTTTTTTGTCATGGCAGATGTTCTATAATTAACACTGAGTTATTTTCATCTCTCTAAAATGGCCACCTCGCCATGACAGCAACGGCCACTAAAGTACATCCCAACTGTTAGTTAAAAATAACCTCTCAATTATGGCCATGTAATCAATGACAGACAAAAACCCATTTTTTACTGTAAAAGGTCTTGAAACTTGATCTGTACAGCATGTCATTGATCTCTGTTTTGGTTTGTTTTCTGTTTTATTGTTTTATCAATTTGATATAATTTGATTGTGTTTTGTATTTATAAGCTACAATGAGCATTTTGTTTTAAAAAAGAAAGATCACACCCCTGAAAAAAGCTGGTTTCATATTACACCCCTACCTCCCACTGTGGAGGAGCGGTGGCCTCATGGTGAGTGTGCTGGACTCGTAAACGAGCAGAACAGGTTCGAGCCCTGGCCAGGAGCATTGGGTTGTGTTTCTTGGGCAAGACACTTTACTCTCACAGTGCCTCTCTCCACCCAGGTGTATAAATGGGTACCAGCAAGGGGTCACCCTGTGATGGACTAGCATCTCATCCAGGAGGGAGTAGAAATACTCCTATTCACTTTGTGCTACAGATACTGGGATAAGCTCCATCCTTAATGGCTGCTTGGCTCATATGTAGACTGTACCTACCTCCCATGACAGCCACCTCTCTAATGTGGCCACTTTCCTCTGTCCCCAAAGGGGTCATTGGGGGAGGTTCAAGTGTAGTTTACATCCAGATACATGTACTAATACCACACCCATCCATTTGAACATGTGAAGGTGACTTGGATAAGGCTCTAAAGCAGAAACGAGCCAAAGGAGAATCTATACCTGAAATGGTGAGTATGAACCAAAATTATACATAATTATAATTATATTATATTATTGTTATTAATACCTGTTGCCTGTTTTTAGAGTATTTGTTTTGTGATGACAAGTCTTTTGCTTAATGTTATGATTCTCAACTCATTTGAAACCAGTGAAACACAATTCCTGGAGTGGCACATTTTATCTTTTGATTGAAGAACCTACATCAACTTATTTTGTTCACTTGACAGGTGTTAAAAAAGTGGTTTGGTCAGATGGTGAATGCACTAGCATTTGTTCACAGCAAGAGTATGATACATAGGTGAGCAAGCAGAGAGTATTTTTTAGCCAGAACACATAAAGCTATATAAATAATGCCATTATTTACTGAACTGATCAACATACAAAACAATATCATCAATAACTCTTAGATATTGTTTTGGTTGGTATTGAATTAGTTCTGAAAGGCAAATGAAATTTGTTTAGTAAGGCACATATCTTGTATTCCTACATGTATTTTGGTATGAACTTAATTTAGCGTGCTCTGCATACTTTAGATCTTCACGTATGAACTTAAGTCACAGCTATACTTTTTGCTTTATATTGTTGATAGAGACCTTAAACCAAGTAACATTTTTCTTGCTGAAGATGGAAGTATTTCAGTTGGTAAGTAACTGATCAGAAGTACAGATATTTACTGGACAATCTTTTCTGAAGATTTTCTCCTCCACAGTGTGCAAAGAAAACCAGTTTTTTAGTTTGACCTTTGGGCAAGCTGTAAGTATGACTTACTAATGCAAAAGTCATTCCCACTAGCCCCCTTAACATTTCTTTCTAGCATGGTCAATTAATTGGAAATTAAAACCACATTTAATCCAGTCAATAATTTCACCTTTCACAGTACATCTGTGTAAACAACACAACAACATTCTAGTGGTACTCTCAGTTGCATTTTAAGTTACTTGTAAGCGATTATTAAATTATAGTGCTAGCTGCCTGGAATAACCATGCATAGTGGAGGCAGGCAGATTTATAAACTGAAATTTGAATTTGGTTTGAATTTCCTTAAACATGTCCTCAGCAAAGGACAGAATCCATTCATTCCTACAAAATTCTTTAGCCCTGGGCTGTATGCTCCTGACCAGACAATGTGCTGTATGACTAATGGCTGACTACCTCATGTGAGTTGTAAAGAAATGCTGACCAGTTTGGTAGCCATTTTTCAAAATAGTATTTCCTATCAGTATTGGTGTATACATGTAAATTCTGAGACCTCTTGTGATTAATACAACTGTATTAAATATAAGTTACACCTGGAAAGTCATTAATAAAACTGTTTTTTTTTTAACACCTAAGGCATGGGCATATAAACTAACCTTAGCCAATAGGTCTGGTAAATTGAAAAGTAAATGCCTGCTTCGTTCTTTTGAACATATGCTCGTAAATTAAGAGAAAATGAGACAGGGAATCAGAAAATATCATTGTGTACATCGTTATTTCGTTATTAGTATAGGTGATTGTATGAATGTGATTGCAATTAACGATATACACCATGAGTGATGTTTGAAAATTCACTCAAAATTGCACAAGCCTTTAGGCGAGTGCAATTTGAAAGAATTTTTAAATATCATGAGTAGTGTAAATCCTTATTTGCTCGAGCTTTCATACGATTACTCATATGTTATGACTGAAAAAATCACAAAATCACACACATTAATTCGCGCTTGAGTGCAAATTAAAAATTATCGATATTAAATAGGCCTGCTCTCAGTCAATCACAATGAAGTAATTTTCTCAGTTATATAATAAAGGAATTTACTTTCTACATTCCACGTTAATTTACTCTCTACATTCCGTATTGTAGAGTTTTAATCGCATGTATGAGACTTTCACACGCATTCTTAGTATATACCGTAAAGAATTCACAGGAATTTGACTTTTAGAATTTGAAAATGATGACTGAGTCATCGAAACATCATCCGAAATTATTATCGCTGGTTTTTATTCCTAATTGTTTGATGTTATTTTTTATAATGGTTTTTGTTTCAAAACAAAAAAAATAATTAACTCTTACTAAATTGATTGAATACATGTTAATGTAACAGGTGACTTTGGTGTTTCAACCATCATGGATGATGCACGGACTCGCACAAGAACCACAGTAGGTGTGTTATTTTCAATAATTTATCTAAACTTCACACTCTTTGTGCATGATGAAAATTATAATAATTGTTTTGGTAATGTAAATTATCAAATTGAATATGTTATTAAGTTGCACTTTTCAGACATTGTTGTAGCAACTGCTTAAAGTGTATATGACATGACAAATAATTTCTGCTTACTAGAAAGGCCTTTCAAGATACAGAAGACTGGCGTTTTTCTTTTTGAACTGTCTTTTTTTCATTTTAGACATACTATGTTTTTCTATTATGCAAATTAGAGCAGTGATGATCATATTCTTTGCAACTAAAAAATGGTAACATACTGAACAAACAATATCTCTGGAAATATTGCATTGGTGTTCTTGAAACTTGGTACCAGAAATCTGCGTCACAAAAGAAAGAGAGATGTTTGCTAGAGAGATGTCATGATGGTTAAAAAAGTGACTTATTTCGGGGAACTTGGCTATCTGAACAGTTCATGTCTTAGAAAAAGTATTATTTTAATATTTTAGAGTTCCTCGAGGGATAAATTCACGCTTTTGTAGCAAAACTCAGTGACAGATGTTTCTGTTGGTTTCCGGCCGCCATGTTGGTGCCCAT
>Ga0126339_10001661_pt1 | contig 15370 bp, 5 predicted proteins | sample OrbTmetagenome_2_FD_92532 | JGI IMG/M metagenome (GOLD analysis project Ga0126339, IMG submission 92532) | Coral microbial communities from Petempiche,Puerto Morelos, Mexico - Orbicella T R C metagenome | ecosystem: Host-associated > Invertebrates > Cnidaria > Coral | place: Petempiche,Puerto... | reverse complement strand
TTGTTGTTGTTGTTGTTGTTGTTGTTTCGCTTTTTATCACCTTGCCTTCTTTCTCCACGAGTGTACGGCATGTTTTATATAAAGTGTTCTCTTTTTGAGTTTTCAGATACAATTTATAATTTTTTTTTTCTTACGTTTTGTTGCAGGTCCAAACGTTCCAAGGTCCACGTTACACAAAACCAGCTCCAGTAAGATAAATCTCGTTTTTGTCTAGTTCACTTTTCTTTTATAGTTCTATTGTCTGTTCCTTTGCTATTTTCCTCATTCGCAACAAGATGTCCTTTGTTTCAGCTACTTGGTACAAAGAGCTTGAAATGAATCAAGAATTGGAAGAGAAAATGTCTGAACTGTCCAGTCCAATAAGACGGAACTTTATGATACCCGCAGGGAAATACGGTAAGTACCCCCCCCCCCACGTCCCCTTCACCCACCCCCAGGCTTAGTTTATAGAGATTACCTTTTTGAATCTCTGGCCTGCCAACCGTACTTCATTTAACGTTACCCTTTTCCTCACGAACTTAATATCTTATTTATATTCTAGAATTAACAGCCACGGAATTTCTTCCTCCTAATTTTGACGAAAACAAGAAATATGGTGTCCTTTTCGACGTGTAAGTAAATATTTTTGTCACCTTGGGTTAGGGTTATTAGAACCTAGGGTTAGAGTTGGCTCAAGTTAGGAGGCTTAGAGTTCTTTACACCGAGAGGCTGGAGAGAAATAATTCCCTTGCGCATCGACTATTCCCATGGGTGAGGAAAATTCCGAGAAATCCGAGACTTTTTACCGGCGTGTCTGAAAAAAATAGGGTTAACACCTTGGGTTAGGGTTAGCTCGACTTAGGGTTAGATCAGAGTTCTCGCCTCCGACAGGCTGGATGGAAATAATTCCCTTGCGTATCGACTATTCCCGTGGGATGGGTAAGGGAAATACCCAGAAATATTTTGAAAGAACATTAACAACTACGGAGCACAGTAAGAGGACTTTTCAGTCACAAAGAAAATAAGTCGCCCGCGAGGCACTCTACTCGAAAAGTGAATTTTCACAGTTTTTGAAATTTATCTTATTTATTTATCTTATCTCGTACTTCTTAACGTTCTTAAAGAAATTATCTTTTAAACTCAGGAGGGAAGGCTTGACAATTTTTTTAACATGAGTTGTGTTTTGTTGTTACTACTTTGTGCAGGTATGGTGGACCAGGTTCTCAAAAGGTTTGTTTTTTAACACCTCTGTCATCATGAAAATTTATCTTTGTTTAACTTGATTTTTGCATCCTACTGGGCGAAACTAAACTTCAACTTTAGAGAAGTGCTCGACGTCTTTTTAAATAATTCTGTTTCTTCTTAGCTAGCCATCGCTTCGCTACAGATTAACATTGAGCCCTGGTTTCCCCTGAAACATTCCGTAGCCAGCGTAATCTTTATGTAACTTGAAAAGCTCCTTTGTATCGCAGGTTAATGAGATGTTTGCTTGGAAACTTGGCTGGATCGGTTACTTGGTCAGTAACTTCGACATCATTGTGGTGACCGTGGACGGGCGGGGGACTGGGTATAGAGGTGAACGGTTAGTATCGAATTATCAAGATTATTTCAAAAACCCCTCTAAGGCCCGGTTCAAACGTCGAACTTAACATGTGCTGAATCTAATTATTAGATTAAAAAAAATCGAAGTGACGACATTGTTTGTGCTCTTGTCACTTTTTTTTCGATATGCTATGGACGACGCGTAATTTCTCTTTTGAAATGTTGCGATCATTTGGCTCGGGCTTAATTAATAGCTGTTATTCACTGTTCTAGATTCAAACAAGCGGTTTACAAGTTACTCGGCGAATACGAAGCTCAGGATGTCATCACGGCTGGACGGTAAGCTACTGTGATCACATAACATGTATTCCGTAATAACTTGCTAAATTGTCACTTTGTTTTCTCTTCCAAGGTTTATGCAAAAGAAGAAATACGTCGACCCAAAGAGACTCTCTGTGTGGGGCTGGGTGAGTAGCGACCGAAAGACCTCAGTTATACAGTGTTAGCTTAAACTTGCCGGGGGCAAATCTGGGGCTCCCAAGACCTATGCACTCCGGGGTTCTATGACTGTTTCAACCCCTCCCCCCTCCCTTTGGCTACTCGCTAGACCAAACCTCTGTTATAAAATGATTCTTTTGACCTAACTAGGTTGGATCTGACGGAATCAAGGATCCGGGGGCCACTTCGTGCATGAGCCCGGGTCCATTTTGTCCCCGCTGTAAGCACCTGTGGATCCTCGTACATCCCCAGTTCACTAGTGTAAGTGATTGTCATCTTATAGACGTTTTTTCCTCAGTCTTTTGGTGGCTTCTTGACAACCTACGTTCTTAGCAAGAATACCGGCGTGTTCAAGTGTGGAATTGCAGTGGCCCCTGTCACGGACTGGAGATATTACGGTAAGAAATAAAGCGTAGCGTGACTCATATCTTGTCTCGTAAGGAGCGGTAACGTTGCAATTTAATTTTCTCAACGTTTCCTTAAATAGATTCAGCTTATACTGAGCGTTACATGGGGCTACCACAGGATAACGCTAACGGCTACAGAGTAAGTATGGTATCGTACTGTAGGCCAGTTTTAAAGGTTTTGTTTCCTTTGAAAAGGATGTCCACATGGCGTAAAATACAGTGTCTGTACAGTAATCCGATGTCCAACAATTTATTTGCTTTTTGGCTGTTTGGCCAATTAAGAAATGTTCAGTTTTTTATTCCGTTCGCTTTGTTTTCAGGACACGTCCCTTCTCTCAAGGGCTGCCAACTTTTCTAATGTAGACTATCTTATTATTCACGGATCTGGAGACGGTAAGTTTGCATGTAGAGCCGAGGATATTAATTATCTCCAACCCATATCTCCCACGGTCAAGCATCAGACAGGGTGAGATCTGGGTACGAGATTATCTTATGCCTAAATAAGTGCTGTTACCATGGTTACTGTTTTGCCCCTTTACAGATAACGTCCATTATCAGCACACGGCACAGATGGTGAAAGTCCTCACTGAAGCTGAGATCAAGTTTAGAGTACAGGTGAGATGCGAACAGTATACAGTCCGACACGTAAGGTAATTATTATTCGTTTGAAATGCTGCCTCTCAGAGGCAGCTAAATCCGCAGTTTTTCCACTAAGCTGTTTAGCAACATAGTACCCTCGCATCGCACGACGCTATTGCGGCCTTAATCTCGTTGGGAAGGAGATTATTCGTGTTTTTTCTCTTAGGACAGTGAGGCAAACTCCGCTTTACAGGCATTCCGTTATTAGATGTACAATGACTTACATTTCTAGCTTATACATGTCCTCTTAACTTGACCTCCTCGATACGAACACGTCATTAATACACACATCTCTGTGGTCTCTTTGTTCTCTGGCTTTCTGGCTTTGTATCCGGGATCTTATAGCGAGGAGCCTGAGCCCTAAATTGACCAGTGACGTCACAGAGTAACACTGGTCTCAGTCTTCGCGCTCTTGATCTTGGTACGGAGCAAGATAGCATCTTTTCTTGTTATGTTGTAATTGAGAATAAGTACCAGGCACTGATCGGCTGCCTCTACAAAGACGCTTGTTCCCCGACCAATTGCAACATTTAACTTGATAAACTTTTTAGCTACAGCATTCCGAAGAGTTAGCTTACATGACGTACTTATATTTGCCCTTACTTTCGTCCACAGTACTACACGGACAAGGATCACGGGATAGTTGGAAAACACACACGGCGCCATCTTTACCGCCTGATGACCAACTTTCTTACCAGGAGCCTGGGTCTGACTCGTTCCTAGTCTCCACGTGATAGTTCCTTTTCTTTCTTTCCTTAGTAATTCATGAGGCAACCAAGTTCTATTTTTGCCCAAGAATGGACTGTTTCCTATCTGAAAATCGTGCCATAACCCATGGAGGTTGCAATCTCAATTTTTATCTGAATTTTCAATGAAAAGTCTTAGAACAACCACTTGTACATCAGGAATATATTAGAAAAGTTTAGAATAAGCACTTGTACATCAGGAATATAATAGGAGAAAGTACATGGCCTCACCCATCCCTTATTTCCTTAGAGGAGAACGCTCTTGCAGGATGGTGGCGTTCGGTTTTCTTTTTGAGACAAGAGTTGAACAGGTTGTTTCGAGTGCAAACCACAAAAATCCCCACCAATCAGTTTTCTTTTTTTTGTACAAAATCACTGTTTTAATTTTAATTAATAAAAAGTGCTGAGTTATATAATGTATGGATGCTTTTATATTATTCTCTCTCATTGTTTGATGTCCAATACTTTACTTTTCACTGTTTATGGCATCTGATTTCTTAGCGACTCCTCTCTACAGTTAGTACAGGAACATCTGGAAGGAGTTTTATTTAAACCAGCTCCGTCAGTCACGGTATTTTGAGTTATTTTGGCCACGTACAAAATTACCTTTATATTGACGGAAACCTGATAATAATAGTTTACTAAGAGAGAAAAACACCAAAGGGATAATTTTAAACCATAAAGGAACAAGGATGGTTAAGGATGGAGAAGATTAACACGGATTAGAAACGACGAACTTGAAAAATCTACGCTAACCTCTGCAAGATGCGCAAACTGTGACGTAGCTCATTTAATACACTTCGCGTGATATGACGAAAACTTTTAAAGTTGGAGAATGACGGATATGTTTTCAAGAATGATCAACATGTGATTTCTCTAAACAGTATCATTAGTTTATCAAGTAGACAGGTGATAAGGATATAGAAAATGATCAATTAGGAGATATTGTTTTGACGCCTTGCAAAGGCTTTCTATCTTCTTCTTAAGTTCGTAATTTCTTAGGAACTGTGAAGTTTTTCGTCTTATGCCCTTTCAGTGCTTTTTTTTTTTAACAACGCAAAGCCCGGAAATCAACAGCACGTTCACTGTTTTACCAAACATTATTATATGAAAAGTTCTTGGATTGAAAATAACAGTTTCTTGCGGAAGTTTTTCTTAAACAAACGAGAGCTTTTATGCCATCGATGAAACTAGACCGGCCGTTTGTTGGTATCACTTATCGGTGAACTGGGACGAGACCCATGCTAGTCCCCACTTCAAGTTAGTCAGCACGAATTTTAACGCCTTTGTCCACTGCTCCTCGGAGTTAAACTGGATCCTAACAGAAGAAAAAACACATTCGTTTAATTGAAAAGTCGCTCCTTCGATTTAACAGTGCAAAACTCATTTCTACATTGTTTTCCCAGGAAAAGGTTTACTTACTTTATAGAAAATGCTCCCCCAGTGCCACTTGAATCGTGGATTTTACCTTTTTCCATCCTACACGACAAAGCAAACAATGTTGATACGAGAAAACAGAGCTGATTGAACGAAAGTTAAAGGAGCTCAAAAACGGCATTTTGAGTTATTTTGGCCACGTACAAAATCGACTTTAAATTGAAGGAAACCTGAAAATAGTACTTTACTAAGATTGAAAAACAAAAAAGAGATAATAATAAACCATAAAGGAACAAGGATGGTTAAGGATGGAGAAGATTAAGACGGATTAGACAACGAACTTAGGCTTAACTTTTCAAGATGCGCAAAACGTGACGTAGCTCCTTTAAGCAGGGTTTGGAATGCACAGTGTAGCTTAAACAACCATTTGACGACCACTTGACAGATTTTAAAGGGCTCCACTGTGGTAAAATACAGTAAACTGCGCTGAAAAGTTTTTCAATCAATAACTCATCAACGTTTGCCATCTTTATGTTGGTTTACCCCTGCATTAAATTTCAATCAATGCCAGACAGGTGGTTAAAGTTAAGCGCTCACGTGCCGAAATTTCACGTGAGGCATAGGTTCTGATTGGCCGAGACGGTTGGAAAACCGATGAAATGACGTCAAAATTGTCACTAACTGCATAAAAAACTGTTGGAACTAGAAACCGCTCGGCACGCTCCCCTATTAGGTGAAATTTTGCTTTATGTAAAGTCTTTTTCTGAAACTGAAGACGTAAAAACGAAACTTCAAGCGCGCAAGGTACTGATAAGACCTTGAACACTTTTGAGTAATTAACGCGTGCGCAACCTCGTGTATTGATTCAAGGGAAACGAGAGACGCAAGAATGAAAGACGAACTGCTAGCAACATTCGCGGACAAAAATCACGCGAAACAAACCAAAGCTTCCGCGCGCTAACAGAAACTTAAGCGCAACTTATCTTGGATTGACTGATTGATTGATTGATTGATTGATTGATTGATTGATTGATTGATTGATTAGATGATTACGTGTTAACTAGTAATTGTTACTGTTATCGTTGGGAATTAACCGATTTGTTGCTCTCGCGTCTTAAAAACCTAGTTCCTTCACCTCCAAAACTCGAAACTTTATATTTGCTTTCGATTGCCATTAGCCCCTGATGATAGAAAACAGAAAACATATCTTTGGCTTTATTTGTTTTATTCAAAGTCGTCCTGTGTCACAATCCTTTCGAGTAAAAAAACATTCCTGCTAGCTTCGCTTACTAAAACTCATTCAGCGCGTCAAGTCCTTTGTTCTCTTTGAAGAGCGTTCTAGAGATCTAAAGTCACAATGTTGTATCTACAGAGGGAAAAAGAACGAAATCACAGTCCTTTATACAGTCAATAGTTCACTTGCGCGCCGATCGACGCCTCCTGCGGACTCTGCGTGCCTTCTTGGGCGCGGCTCTCTTTGCCTTACGAGTGCCTTTGTAGTATTTCTTTACAGCGCGCTTCTTGGCCGCAGATTTGCCACGTCTGGCCTTACGTCTCTTGGTGGTCTTTTTTGCTTTGCTCGCTTTTGCTTTGGCCTTCTTGGTGACTTTCTTCACCGATTTCCTGCCCGGACTCTTTGATTTTGAGCGGGAACGAGATCGGGAACGTGTCTTGGAGCGTGACCTTGAGCGTGATCGTGAGCGTGATCGTGAGCGGGATCGAGATCTCTTTACTTTGAGTTTAAACGAAGTGCCACTTTTGACGAGGGCTTGCGATTTCACTCCGCGTGCCAAGGCGAGCCTCAATTGCAGAGCAGTAACGCTTTTCGTTCCAGGCTGCGATGTAAGGTAGGCCAAGATCGCTTTGGCGCTTGATCCCTTGCGGTCTTTCAGCGCAGCGATGGCTTTGACCACCGCCTGTCTGGTAAGGGCGGGCTTTTTTCCTCCCTTCCTGCGTGCGGCCCTCTTCTTCTTGGCTACCACTGCTTTCCTGGCACCTCGGCGAGCTTTGGCCATTTTAGAACTGTTCTGGTGAATTTTTCGACGGAGCTAAAAAAAGTACGTCTGGACAGTTCGGTGGCAAGTGGCAAATGACTTAATTCGTGGGGTGCACGTCATAGACATAATTGCCAATTAACTAATTAACGCGAGTTCGTAAACAAGTCATTAGGCTAATTTAATCAATAATTACTGACGTCATGGCAACGTCACGAATGCACATTACCAATTAGGTGAGTTTGTAGACAAGTAGTGAAACTTTGAAACAAATATTTAGTGACGTCTCCGTGACGTCACGAATGACTATTACCAATTTGTCACGCAATCCAGGTAGTGTGTGACTGTAGAAAAACGTGTCACGCTCGAAACCAAATCTACAATAGTCCAAAATAAAACCCACATCAAATTCTTGTTTAAACCACAATATTTCTCCACAGACCACATGCAAACTTTTTCAGATCGGATACAACCTTACTCCAACATAAAAAGTAAAATTAAGAAAAAAATTGGGGAAAATCAACCAACAGCCAAAAATTATTAGTGTCAACTTTTCACGGAGGCGACACGATACGCCTTCAAAATAGTTTCTATTTTACTCTTATCTATTCCATTCTACTCTGTTTCTTTCACAAGCTCTTACCTGTATGGAAGGCAAAATCTTTTGTCCACTTTCTCTACTGCTTCTTTAAACTAAAGAAGAACAATGTAAAAAGCAATAAAACAGAGAACAACAGCAATTCAACTCAAAGTTTGCGTACGTTCGTGATAAATACGTCCAGAGTTCGCATGCTCTAAAGAAGAAACCTTTTAAAGTCGCAAAAACTTGCATTTGAAAATTTAATTAGAATATGTCGTGGGCTTTGTTTGAAGTAACGGACAATAACGAAATCCAAAAGCTGTTTTTGACAGCGTTTACCGAATTAAGCCACTGAAACGACTGAAGTCCACAGATTCTTTTCACGAAAACAAAACATTTTCATGGTTACAAGAGATGCTGAAGTCAGGAAAACCTTTCGAGTTCTTGTAAACAGATGATTTGCGTGCGTTCAATGTTTACACTTGTTGAACTGTTTTCGTCATCTGGTCGCAACCGTTCTCATGGAGTGAATATGCTCGTTGAAGTAGTGAATCTAAATACCTGCTGTAAGCAATCCAAAAATCCAACCATCGCTTGATCAAATCTGGATGAAATTAAAAAAGAGACAATTAAAATGGTATTACTTACAACACTTTCGCGAAAGAACATTTAAGATATATGCTTACATCAATTGACGGACAGTTGAACGAAGAGTAATAATATACAAATCTCAGTTTTAAGCTTCCCCATGAAAAATAAACAATTTCCTCACACTGTTTTCATCTCTTGCTACTAAAATATGTTTTTTTTTTCTGTCAGTTGTTCAACTTTCCGCTACGTTCGACGTGGCGAAAAGGAAAACCCTTGGAAACAATTTTCGTTTCTGTAGCATATTTCAAAATTTTACTGAATTTGAATGGGTTGATTTTGGTACCAACAGTTGTTACATTGTGCGAGTTTTATAAAGCGGTTAAATTGTCAGCAACTTCCCAGATATAAGCTCCAGAAAAGGCTTCCTGGCTGTTTAATATATTCTAACAACTGGCCAATCACCGTGCCATGATTTCTGTGCAATTTCTTCCTGAACCAATCACAAAGTATCTTGTTGGCGCGCGCGCGCTCAAGCGAATGGCGAGAAAAAGATTGAGCGAGCTCCTTGTGACGACGAAACACGAGGCAAACTTTTCAAAGCTTTGCACTACATTAGTTTTTGCCTCAACCCCTCAACCCAGACAAATAACTCTGCGAAATTTATTCAAACATAGTTAAAAAGGTTAAACGGGATATCTTTTTTAGTTCTCCGGCGAAAGACTGCAAAGAAATTCGCTCTAAAATGAAGACGACATTGCAAGCGGACGAAACTTAGAAAACCGAAGAAAACCATTGCAGTGCTAGGTAAGTCCATTTGATTTCCAAGACTTTTATTTCAAGTTGTTAACGAATCTAAGGCTGAGTTCAACCGAACTCAACACAACAGTTGAATGCAAGGGCAGGTCTTCTTTCAAAGCTCCAGTGTAACCATGCCGAAGTCAAAGTGGAGTGATTGCTTTCGCTTTTCTGGGCGGAGAACAATACGAAAGATAAAACCGGCATTGAGAAGTTTTTGCATGCCATAAAGCTGTTTTATTTTTTTTTTTCAGCGAACAAATTCGTTAATGCTATTGTTCCAGCCATTAATTTAGCTTAATTAAGCTTAAATGGCCGCAAAGTGGCCAACAGACAGGCACAATCGGGTACTGAAATGAGTAGAAAACATAGCGAGGACCTGTACAAATGAATTAGTCAGAAAAAACCTCTTCCCATTCTTCGCCCTGTTTCACTTAAACTTATACTCACTTTGTGTCCCAAAAGAATCTAAACCCTCCAGAACCATACCTGAAATAAAGGCGAGAAAAGAATCACTCAAGTTTATCAAATAATAATTGAAACTTTAAAATAAAAAAAAGGCCTCATAGTTTACTTTGGGATAATTCTGTTCGTGAAAAATCAACTAATGCAGTCCGAAGACTTCAAATGTACAGACAGAGTCTTGCAAGCTACAAAGCAATCATAAAATTCTACCCATCAGAACCCTGGACGGGAATTTTTATTGTATTCTTGGGGAACAATGCTTTTCTCAACCCAGCTGTAAAGAGGGGCACCAGAGCAACCAAACAAATGCTGGCACCACATATTTAATCACTTTAGTTACAAATAGCATAGCTGACAAATGCTAACTGTGCTACTCACAATGGAAGATCCTTTGACTTGTCTGTAAGTGATTCTAGATAAGAATGATTTCCATAAGGCACCAAACGATACCTAAAGCAAGACAGGAAAAGAGGACCCGATAAAGATAAGATAATACGCACATATAGGGTGCGTTCTGTTGGGATGATCTGGATCAGGATCAGTGACCCAAGATCACTTGGATCGTGGTGCATCAAACGAACCGATGAATCCACTCTGGTCACGGATTCATGGGCTCCTTTGATGAACTATGATCCGAGTGATCTTGGATCACTGATCCTGATCCAGACCACCCCAAAGGAACACACCCATACATGTACAAACTGTGCACTGCCTCTGCAAAACTTTCTATTGTTTTGTCTGGAGTTGGATAATGGAATATTATAGTTTCCACATGAGCTGATACTACCATCCACAGTCCACTTTGGGCATAGGTAGCCAAGTTTTAACTACTGTTAATTAAGTGTTAAAGCAGACAGATGTCAGAAGGTCCTATAGAAAACATGCACTAAAGGTGCTTCATTGTTGAGACTCTTTGGGGGAAAGGGGGGAAATATCCTTCCCCCTCCCCATCCCAAGACACCCATTTTTCAAACCTGGACTAAAAGTCTCCCAACAGGGTTGAACAAACTATGTCCCTTCTTTGACAGTTGTTATCACGTCAAATTCTTTGTGATGTTTCACTGACTAATGTATATGGGTCAACAAGTAGAGAAACCAGCGACTTCTACTAAATAAAATTTCCTTCACTTTTTCTGTTCTTCCTTAGGTCTTACCTCTCAAAAGTTAAGTTCATCTTTCGGGCTAGAGAATGAAGTAACAAAACAGTTTGACCCCAGGCAGCATTAATTTCACTCCACTCAACCTGTGTAACAATCAACAAACCGTAAGCTGGAATTACTGCAAACAAGTCATCCAAGTAAAGCTACAGTTACTACTTATCCTAGCAGCACAAAAAGATTTTCAGAATATCAAAATACTTACAGTAATTATAGTGAAACTCACCGGTACGCTTGGGAGACGGCCAAGTCTAAAGTTGTTTATTGTTCCAAAATGACCCTTATGCCTAATACAGACAATTATAAACTAGTGTTATCTTCAACAAACCTTTCAAAAATGTTAGTCTGTGTCACTAGTAAACTTGTTAACTTCATGTATACTTCCGGATTTAGTCATCAGATTATTTGTGTATGCAAATTACAAAACAAAGTCCAACCAAATTGGTAAAATGTCTGCCCAAAATAGAGATTTGAAAGGATGTGTCCTGCAACACATTAAAAATTGTTTCCAGCACTGCAGGTCACACTAATACTGGGCTTTGTACAATTGCCACTGAAGCTGGTGGCAATGTAGCTTCAATATGTAATGGTTTCTACTCACCAGATGTGAAAAGTGCTGTTGAATACATTTGTTTTCTTTAGTTTGTCCAACTGGGCTTGAGCATATCTCATTTGATTATCAACACTGGGCAGAAAGAAAGATTATTACTACCATGCTATCAATGCTATCACCACTTGATATACCATTAAAATAATGTACTTGTGACAAATTTTTAAATTTCAGTCAGGGATGTTCATCAGTATTATAACATCTAAAATTCCATTTTGATGCTACAACTAATTGTGATATTTTGGGGTGTTAACAGATGCTGAAAAATAATGCTAAAAGTTACAAATAACAATAATTAACCTTTGTTGCTCATCTTCATATTCTAACAATTCCTTCTGATATTCACTGAACTCCATCCAGTACTTCTTTTCTTCAATCTCAAGTAGTTTGGACCTTTCCTTTTCTGATTCCATTTTTTCGGCTACCTTGCCTCTTTCCATTTCAATTTCTTCCAATTTTCTAATCAATTCCTCCTCTTCCCTTCTAAGCTCTTCTAGTTCTTTGGACATGGCATCACCATCTAGCGAAGGTTTGTCATTAAGCTTGTTGAAGAACACTTTGTAGTCTTTGAGTTCATCGTCTGTGATCTTAAGCTGCTGGTCTAACTGATCTAGTAGGGTGTCCGTACACTCTTCACATAATGGATGGTCAATGCTTGACTGTCCAGACATCACATAAAACAGCTGAGTGGTGACCTTGGATTAATAATAAAGCAGTCAATATCCATCTTCACCATGCAGTAAATAACCCACTTATTTTGTTTCCATAAAATTAAAGCCACGTTAATTTTAAGACAACTTCAATGTGTAGAATTATACAAAATTTGAAACTCAACAGAAACCAAGAACAATGTTAAGACTCTAAACTATACATATATCAATATGATCAGTAAATATTCATGCTTCAAATTACTTAGACCACATTGTCTAATACATTCTGGTTTTTGCTTGTTTGCTTCATGGTTTATTTAAATTGCATAAATGCTAGTTATGATATAAATTTCAGTATTGCACTCAGTCATTGAGTATCTCTTGATTGACAATGATAGCAAATTACAATTATTAATGAAAACAATTTGAAATTTTTTTACTTTAATTTATTATAAGATCAACTGTAAAGCTCAGTATTCCCAAAGAAGATACTTAAATGAATTGAAAACATCACTTAGAGGTTACAATTAAATTCTGTCTAACATGCAATCACTACAACTTGTCTTACTTTAAGCCTATGGCTGAGGTTTTCTGAATTGACTGGCTGTGAATCTCCAATAACTGTAAAGCCACCCTCTAGAGATTGTAGTCTGAAACAAACCAGAGCATTGTTCAATATTAGTCTAGAATTATACAAGTATATGCTGTTAAAAAGTTAACCAAGCTTTTTCTGTTGTTGTTGCAACGTACTACCACTGTCAAAAGTTCAATCTGGTGATTACAGAAATTTAAGAAATGATAACTAAAAACTTATAAAATTTAATTTTAAGTTGGCACTAGTTAATCCTTGAGTAGCTTAATACTACAGTAACTTTAAAACTGCAATAAAATTGAGTTACATATTATGAAAAAATGTTTTTATTTTTGTTGACAAACAGCAAGGCTGCAACTGACACTACATTACAAAGCTTCTACACCTTATGCACAAACAGCTTAATTTATCATGTCAGTAACACTCAGTCTAATGTACACGTAACTCTTACTACCAAAATGAGGATCTTCCATTTAATATAATGTGGTTCTTATCAAATTGAACCAAGTACTTGCAAATGTTGCGACTGTTACCTCGCTGGGGGAATAATTCTCCTTATGACCGTGTCATCTTCCTCTGTGTTACTAGGAGTCTGAAAAATTGTGTTCCACAGCAAGATGAATTTCTTGGAAAGAAAATGTAGCTATAGAGCTGAGGGTAATACTATTTTAGACAACTTAATTAAAATTTAAAAATGAATACTCTATTGAGGTTTACTTCCTTAAATCCACAGAGAGCAATGTTACATGTATATGCTAAGTTCCATGAATACAATTATTGGAAACAGTCGCTGAGACCCTATCCACACGTATCTGGATATTTTTGAATCCGCAACTTTTCCTTTCTGGATTCAAAAATTTCCCCGTCCACACGTAGCGTATTAAAATTGAATTCACCTGTCCACACACATCTGATGGTATCTGGATTCACTCTAGTGAAACTAGGCCTACCGGTTGTGCCACCTTATTAGTTTATTGTTTGGTAAGAGACTGGACACAATTTTGTTACGTTATCGGATTTGAAAATATTTGGATTCACCGTCCACACGTTATCGAATTCACTGCAGATTTATTTTTCTCCACTCTGGAGAGCGGATAAAAAAATATCCGGATTCGCTGCCGAATTTGCAGGATGCGTAGGGACGGAGGCCATATGCGGAAAGAAAAAGTTGCGGATTCAAAAATATTTCCGGATACGTGTGGACAGGGCCTAAGATTCACATTCAGCTAACTTTCAATCTTACAACACAAAATTATATGATTATCAAGCAGATGTGAAAATAAAAAAACTAATGAGAAATCATTAGCTATAAACTGATGATGTCCTACATGTACCAAACTCCTACCTCAGTTAACATTATCAATCCTGAGCACAGGACTAAAAGGGTCAAGGTCATACCTGATGTGAAGTAGAATCATGCTTTCTACTTGCATCTTCCCCTCTATCTGTCTGAGCTGCAAACTCTGGGAAGGGTGCTACATGAAAAAGATATAAAAGCAATGTTTTACGATAACAGTTACTGCAGAAATTCTTACACACTCATAGGCAAATTTTCATTGTTAATAAGCAAACAGACACAATTTGACAATTTGTTATCATAAAAAACAAATTGACGTCAGTTTTTCATGCATCTGTCCTGTTATTGACAATGAATTTTGTCATAGCATTGTCATTTGAAGTAGTCTGTGGATCCACTCGGCTATCGCCTTGTGGATCCACAGCCACTTTGACAATGTTATAACGAATTTCATGATCAATAACAGAGCAGACACATGAAAAACTGATGTCAATTTGTTAATTATTTATACACTGAAACATGTTATTAGATTACACATAAACCTGTCAACTCTGTATCCCATACTTCTCATATTTTGTCTGTAATTTGGTCAAATCAAACTGACAGAACTGTTAGAAAGTTGCCAGTACAGTACATAAAGCAGATTATTGCATGTAGGGATTTTTTATTTTAAAACCTTACATTTATTCAGATTTATTAAATACACTGACAGTGAACTTTCAGGTCCAACTTTCACAAATACAGAATGTACTGCAACGGGCCGGACTGCAATTACAGTTAGAGTTCTCAAGACAATCTAATGATGTTTATTCGCTTTCAATGCTTCAATCAAACCTGTGAGTTCTGCAATCGTTTCTCCATCCAAAGACAACAAAGAATGATCCAGCTTCAAGGGTTGGTAGCATCTTTGGCATACGAAACTCACATGCGTTGTAGCTCGAACTTCTTTTGCGGAAGCCATGTGAAGGGATAATTCTTTTTCTTATTTCTTCCTTATAGAGAAGAACGTATAGGTCACATAATCACCAACTGCACATCGCGATTCCTGGAGATCTGCACTCCGTTAACGAACTATTTACAGAAAAATAAGACATTGTTGAAGGCTGCCATCTTTTTCTGTTTCTTTCCTAAGCAGCCAGGCCTGCTTGTTTGATCGAGGAAGATTGGAAACTGTTCCAGTATGGCGTATCGTTCATGTAGGACAACACTGAGTGTCTCTAGCGGGGAAAATCGAGGGCGCTCGTTTCACAATTAAAGCACTTCACCTACTTCAAAAAGGAATGTTTTTTTGGTCATTTTGCAGGGTTAAGAATGGAAAATTCAAACTTGAAATGATTTTTACATCGTTAAAATAGCTTGCAGATGATTGAGAGAGTGATATTTTGAAGGCTTGTCAAGTCAAATGTACGATATTCCAGCAGTTGAGAATTCGATTCAACATGTCGACCAGC
>Ga0126339_10001660_pt1 | contig 15371 bp, 8 predicted proteins | sample OrbTmetagenome_2_FD_92532 | JGI IMG/M metagenome (GOLD analysis project Ga0126339, IMG submission 92532) | Coral microbial communities from Petempiche,Puerto Morelos, Mexico - Orbicella T R C metagenome | ecosystem: Host-associated > Invertebrates > Cnidaria > Coral | place: Petempiche,Puerto... | reverse complement strand
TTGACCGATTGGAAAATGGTTAGGTGTCAGAACAGGCTTATGGGCTTATGGGTCATCACTGACAGTGGTGAGTAGTCTTCAATTCAATAGGCCTTCCACCCCAATGAAGCAGGTTTCAAGCACCTCTGTCACATCTACATTGCTTAAAATAGCTGAGATAGCTTGTTTTGCAGCCTTTATCATGGTCTCAAAGACTCCTCCTTAGTCCTCTTGTCACTCAACATCATCCTGGGCCAACCTGATCTTGCTGCCATTCTTGTGAATAGATTTAAGAAACCTGTGGTGTCTTGGGCTATGGCCATTTCTGAATGACAACAGTGCATTTGAGGATAAAGGAAGAGACACAAGTATCTCTTTCTTTGAACCCGTCCACACCCTTGGATTGTCAAGTATGGCCCAACAAAGTCTGTAGTGCAAATCGTGAACAGTCTGTAAGTCATCTCTAAGCAAAACTGTGGTAGGGGAGCCATCTGCTGTTTAGCATGATGTACTAGGAAGTGTCGCTTACATTTGTAACAGTTTTGTATACATCTCTTCAACTGACAACTATGGATTCCATGGTACTTTTCACAAAGGTGGTTAAGATTGTAATTTACACCTACTTGACGATGAACTGTGTTATGGGATGTTTCTTTGGTAAAATGATTGGGAACTTGATTTCTCTCGCGAGGCCCTCTGATCGACAAAGTGTTGTGTTGGGTTATAGAATGTCTGCATCTAACAATGGCGTGAGAGGCAACAGATGATTTCTCGTGCACAGCTCTTTTCCTACAGTGAACGCTATGATCTCTTCACTATATTCCTCTTGTTATGCTTCTTTGATGATTTCTAATTTGGTCCCTGTTAGTTCATCTGGCATCAGTTCTTCCTTGATACATTGATCACTAAGAACTTTCCAGTTCTTGATAAACCGTTTGACCCAACTCCTCAAAAGACATGAAATCTAATACCTTTTGACTGTGTACAGCAGTGTCAACATTCACAGGAAATTGATGGTCTGTGATCTCCTGTCTCCTGCTAATCACTGTTTATACTAGCTTTACTTTTGTTTACTGTGGAGCATTTTGGTGAGCATTCATGCTTTTGAAACAGACAGCACTGAGCACAACAACATGTTCCTTTCAAGGTTGTATTAAAGGCTACCATGAGTATAAGGATATCTGGGATGCAGTTGTTGAAGTTCTGGATTGTGAGGTAAGACCTTACGTTTGAAGGATGTGATTAGTTTTCATCAAGTGAATGATGTCACATATGTTTCTGCAGCACAAGCTAATAACCCACACGAAACTCATGCTGTTGCTGTTAAGCAAGTTTAATGCCAGGAAGGGAACCAAGAGATCGTGGGTCATGTGCCATTGACACTTTCATGTGTGTTTCACTTGTTTTTAAGGCACAGAGGAAAAATTTCGGTTGAAGTGGCTGGCAAATGGAGAAACAAGGGCATTGGGCTGGGAATAATAATAATAATAATTTATTTCTAGCGCATTACATTAAAAAATCTCAATGCTCTTACAGAATAAAAATGAGAAAAACAATAACGAAACCAATATAAGGAAAATATATTAAATTACAATGGATGATAAAATACTAAAATTCATTATAGAAATACTAAAGATCATTATTAAACAAAAATGTTTTAAGTTTAGTTTTAAACGTATCCACTGATGGGGCACTTCTCACATCAAGTGGGAGGCTATTCCACAGTGCTGGCGCACAAGATGAAAAAGTGTGTCCCCCATAGGTCTTTGTCCTAAACACCGGTATGTGCAGTCGCAGGTGATCATTATTTGAACGAAGACACCTTAGCAGTTGACGAAGATTAATAAGTTCCGCCAAGTAACAGGGTGCTAAACCGTTTAAAATTTTGTAAGTAAAAAGTAAAATCTTAAAAATGAAATGCTTGCGCACGGGCAGCCAGTGAAGGTTGCGGAGGATTGGCATGATGTGATCCACTCTCCTTGTTTTTGTAACCAGCCGGGTGGCCGAGTTCTGAACACATTGAATTTTTCGAGATTTCCTTGTCAGGGAGACCATGCAAGAGACTGTTACAGTAGTCCAGTTTACAGGACACAAAGGTGTGAACCAATTTTTCTGTACTTGGTTGGTCAAGCTACTGACGAATATTTCCAATACGCTTTAGAGCAAATGAAGCAGATTTGCAAAAATTGCTTACATGCATGGACATCGTTAAGCACTGGTCGAGAGTGACCCAAGAACCTGGGCATTCACGCTTGTCTTGACCTCAGAACCAGCAATATTCACCGCGGCTATAGGTTGATGCTGAAGATAACGAGATAAAAAATGCAAAATTTCAGTTTTCAATTCTGGTTACTTAAGCCTTTTACCACAAGAAGCATTCAAAAATAAAGAAGTAAATACAACTAAGAGACAGAGGATAGAGCGGATCTGAAGATGTGTTGATAGTGTCAGTGTCTGCATTTATAATGAGCTGTTAACTGTAAAGTTGTTCTACTGTCACAGGATTGAAAGATTTTCATCCTTGTTGGTCTGTCTTTTATTGATCTTCATTATTTTTGTTTTATTATTGTTTTAGTGATCTTCATTATTATTGATCTTCATTATATTGCGTTATATTACAAATTTGGACTTCTATATTGTGTTCATTATAACAAGGATTTCATTATATTGAGGTTCTGTTCCATAAATTTTACTCTAACTTTGGCCGGGCTTGAGAATATTATTCATTATACTGAGGACTTTGTTGTATAAAGGTTTGTTAAATCTAGGTTCCACTGTATATCAATAATTAATCTTATATTATTATATATTGAGCTAAAGAGACGAAAAAATCAAGAAAACAAAATACAACAACAAGAGTGGGCTAAATTCATGTTCAGAATTGAGCACTCTACAATAATCCACAATGGAAAATTCAGCACTGCTTATTGTACAAAGAATATTCCTCTCCTATCACAGAATGACTTCTTGCAACGCCTAATTGAAAAAAGCGAGCAGTTTCTACGAAGAATGTGCTGGAAAGCTTACTTCTTCCTCAACCCTGGTACTTCTACCTCCTCCAAAGACACATACGGCTTCAAGTCTACCAAGAACCCCACTCCAATTGATGAGCTAAAGGAATTTGAAGACAACATGCTAAAGATGGTGCAATTGTCAAAATTCAAACAAGTTAACGACTCTTTTCTAAACAAGCTCAATGATGACGCTGAACGCATTAAAAAGGAAACCAAACTACTCATTGCCACTGACAAAACAAGCCGACCTGCCAACTAATCAACCCCACTAAATCCAAGTTAAGCAAAATCAGCAAAGAAATCCTTGACAGAGTCAACAGCAAAATGACAAGAGCATCCAAATTCAACCAATAGAAAAACTACCTCCATGATCAAGTGGTTCGTAGAATTCTACCCCTCCATCAGCCAAGACCTTCTGAACAGAGCACTTGACTTTGCCTCAGCCTACAACAACATCACAAACGACAAACAAAACATCATCATACATGCTAAAAATTTAATCCCAATACACAAACAACAAACATGGCATTACTATGGGTAGGTACGACAGCGCTGAGGTAAGTGAGATAGTAGGAAGTTTCTTGCTTTCCCAATGACAAAACCTTGATGTCAACATCAGACTCTTAGCCATTACAACAGCTCAAGTAAGAGATGTAATCTCTGTCTCAAAGAGAAACTTTTAATCATCTGTCGACCTGATCTGTCATCACTTAACAAACGTAACAAACTTGTATCTTCTTGCCACCACAGAAACAAAGCGTCCCTACGTAACAACTAAACATTTAAAGATTTAAATTCTCCGCACCAGTTCTTATGTAACCTTCCATGGTATTTAACTGATAGTTATGAATATTCTTGTCATTAAAATCCCCGGAAGAGTGAGCGATCACAAAACAGGCTTGTCAGGATGAAAGTGTAGTTCTTTCTATTTTCAATATATATTGTGCTCTACTTTATTGTATCAAGCACTGTACTATGGGAAAATCGAAAGAGACTTTCTATATATAATATATATGCTAGGCTTAAAAAACAAGAACTAGCTCTTGTTCATATGTTTTGACATTTGTGAGTTTCATTCCTTAATAACCGAGAAGTTGCTTTCTAAAGCGTTTGACTTTGCCTCTAAGTACTGCCAAATAACCAGCCATGAGCATGAGATCATCCTGCATGGAAGAAGAAATCAGCAAACAATCAATTTGATGTCACCATGGGATCATTTGATGGAGCTGAAACATGTAAATTGGTTGGATGCTACCTTTTGTCTCTCCTCACCAAGAAGTATGGCCAAAACATCGGCTTATACCGAGACGACGGACTGGCAGCCTTCAACGTTAATTCACGAGAAATAGAAAAGATCAAAAAAGGGATATGCAAAGTCTTCGGTGATGAGTTGAAGATCACAGTCAAAGCAAACACCCCCAGGTCAATTTCTTAGACATCATGCTTGACCTCAGAAGTGAGAAATTCTACCCTTACATAAGAGGGCAACATCCCATTATATGTCCATAAAGAATCCAACCACCCACCATCCATCCTCAAGAACATTCCTGAATCTATTAACAAAAGGCTATCTGAAATATTGAATATAGAATGCTTCGATAGTGCTAAAGGCATTTATCAGGAAGCACTTGACAAAAGTGGCTACCGCTATAATCTCTCTTTCACACCGAGCCAGGCATCCCACCCACAGAATACTTGACAAAGAAATATCTTGTGGTTTAACCAGCCATTTAGGAAGAGCATGGCAACAAGCATCGGAAAATGTTTCCTTTTACTTATTGATAAACATTTCCCTAAATCTAACCCCATTCATAAAATTTTTAACCGTGACACATTAAAATTAAGCTACAGCTGCATGGGTAACATCAAAACAATAACATCTTATCATAACAAAACTGAAATTAACAAATTCACATGCACCAACAATCAAAAGAAGAACTGTAATTGCCAGAAACCCAACTCATGCCCTATGGATGGACACTGTAATGCGGAAAATGAATTCATCACTACAATCATGAAGGAAACATAATTCGGACTTTGTGACACTACTTTTAAATTAAGATACAGGTACTATATATATTCGTAATGAGCAGTACAAACATGCTACCGAGCTTAGTAAGTACATGTGGAGCCTAAAAGATCAGAAAATTGCATATGACACTAAATGGCAGAAAGTAAAACAAGCTAGGTCCTATTTGAATGTAGCTAAGAGATGTAATTTGTGTTTGTGGGAGAAATTTTTCATATTATGCAGGCCAGAAACATCAAATCTCAACAGCAGAAATGAACTCGCATCGGGTTGTAGACATGCTAGGAAATTTCTACTGAAAAACGTCCTTATTTAGTTAGTGATGAGGATCACATGTGAACCAAACTCTTGTGATAATTCACTTTGACCAGGTAAGTTAATAAATATCATATCATTGTCCTTTCGGCTTCGGCTCTGAACTTGGCAGGAGTAGCGGAGCGCTGTATATTTAGTATTATCCGAATGAGCGCATTTCTTGTGGTAAGCATTCTTCGAATAGGGGTGGCACTGGTAAACTTCAAGTATCGATCAATAGACCAGTTGGGGTGTGCTGTTGCTTTATTTAATAAAAATAATTGAACATGAAAATATACTCGTTCATTTTAATAAGAAATGCAGTTAAGGTCTTCCCTTACTGAACTCAAACGTTAACAGTTGAAGTTAGAGTATATAAAAAATTATTTAGAATACAAAATCATCAATTTAAAACTTTAGTTTACATGTGGCGTTGACAAAAATCCATGATATTTTTTGTTGCAAACAGAATACTCAAGAAACAGAATTCAAGAAGTTCCTGATGGCTGTCCATGCCAGTAATGTAGAAGAACTTCAATATTACAATGTTGCAGTAATTTACAACAAAGAATGTACAGAGTTCAATGTGCAGGAGGTTATGGAGGGGAAGCTACATTATGTACAAGTGGCATTCTGGTTTGACACAAGAGAAAAGAAAGCACAAGGTAATTTCAGTTTGTAAATTACAAATAAAATAGCTCTTTTACATCTCTCTCGAAAATGGGAGCTTACCCTCCCCCATAGAAAGAAAAAAATTGGAAATTAAAACCTCTACAAAAGATGCTGTTAAAAGTATGTTCAAAATACCCTATTTCCTAAATATAAATGTATTTGTTGCTTGACTGCCCCCTAATAAGAAAGCATTATTACCACTTGTAGTGATTTTTAGAGCCATCTGCTACTGATTCTTTCTTCCTTCCTTTTTGACAAAAGTGTCGCAATTGTCTCATGGACAGAGATTTAAAAATTATCTAACAGCTGACTCGGAAACATAAATTGTTTAACAGGGCACCTCCTCGAGAACAGCCTTACGCCACTCCTCATTGGCCATTGGGTCGCAGAGGGACAAGTCACAGGAAGATGCTGCCAATCACAGAATGCAAACACATCAAACGTTTTTTCCTGCAAAGGCATTGATATGGGAAGAATTCCTGTGGAGCTGGTAGCCACAATAATAGAGAAGTTCAGCTTTGAAAGCCAGTGGGTTTTAGACCTAACTAACACAATTGGTAAGTCACACTACGGTGGTGGTTCACTTAAATATCTAGGGTTTCAACTTATTTGATGTAGGGTCAGTTTTCATCACTAAGAGTGGCGTTAAGTCTACAAGAAACTGTTTACGATTCCTTGGGAAGGAGACTTCAGGGAACACTTTGTGACCTTTTTTGCCTGTATTTTTGCATACAAATGATGTTAAAATTTAAAAGAAGAAAGAAACTTGTGGTGCCGTGACCTAAAGGCAGACATGAGGAGAAATGGCTACACATGGGGAGAATTGCAACGACTGGCTCAGGACCATGATGACTGGAGGGTGCTTATTAGTGGCCTTTGCCCCAGAAGGGGCTACAGGCAATGATGATAAAAACTTCGGTTCTGTTAGTTTCCATTTGCCGTGAAGGTGAGGACTAAAAGTGAAGGTGAGTTATCTGTTATTTTCTTTACTTTTTTTACATACAAAGGACTTAAAAAGTTTCATCATTTTGAATTTAGAAGTGTTGTTACGATTAACTTAATGTCTTTATGCATTTTAACCTTTATAAACTTATGTCTGTTTGTACTAGCGTAAAAACAGCTGCAAGCAATAGTGAAAGAGCCAGTTCGCTGCAGATGGTAAGAAAACATTCTGCTTCCTTTGAAGCATTCCGTTCAACTTTTACTTTTTGTTACTGAGTATTTTCCATCATTATTTCAATCATATTTGTTTTGTTACGTTCTGTTTTAAGCTTATTGTCTTTTGTTTCTTTGCTTTGAATTTTGAAAAACTGTTGCCCGAGCATCCCCTTACTGGTAGTCTGAAGTTTCTTTCACCCTCTCACTTTTGTTCTTGTTGTTATGCAGCATTATATCTCTAAATTATTGTTTACTAGAAATTAAAGGTAGCAATCTATTTTTCCACCACCAGGATGAAGCAGAGGGATATGATGGTAAGACATTCCTCACATTCATGTTTCTTTGCTTGACTTTTGTTTATCTTACATGGGTATTCAATGTGTGTAGAGAAGTTTAAGCTTATATTACAACGAACACTTTTTCTATTCATGTGTGCAGAACCCCAAAGTCCACCACCGGACAGACAAAGAATGAGTGAGTATTCCGTGATTGTTACTTAAGCTTATATTAAGGTTAGGATAAGTGTGAAGGCTTGATGCTCAGCTCTGACACGTTCTAAAAACTGGCCCAATCATGTAATACTTCAAGCTCCATGAAATTTTGTCTTGTTATCCTGTGATAAAATCTGACAATTATCTCTGCTGCTTGGCAGGAAAACAAGTGAAAGGAAAAAAAAGTCAAATTGATTATTATCAACAGTTATAATACATTACAATCATTGCCAGCAAGTCATTGAAAGAAAGTTTGCTGACTCATTATGTTGACAGGACAAAAACAATTTTAATGTTGTTGACTTACCAGGCTTTTTACTTGTTGTATTATATATTAATTAACAATGATTGTCAACCAGTAGAAAGAGACCATAGTTGAAATGGGGTGTGAATTGCAAAGGGAAGTATGAACATTGTACATGTAGTAAAATTTGAATTTGTGCAAATGTATATCTACCTGCAGGTTTGAACAAGGGGTCTGTTAACTGTGCTGTGAAGTTATTTTTGTTGGTAAACTTTTCCAACCAGTTTGACTTAATTAATAGTCTTTTTGAGTTTGATTTTTCTAGATGAAGGTAGGGGCTGTAGATCATAAACATGCAACACTGTCAAAATCAAACTGGTTTGTTATAAAGTTGAAGCCAAAGGTACATTTTGTAAGCACAACGGGGCTGTTATAATGTACTGATCTTACCTCTCCAAGCCGACAGGCAGGTCAACCTTACATGGACAGTGACTTAATCGAAGTGCAAAAGGACATGTTGTTTTACAGAAAATGTATGACCTCGAAAAACAGAGCCATTACAATTGCACTTTCCATGAAGTTTTGAAAAACGCATACCTAATTTTACTCCGCAAGCTGTGCTGAAATCAATGCTGCAGGCATCGGTTTGAACTTGTGTCCATAGTCTCAAGTCAGTCTGACAACTGGGTATGTACTTAGCTGTCCAACGTGACACAATCCTTAAAGTGCATGGAATTTCCCAAAGCTGAGTGGGTTTATTGCCTTGGCAGAAGCTTCCATTATTGTCGTGAGGGGGGGCTGATATGTGCAGAGTGGTACCTGACCCCTGGTGCGAGGGGGAGATTTCAAGGCACTTTACTTTGCTGTCATTAAGTTATGCTTGCAAAGAGCTTTTATCTGATATGATGACAGTTAAGCCTGAATTCATCCACAGGTGGCCCAGAGATTCTAGTGTCATTTTCTTTTTGCACTAGATGAAGTGTGGAGTGCAGAACTTGGTAAGCACTGCTTACATGACCCTATTAGGCACCAAGTGTTATTGGGCTGTTCGGACCTGGTTTTCAAAACATCAGATATATATAAATTACAATAATGAGAGTTAAGTCTTAAAACAGATCAAAGAGGGACGGGTAATTAACGTTCTGTATATAATAGCCATGCATTCTAAAAATCCCCTTTAGCTACTTGTTCCAGCTTGGAATTGCATAACCACCAGTGAAATTCCTCTGAGAGAAAAGGGGCCATAACAATAAATTTATGACAATTCTATTGTGCAAAATTATTCTCCAAAAATATAATTACAGTGCAATTTTGGAACTCTTCACAGGATGCTTCAAATGTGAGGGAGTAGGACACCTATCCTATGTGTGCCCCTCAAGGGAGGAAGGTAAAAAGCTGTTAAAAAGTCCCCTTTTGGACCTCGTTGATAACAGACAAATATAATAATGATTCTCTTTTGTACTTTTTCACAGACACGCATTTGGGTTGCTTTAGGTGTGGCGGCTGGGGGCACAAAAAGTATTTGTGCCCCTCCAGGAGAGTAAAAAAATCTGAGAAAAAAGGTATTACCCTTTTCATCAAACAAACAAACAGCAGATTCGTTGCCTTTTTGACCTTTCTTAGTTGCTTTGGAGTTGCTTGAAAAGTCTGAAGTTGAAACAAACAATGTATTGAGTGAGGACGACGCCATAACTTTAAATAGGGTCTGCGACGTGCTTTGAGGGTACAGTATCTCTATTTTCCTGAGGAGTTTAAGAGTCACTTTCGAATGATGAGGCAAGCTGTTCACTTGCACGGTCATGCCCACATTAAATGTAGCACTACTTACTAAAGCTTGTCATGGCCAATCCACTGCAATAATGTTGTCAGATAGAAAACTTGAAGATCAAAGCTATGTTGAGTTCAATTTTCAGGCACGAAGAAACTGGGCCTGAGCAGGAATGGTCGAATGGAACAGAATTATCCGGTTATTCCGATTCTCCAGAATTTTAGGCCAACCTCGTGAAGAACTCCCAAAATATCGGTGTAAAATTTCGGAAAATGTCTGTTCCATTTTGCCCCCTACACAAAATTTCCACAATATTTCGTCAAATGGAAAGCGCCTGTTGTTTCCGATGCACCCTCATGTGCAGGGAAACAAAACCCCTCTGAAATTCCAATGTGCCATACACACTCTATCAAAAATGGCTTGTTTCAATTGGCTGTAGCTTAGGAACAAAACTCCCCTGGTATTGGAAAGTGGTGAGACCTGACTTGTTGTTTTATGTTCACTGTATGATTTTTCACGAATTTTTGAACAAAACATCTTAGGTTTAGACATGGCTTCTGGCAGAATTGATGAAAGTTAAGTTTCATCTGATGAAGAGTGAAAAGTCTTCGCTGGTTTTACTATTGAAGAAATTGACGATATCCAACAAGCTCTTCAACCATGGCAAGAACATAACGTGCTTCGCAATTTGGATGGTGACATCGAAGACTTAATTCGACCTATGGCGGCATTTAAGAAGGGGAAGCGATTCTGTTGAGCTATACGCTATCAAGGAAGAAGAAAAAGGCAATGAAGAAAGTAGTAATGAAGAATCTGCGCCTGAAGAAAACTGGCCAAACGCTCTTCAGTGGTCTAGTACATTGCGGGAAATAAATGTTAAACAATTTTGATTTGCTATGAACTGGCCAGAGATCTCAGAGACAATGGAACTGCCAATATATTTATTGACGATGTCTTTATAGTAGTATATATTGACGAAATTGTCCAGTTGACTGTTGCGTGCGCTCGTTCCAAAGGGGATTGGATATTCACAACTCGAGTGGAAATTTCAGCGTATCTTGGACTGAACATTCTTATTGGAATCCATGAACCTCCTCAGCTGGCAATGTACTGGGATTATGATGAGTTTTTGGAGTGGAAGGCTTCAAGAAAACGATCCCAAAGCACTGCTTCATCACTCTGGGGACATATTTAGATCTTGTTAACCCGACCGCAGAAGACGGAAACCATTTCCAGTACCTCGGTTGGAGCAGAAGGTTACCAGTCATCTTGCCACCAATAATCTAATAAGGCAGTGGATAACAGAATGAGGAAAAATTTATGAGCTTATATGTGACTTGAAAAAAAAGCTACTAAGGCAATGCGTAGTCCAGATATCATCGGTTTGCCGAGGCATACACTCCCAAGGAAAACATTAGTGGCCATTTTCTGGGAAAATGGAGGGCGGGAAAAAAGCTTGTGTCATGTATGCGAAAGTTGACAGAAAGAGGAATGAAGGCCGCATCTTCCAAACGTCCTACGCGTGCAAACAGTGTGGCTGGCGTTTGTTTATGTCGCCAAATGTGTGGTGAACAATCGTGTTTTGCCGAGTAGCATAGTGGTAATTTTTAACGATTAGAACCTCTTAGTGTTGTGCTACAGTTATTTTAGAACTATTTGTGATCTTAGTGTTATTTTATCGTGAAAACTATGTCAGTCGTTTTGCCTACATGACCGAAGTTGTTTTGCCAATGCGATTTGAGTCGATTTGCCAACATTTTTGTGTGAAGATTATCACCACTGCCCACAGGGAACAGAGGACAGGAGTTGTATTTGACCATATTTCCAGTTAAATTCACCGTAAAATTGTTGCGCAAATCAATTTGTTGTTGAGTTAAAAAGATTTCAACAGACGTGTAACATGATATATGTTAAGTGGAATCCGATTTTTCAAATTACTTTTTGGAGATTTTGAGAAATCGGGGGTAAAATTAGTGTTCGACTGAGGAGAGGAAACGACTTAACGCTCCAGTTATTGGGAGGTTTGAGAAATGGGGATTCCCCACAGTTTGATATATCGATCCTCTGCTTCCTGTCCAGTTATGCCATTTAGAGAAAGGAAGAATTTTATACAGTTTAGTTAAGTAGGCACACAGATATATCGTTTCAAGTTAACGGTGAAGTTTAATTCTCTGTTGTTTTGGTACGTGACAAGTTCCTGTTGGTAGTATTCAAGTTTATTAGCCCGTTTGTTGAGACAGAGCGTTCAGGATAGCCGTGCCGTTGATGTCGAATACTCTTCTGAAAAACAGTGCTATAATTATTGTAAGCCTAATTGTCAATTTTTGATAAGTATGAATGAATATTTAAGGGTGGTTTTCACTAGCAACGGAGTCATAGTCGTAGTCATAAGGGACTTTAAGATATGGTATGGCTAGGCTGTATTACAGTGGCAGTTAGTGAAGATTACTTCCGGTGACGTCATGACACACGTACCAGTACAGCTTTCCCACCATAGCCTTGCTTTCTACTACGGGAAAGTGCTTGGCTTCACTACTCTTCACTACGTGAGTATAAGCCTGCTGTTTACTTCTCATTTTAACACTTTTTTCAATATTTGAACAGCCTTGTTTGAAGGTAAAGTTCTCAATCATAAAAATCAGTTCTAGGATCATTGTTTCTTTGTCATTTGTACAGAAAATTTGAATGATTTTAACACCTTCCGTGAGATGATCAATTCAGTCAATTAGTATCGGGCTGAACAGCTGTAGATAGGAAAGCTTCGTATGTTCTAATCTGAGCTATAATTGTTTATTACTGTTCAAAATGTATTTTATTATAATCGAAAGTTTTGTATTTTCAGGCTTATCATGTAATTGTTGTACGAACAACCTGTCTGTGTTGAAATCGAGCTCTTTTATATCAGAGTTTATATTTTGTTTTGTGGTTGGAATTACAAGCAGTTCTATCAAGTTCTAAATGGCAAATCTGATTTCTGGGAGATGTAAGATGCACACAGGAGAAGGAAATCATTGTCATTAATCAAGCCTATTTCGTATGAAAGTAGAATGATCGCTGGTTTCCTTGAAAGTAGTCATTTCTGTAAAGACAAGTAGAGACTGCACATACCGTTGCTGTACAGCAAAATCTTAATCATTTGAGTTTGGCGTGTAAAACACTGTTGTCAGCCTAGTCCCTCACGGCCAAAGTAGCTGTAGTAGCACCTCGCCGTAGCCTTTCTTAAAGTCCCTATAATCAGAAGCAGAGAGCGTTACAATGTAGTGAAAATCAAACCTGACGGAGTCAGAAGCAGAGCACCTATTTTGCTTACGACTTTGTTGCTTACGATGTAGTTGCTTACATTGGAGTTGTAAGCAGAAGCAGAAGAATAAACCAATCACAGTGTTCAATTCCGGGCCGTGTGATTGGTTGGTACTTCTGCTTCCTACTCTGACAATCTAGTTTTCTCTGGATCACTAGCGATGGAGTCGTAAACAGAATTGGAATAAATGGAAATGTTGTGATTCTTCCAACTCTGATTACCACTTCGATTTCAATTTTCACTAAGTTGAAAGCTCTTTTACAACTCCAACTACGACTCCATCACTAATGAAAACCAGCCTTTAGTAATAAGTACTTAGAGTAGGCGAATCAACTTCAATGTAGGCAAATCGACTCAGATCGTGTAGTCAAAACAACAATCATGATTATTTTTGTTTAAAAGAATTTATTTTCCATAGATACTGAAAGTGAATGAATGTGGATTGTTAAAAGTGAAAGTTTTAATTTAGGTGTAAAAATAGGCTTCTTATTGCTCTTGATTTGTGAAAAATAATCTTTTAGCTGCACCTTGTGATGTGCCATGATGTCAGCAATGGTGGGAAAATTCAAAATTTACCTTTGGTATAAAAGTTGAAGATTTGCTTCTTTGAGGAGAAATTTGTGATCTGTGTTTTGGTGTTATATTTTAAGGAAAGCTTTTTGCACGATTCTGATGGAATGAGAGTACAAAAAAGAGTTATGATACCAATAACTCACTGCATATCATGAAGTTGAGTCAGTTCTCCAGCTTTAGAATTTTTTTCAAGAGAGCCTGATGCTTAGCTTGGAAATAAAATTTGATAGGGGGAAAGTAAATTATTTAACATGCAACTTTGTGAAGTTTCCCTCAAGTAGAGTAAATGGGAGACATTAAAATCTTCAATTATTTATGCAGTAGTGTTTGTGTTCAGTGTGGCAGCCATTTTCTCTGGAATTTCTAGGGGTGGTCTGAGTCCTAGGGTGTGGAGCTTAGTGGATTAAATAAGTTAAAATATATTTATCACACGCAATTAAAGACAAAAACAAATGAACAGAAGCAAAGAAATTTATTTGCCAGGTAAAAAAGGAAAAGTATCTAGTACAGCAATGTTAAAATAATTTGCTCACTAATTCTGAAAATGTTTGAATGATAGATCAATAACATTTTACTGAAACCAATAGTTGATTTCTCTTGAGTAACCAAGCTGAATAGAGATTGAATAGCAATAGGAAAATACTTTTCTGTTATGCAAAACTGAGCTCTATTATTTAGTTATAATAAGCAACTATTAACATTTAGAACTTGGCACTTAACAAACACCAGGGCTTGTGAACTCCCTCAATCACGCTAATAGGACAGGTATTAAATAGTATTTGCAAGTAGTGCATTTATCTTAGCAAGGACACATGGTGGTCAAATTTGTCTTGCGAATGGTAAGCACTTTGTAAAATTTTCAGAAACCAGAATCCCTCTGGCTGACACCTTCAATTAGAATGGGTGCATTCCATTTTACCAAAAGTTCTGGAAATTTTGGTCAGAAGTTGAATGGAAAGGTGGTACACTTTGACTGGTTAGATCAGTTGGACTAAAATTTACCATTCCATTTTGCCAAACTCATTGATTTTCCTGCTCTTCTTCAATGGATTTCACTTATGTTAGGGATTGGGGAAAGGGATAGAGAAAGATAAGAGTCATTTGTCTTTCAGTTGGTCCACTTAGATTGGAAAACATCATTCCTTTTTTCTCAGCTTGTCCAACTGATCTGTGATTGGTCAGTCTGGAATAATAGAAAGTACCCAACAATAGGCACAAAGCTACTTGTATGTCACATGTTACAATCTTATTGCAGCTCAAACAATCTCAGCAGAAACGTTCATGATAAGTGTATGTTTCCCCAATATTTGTCAGTATTGGTCTACAAGGAACATTTGTCAGCACTGGGATACAGGAAACATTGTTTTCAAGGGGTAAATTACTCCACTCAGTTCAATTACTATTACTTATCTTTCAAATACTTTTTGCAACACATGGGATCTTTTGAACATTGGAAAATATAACTTGGATATGTGCTAGTTTTAACTGGAACCCATCAAGTCATGTGACACGTTTAGACCAACCATGTTCAAGCAAAAATGTTTGATGGATTATAAAATGTAATATTTCAGAGATATGCTGTTAATTATATTAATATATTTCCTTTTTTAACTCGAAAATTCAAGATCCAAAATTTGTGAAAATTAAACAAATGTAACTGGAACCGCTCTTCCAGCGACCCAACTCTTCTTTTCACAAACTCTGTCCCTCTTATAGCAAATCTTACGCTGGGGTACCAACTTCGCTCCACGTCAAAATACGTCCGCCATCTTGTTTCTGCTCCACGTGGTAGAAGGTATTTTGCCTCAAGGACGTGCTACTATGCAAACTCCGACAGCAGCTTCCAAC
>Ga0126339_10001659_pt1 | contig 15374 bp, 12 predicted proteins | sample OrbTmetagenome_2_FD_92532 | JGI IMG/M metagenome (GOLD analysis project Ga0126339, IMG submission 92532) | Coral microbial communities from Petempiche,Puerto Morelos, Mexico - Orbicella T R C metagenome | ecosystem: Host-associated > Invertebrates > Cnidaria > Coral | place: Petempiche,Puerto... | reverse complement strand
AAGTTACGTATAGATAAAGGAAGGTCATTCCAATAGTAACATCCAATAACAGTGGGGCAAAATTTCCTTATATTTATTCTGGAGAAACCGGGATTTAAGTGTTGTAGGGATGCACTTCGAGTAGTGTAGTTATGTTGCTCAGATACCAGAGATAAAGTAACACAAACAAAGGTTTCGTCACTAATCCTAGCAGAAGGCACAACATATGTCACACAAATGACCCAGCACAACATACGTCCCCGGGACATAAATCCCCCTGGCTCGACTTTAAGCGCATATCTTTTCCTTAAATCATTGTAAGTTTTTGTAATTTTCTATGCAAATGTGTATCAAGTGTCTAGAGTAAATAAAGTATTGTTGTTACTGTATTTCATTACTCAGTCAGAGCATTTGTTTGGTGTGTGGAAGATCATGGGTTCAACTCATCCTAGACTCCTTGACAACTGAATATAGTTCCTTACTAATAAAAGGTTTCAAACTAACCTTGATGGAGCTGATTCTAAATCATGATACTCATCTGCATCGAAGAATTCCACGTCATCTTCATCTTCACTACTTGAGTATGACGTGAATGGCACCACATGTCCATCTCGGGTGGGTGACACAGAGTAACCAACTTGTGGAAGTAGATTAGGCATTTCTAACGGCAGGTGAGAGGGAACATTTCTTACAGCTGTTGAGAGTTCATGGTTGGATTTTGACGTTGCTTTAGAAGGTTGTAGGTCATATCCTTCATCACTGGAAACTGAGGATGTTTTGTCCCTAACATTGAGTGAGGAATCACTCTTACTGGGCTTCAAAGTTCTTTTTTCTACTGTGGATTCTGTGTCTTGCTGGTCTTTGTTATCGGCTGTACTGCTGTCAAGGGAAAGGTTTGACATCTTGGCAGAATAATGATCATTGACTACAGGCATCATTGGCTCATCACAAGTTAAAGAACTCTCAGCTGATTTTTCACATTCTTCCTGGAATATAGATTCCATTAAAGATATTATGGTACATTTGACTTGCATATTAATTATTACCAGCATAATGTGTTCAAAGATACAGATTGATGACAGTTATTAGCATGTCTTAGATCAACTGCCCACGCTTGACAAAGAACACTTCTCAAATAAATACCTGTCAAAACCACAATATTTGAATTAAAACCCCACTCATTCCCAATAAAAAGGCAGCCAAAAACAACTTAGGAAGTCACAATAGGTTGCATTGCTCTAGCCTTTTTTAAAAAAATAAATAATTTATTGTATAAAATTGAAACTTGCTTGATCATTAGCCATGATAAAAAAAAAAAAAAGAAAACTGTCTTACACAAAGAGTACTCAGTAGTGGTTATAATGATACTGTAATGGCGGTTACCTTCAATGTATACATGTGCTTCAAACAACAATTCATTGATTCCAGCATTTTCTGTGAAATAAAGAAAATTTTGGTAACCATACTGCACTTATCAAAAAAAAGAAAAAACAGAAAATGTCATTTGAAAATGAAATGACTTGATTAATTTAAGGATATGAAGTAGATGTTGCTGATTGTATCTCAGTAATGATTTTGATCAAAGCATGATTAAACCAAGACTGCTATCAAAATGAATGAAAACAAATTTGTACCAATTACTGTTTTTTCATTGCAAAGTAGCAGGCCATCATTCAAAGAAAATTAATGATGAATAAATTATTATAACATAGTGCACACACTGGTAATACCTAATTGATATTGAGCCATCATGCTAAATCTCTCTATATACGCATAAAATAACATAAATAACACGATGTGTGTAACTTCATTAATTTTTAAAAGCAAAGTTTCCATTGAGTTAAACTGCAAGTTCCTTTTGCTAAAGTTTCAGCATTCTGAACAATCCAAACCGTACTTTGCACTTTGACCTTTGCCAAGCTAAGATATTTACTAAAACTTGAGTATTTTGACGTTGTTTGCCTACATTTGCATTAATTCAAATAAGCAAATTCTTAATTGACAATTTTAGAAACCAAATGAAGCGTTCTCACTCAACTGTCACTGAACTGATTGTGGCACGTTTTTAACCAGCGAATAGGATCCTTTGTTTTCCTTATCCATTCATTATTTATTGTGCTTCTCTTGTGTTATCCAAACTTCCCACGTGTATCCATAACTCGATATATACACACTAAGCATGAACCATTTCTTTAATAGATAATGCATAGTTCTATATCCTATCTCATTTTCTCTCTAGAGCTGTCCACCTCATATCAAGATGACCAACAATAAGACTATAAAAAAGGAAATACTGGGAATTGAATATATTTAAGAGCCAAATTTTGTAACTGTTATCCTAAAACAAGAGCTAGGAAATGAAAGTAAATAAAAAGGTAACTAGCTAAAAAGGCTGACAGTGCACACCATCAATAACTAGGGTGATGCAGTAACTTTGTCTAAACTTGTGCAAATTTGAGGTAATTCTGCCATCAGAAACTAAATGCAACTGATGAATATTTCACATGATTCACGTAATGATATCTTCTTACAAAGCAACCCACACTTAATTCCCATGATGCTGGCTGTTCAAATATTACCTTGAATAGGTTATCATATTGATAATGTTATCTTCCTCTCATAACAAATAGATAAGCAGTGCAAAATAAGGGTATGCACCTCATTTCTGCAGCTTATAGCACATAATGCATTGAAACAAATGCACTAAAACATTTTGAACAACAATTTACAGACCCTAAAATAAATGCATTGTGTTAACAGGTACCTGTTCAGAAAAGTATCACATTTCATGAATAAATAATTTGACTTGGGAATGACAACATAATTCCACAGTAGGTTTGCAGTAATAAAGTTTCTATAAACTGTAAATCGTCAGAAAAAAAGTCCTCAAAAAGAAACAAGTAACACTGGTACAACTTAAGAGCTCTCTATAAAGCAAAGTTATATAATTGTGCACACAAGGTTAAACTTACAGTGGATGATTCCTTGAGAATGGCATATCTCTACAATAATAAACAAAAAGAAATGCAGCAATGATGCTTTGCTGTTTTAAATTTTGCAACTATATCAGTGAAGTGAAATAAACTAACTCATTTTTGGCCATTTAAAACACTACACCACCACAAAATTATGTTCAACTATTTTACCTACCCAACTAAGCAAATAGTCATAAGTCTCTATACTAAAATGTATGAGAATGGTCACTCGGGTGACAGAAATATGTCCATTGTACATATTACAACTAGAGTTCAAATTATGTGGGCTAAGAGAAAACTTTACGTTCCTGAGCTTTCAGTCAGGGCAAACAAAAGTGTCCGTAATAAAGTGTCCACAGAGTGGAGTCATAGTGTACCTGTGAATCGTGAGCTCCTGTGTCAGCACTCATGTGAGTGTTTAGAGCCTAAAAGGAATAATTAATTAATAATTATCTCTCTGAGTATTAAGTACAGTGATTAGATAGAAGAACAAATAATCAGCATGGGTTAGTGTAACCATTGTCCAGTGAACTGAGGATAATCTTCCACTGGCTGAGTGAAACAAAATAGTTCAGAAATGTTTTTCACACGAGTCACTGGTGATAAAACTGATGCAGTTCAAAAATTGGGTACTTTGTTCTTGTTTCTGCCTGCCATGGACTGACATTCTCACCAATCCATCCTAAAAATTTCAGCTCTGATCCTTTATCAGGAGTTGTATTTCTAGTGGTGCTGAGTACTTTGCATTTTTGGTTTCTGTCCCGTATAGGGTTTCTTTTTTATAAAGTATTTTTTGTTAGTTGTCAACATTATTGTGAGAATGAATGACAGTCAGGCTTGCTGCATGCGCAGTCACCTTGAATGGCTTCTATGTGTTAGAAAGTTAACGTGAATACTGCTTTAGCATGCATCATCAAGTTATGATGCACAAGCAATGTTTGAAGAGGACAAAAGAAAAGTAAGAGCTGATCAAAGTACAACTGATAGCAAATCTAGCTGTTTGAGTGCTCTCCAGACTTGCCAAGTGCATCATGGCTCAATGATGCACACACTTTTACTCTCCTCATGAATTTAAGAAAACTAATACGATAGTATACTGATCCGCTGGTAGCATTTAGCTAATCTAGGCATATCAGATGAACAGCTGCTATAAGTATTGGAAAGAATCAATTGTTTTAGAACATTACCAACAAATGGTGAAGTAATGCTAACTTTGCTCACACCATATTAGTACACATAACTGAATTACGATGCACACATATGAATACTGGGTGTGATTGGGCAGTTTTGCTAACTCCACATTTAAACTTGTTTCCTTTTATACAAATCTGGTTACTCGTAGCAATCTAAAGATAAAAGTATTGACCTTTGTGAGCTCAACATGAGTCAATTTTTAATCCTGGATAAGAAATACCTTGATTTGCTGTTCAAGAATCTTCTGATACGCTTCAGCTTCTGCTAAGCGTTGCTCTAAATTTTCTTGAGAGGGATCAAATAGGGTCTGAAAACCAGCCATTGTTCTCTAAATTAAGAAGAAAATAATATCATATCCAAGGAGTTCTGTGATTGTCCTAGCTACAAGCCAAGGTTGATCTTTCAGAAATAATCTTGCTCTAAAGCTTGATATAGTTAATGTGTGGTTCCAGAAAATATCCATACCCACCCAACGGAAGGTTAACAGAAACTCCTAAGGGGAGGGGGGTTACAAAAGCCCAATTTTTTAAAGGAAAGTGAGACATTAAAATGGAATTTCCGGAAGGGTGGGGGGGTTCAAGCTAAAAAACCTTCCGCAGGAGGGGTATCCATGGATATTTTCTGGAACAACACAATTGCTTCTAACTGCATAGGATCCATGTTGTAAAGATTAAAATTAAGGGAGAAGGTAATTTCCAACTTTTGTCAAAGTACACCGCAATGATCACATAGACTGTAGTTTCACCTTGACTGGCTTCTTAGCAACAGAGATTACCATTATAGCAACAAGTGGTATTCTTTGGCTTTTATAAAAGGCTGAAGTTTTCAAAATCTGGTCTGAAACTTAATATTCATGTTTCTATATTTCAAAGGGCAGAGGTTTGACTACCTGTTTACCAAATTTAAAAAACAAATCTTCAAGAGAATTTCTAAGTAAAAGAAGGACTTGATCTACATGTAGGTCGACCTGACCCTTATTGACAGTTATGTTTTGTCTTTGATATCTGTTTGCTCATTCTCGCAAAGTGCGCATTATATGTTAGTTTTTACTTGGCTCATTGTGATCTCCAAATTTTCCTGATGTTAGAGTTGCATTTAGTTTTCTGGGAATTCTGTATTTAGACCCTTTATCAAAAGGGTTTCCTTAAACAGATAGTCACACAGGGTAGAATTCCATTCCAGGAGCATTTACGTGGCTCTGTCACAAAGCCAACTTTAAGCTTAAATCTGTTTTTGGTTGCTTTATTTCATGGATTGAAATAATACTGATACCATAGGAATCAAAAACCAGTCAGCATGCATCAGTTCCGGGGGGACCCGTCCTACAGTTATTGTACTTAATTGCTTCCTCAATCCCAGCAAGTAGCATGACATGATGTTATGCTATTAGTTTCATTATGAATGTAATGGACCAATATCACACCTTGCCAATTTTATAATTCAAATATAAAATAGACCACACCACATTAATTACTGTGCTAAATCTACCATAAAAATTGTTCCTGCTAAGAAACAAGTAAAACTATGGTTGTATGTGATCATTATGGTGTAGTTTGACAAGAATTGAAGGCTTCCAACCAAATTTTTATCATCAAAACCTACACTAGCTAAAGTAGAAAAACTACTTGGAGCCTACTGAAATGTTACTCATTAAAAACCTTTCTTGCTTGAGAATGTCTTTTGATTGTGTCTTCTAAGGCCCTTATCCAGCGTTCTCTCTCCTCTGAATCACGAGCTGAAAACAAAGAATAATTATCGTCGAAAATGGAACTCGCTTTCATACTACAATCGTTAAGAATAAATTCAGAAACCCTCAAAAAATATTTGGCAAAAATTAATGAGTTAGTTATTATAATATTTTTTACTAAATGAAGACAGGAAAGTCACAACTATTCAGACCATTATTGGGTCCAGTCAATTGGTGTAAAATTCCCTCTAGCTTCAAAGTGCAGTTCCAGAAAAGATTCCATACCTCCAACATGGAAGGGAGTTTTTCTAAGACCCCAACCACCCCTCTGGAAATACCAATTAAGCTTCATACATTTTTTTTTACAGTTTTTGGTCTTTGTCCACATTCACCCTTGTCACACGGCGGCCATATTGGATATGATGCATGTACTTTAGGCATGAAATCGAGGCGATGCATGTTTAATCTGTGAGTTTGCAGCTAATCATGCCAAATAAAGATCTTTGTAGTTTGCCCTTGTGCTCAAATAACAGATCAAAAGGTCAGTTAGGAATTACCTCTCATCGCTTTCCAGGCAACAAATATACGAAGAAAAGCTGGATTGTAAGAATTTGTTGAGATGTTGGCAAAAACTTCCAGGTTAGTGATTGTGTTTTATGACATTGAGATAAGCAAGCTTTATCTGTAATCAATTTGTTCAGGTTTGCAAAGTAATTAATTACATTTAATTTGATGGACTAGAATTACGTGTTGAGCCGCTATTTTACTATGTTCCTTATGTACTCTTTATTGCCTGTAATAATAAAACGTTACAATTGCCCTTTAGATTTTGAGAAGCACAAAGGTTTGCTCGGAACATTTTAAATGATCAGGTTTTCGAACGACCTTCTCTGGGAAACGGGTATTGAGGAAAGGTGCAGTTCCATCTGTATTTCGCTGGACAGTACGTTCTCCAAAAAAAAAGAAAAGCAAGAATCCATTTTAACCTTTCCTCAATACGTGTTTCCCAGAGAAGGTCGTTCGAAAGTCTGATGGTTTAAAATGTTCCGAGTAAACCTTTGTGCTCCTCGAAATCTAAAGGACAATTGTAACGTGTTATTATTAAGCATAAGCAACGTAGTAAAATAGCAGCTTGGCTCTAACACCTTACTTTAAAAGAAAGACGGTTAACTTTATGCCCTCAGATACCTTGAAAGTGAAATGTCTTTTGATCACAATTAATGGTAAACGTGCTGTCATCCTCATCATCAATTCCAATGTTTGCCCCCTTAAAATAAAAGTATTCATTCATGTTAACACAACATTTATTAATGTCTCTTATAGTTTAAACTTCTGTTAAGAGACCTTTTAATATTTTTTTTAGTAACTAGCTTAGAGTTTCTGAATGTTTTCATCTAAAATAAGACCTATACTCTATATTAACTCTCTTTTCTATTTCAGCCTCTAGTCTTGTTTTTATTAAAATAACAAACGGGGATGTCTCAGAAACCCTTAATCAAGCTAAACAGTACGACCTATCATTGACTTGAACCTAATTGATCAATTATGTTAAACATCAGAATGACTGTAACTCATCATTTGAATCAACATCAGGTCAGAGTCAGGAAGCATGAGAAGCTCAGTCACCCAACCTGACATTTGGATCAACTATGTGTATAAACCTACAGTCAAGCTTAAAGTGCTTAGAAACCCCTAATTTTTTTGCAGAATTTAATCTTTTTATAATTCTGAGCAAAATGGCGCAAAAATGTTTGTCTTTGGTCAGATCCGGAATTTTTTATGAATTTTCAAAGTCAGGTTTTTTCTGCCCATCACCAGGGAAAAGGGAGACTGGGACTAGTGACGTGATTCCTGGACATTAGCATCAGGACAATCAACAAAGGAGACGTGTAGTTATCTTTGTGTGCCAGTGAAAACCATTTTTATTCGGCTGACACATGTTATTAGCGTACATGTTGATCACGAAATGGCTTCAAACGACTTCAGTCTGTCCTCCAGTTCCGATTTTAAAGTCTCAGAAATGGAAGATTACAAGTTGGAAGTTGAAGGTTCACCAAACTCGAGCTCTATGGCCAGCAATGAGGAAGGCACGCAAGAGACATATGCCAACAATCTGCTAGCGGACGAGGAATGGCTAGAGTTTAGATTTAACAAAATCGACCCACTTCATCCTTCACTTATACCAGCCCGTTTTATGAAGCTCAATTAGGCGTAGGAATTTTCATAGAGCTCTATGACTCTACGGTAGTATTTTGAATGTTTAAGTTCCGTTTCTCTCAGATATGCGTACACCGTAGAGATGTACTGGCGTATAGTTATTGTAGCAAATATTATATCGCTTGGGGAATGTTGAGTGTTATTACAGATTGCAGTGTTTTAATAATGGTTTTCAATTTACAATTCTGTATTGAGTTTACTCTGACTACGCTCTATGCTATATGCTCTTCCATCTCCAGTCAACGTGCTATGTCTTAAAGCTCTTACACTCCATGTTCCACCATCTACACTCTACACTCTACGTATTTCCGAGTTTATCAGTTCAAGAATTTTTGACTACTCTCTACACTAGCTTAGAGGCTTAAAAAACCAGTAGAGTGATAAAATATATTGGGTTGAGAGTGTAAGTTTCTTGATCATCTGTGATGCTGTAGTTTTTGTAATTGTAATTTATTGGCTTTCTTTATTATCTCATATATATTAAAGTGTTATTAAAGTATCATTACGGTTTTCAGTATTTTAATAATCTTTTTAATGTACAATTCTGTATTGAGTTTACCCTCTACGCTCTATGCTCTACGCTATATGTCTAACATTTACATTCTACTCTCTATGTTCTACCAGCTACTCTCTTCAATCTGTGCTCTATAATCTACCATCTAACCTCTAAGCCCATCTACACTCTACGTTCCACCAGCAACTTACTCTCTTCAATCTACACTCTGCGCTCTACCATCTACCATCTACACTCTAAGCCCATCTAAGCTCTACTCTCTACATTCTACCACCTTCTCTCTTTGATCTTACCATCTACCATCTACTCTCTAAGCCCATCTACGCTCTACTCTCTACATTCTACCAGCTTCTCTCTTCAATCTATGCTCTACGCTCTACGATCTACCCTATAAGCCCATCTGCTTGGAAGGTTATTGGAATTTTTTTTATTGCGTGTTGTTATATTTTGGGGGCCATACGATTAGCGCTAATGGTATGGCCCCCCAAAAATATACTATAATTTACATAGATGTGCTAAAGTAGTAGTAGAATTATAACTGACAATACAGTCTAAGTCTAAGTCCAACTTGATGTTAGTGGTTCTGAGTTAAACCATTTATTCAAACTTGAAACGAACAGCAATCTCTACCATGAGTTACGACCCTAAAAACTAGTAAACAACATCTCTACACAGTCGCAAAACTTTCACTAAGCGTTCAAAGTCATGTGACCTAAGTATTCGTCCTTCACATCAGTTAGCACAACTACAGTTAAATGTAGATTTAAAGACTACCATTCTACCGTTGTGCGATTTATGTTTTAGCGAAAGCCATTTAGTACTGTTACTGTATTTAACCTCCCTGAATAAAGGAAGTAAAAACCCAACTGGGTAACCACAAAGCCAGAGGCACTTCCAGAATTTCTCGCATTTCACTAAAGGCTTTAAACATGGAGCTATTTCTAGCATAGCACATAAGCTCACCACTAATAAAGGCCCTCTTGTTGTTCGCAGGATGAAACGACTCAAAGGGAATGTCCAGGTACTCATTTAGTGGGTTTTGATGGGTGGAAAACCGCAGAGTGCTAAAATTAGCATCTTTGTAAAGAAATAAATCACGAAACGATATACTACTTTCATCAATAACATAGTACGTAGGTTTGATACGATCATTCTTGCTATAGAGACAACTATGAAACTCTAATAGGATTTCTTTGGGACCCTTCCAAACAAAAAAATATATCTTTTTTTTAGTGTTTTAATTATTTAAACTTTTTTTTCAATTTTTTTATATTTTAGGGGTCATACAGTTAGCACTAATCGTATGGCCTCCAAAATGTAACAACATGCGATAACATGTGCATTAAGGCGTTTCTTGTTACGTCCATTTACAGCTGTTTCAACAGTTATTCACTTCCATGGGAAGTTAAACTTAGGCACGTTTAAATCATTCCCTGAAGAAGTCTTAGATAGAGACGAAGCACGCTGGAAATAAACGAAAAAGCTTACAACTACAAGAAGTCTTCCTTTGTGCTCTTCACTAGTCTTTGTTAAAAAATTAAAAAAAAAAAAATTAAAAAATTCCAATAACCTTCCAAGCAGATGGGCTTAGAGGGTAGATCGTAGAGCATAGAGTGTAGATCGAAGAGAGCAGCTGGTAGAATGTAGAGAGTAGAGTGTAGATGGGCTTAGAGGGTAGATGGTAGAGCGTAGAGCAAGTAGCTGGTAGAATGTGGAGAGTAGAGCATAGATGGGCTTAGAGTGTAGATGGTAGATCATAGAGAGCGTAGAGTGTAGAGTGTAAATTGAAGAGAGTAGCTGGTGGAACGTAGAGCATAGATGGACTTAGAGGATAGCTGGTAGATCGGAGATTGTAGAGTGTAGAGCATAGATTGAAGAGAGTAGCTGGTAGAACGTAGAGAGTAGAGTGTAGATGGTAGAACATATAGCGCAGAGTGTAGAGTGTAGAGGGCAAACTCAATACAGAATTGTACATTAAAAAGATTATTAAAATACTGTAAACCGTAGTAACACTAAACATTCTCCATGCACTTTAATATTGGCTACAATAACTGTAAGCCTCTACACCTGTACATAGAACCATAGAGCGTAGGGCATAGATGGATGAGGGTAAACTCAATACAGAATTTTAAATTGAAAAGGATTGAAACACTGTGAACCACAATAACACTTTAATAACACTTTAATATAATTATCTGAGATATATGTAAGGAATATGCTACAAATTGAAATCAAATGTTACGAAATAGGCTGGTAGCCTCAGTAACAATACAAAACTACAGTAGAAGCCATGAAGTAGGAGGTAATGTATCTTTCCAACATGTAGGAGGAGACTGGTGACGAAAGCGTAGAGTCGTAGAGCTCTACAAAAATTTCTACACCAAATCGAGCTTCATAAAATGGGCGCCAGTTGCCTTCGCTTTTGCTTTTCACACTCACTTTTACCGTAAAACAGTATGGGATGAAGGAGTATCCCTTTCTCTTTGCTTTGAACATTGCTACAGCCAAAAACAACACATCTCTCAGGCATTGTTTCAGCTCTGATCGAAGTCACAACACGCGAAACTCACAGTCCGGGTTTTACGTCACAAATTACACTCAACCAATTCCCTTTCAGCAAGTTCTGTGGCTCGGTAATGGGTTTTCAAATCTCGATTTTCCGTCACTTTGAAAATCCATAGAAAATTCTGGTTTTAACCAAAAACAAAAATTTTTGTGCCATTTTGCTCAGAATTATACAAAGATTTGTCTAAGTAAAAATATTTTGGGGGGTTTATAGGCACTTCAAGTAAAACTTAATACAATTAAACACCAAAATAATAGTTGCACTTTAACCAAACTTGATACAATTGAACTTGAATAGTTGAAAGATCATAAAATTATTTGAACTGTGGGGAAAGGTATGAGGACATGAATAATTATCGCAGTTATATACATAACTTAAGAAGCTGTGAAATTAAAGCCTGATAAAAATTTAATTGCTGATTTGATTTCGCAGCTGCTTAAGTTGTGTATATAACTTCAATGATCATTCATGTCTTGATACAATTGAGTTCAACTCAACAAGGGCATGATGTCTGAACCAGACCTGTGAAAATGATGTAGCCTCAATACAACTTAGGAGGCAACTGTCAGAGGATTTGTGAAAGGGTGTCAATGTGATTTCATATAAACATATTGAGTGTTCATTTAGTTTGTGTAGGAAAGATAGGAAATCTACAAATTATGAGCAGAGACTCCATCTTGTTTGACTCACCAAGCAGAAAGAAAGGAGAATATCTGTCTCAAAAGGTATGTAGACCATGAAAAAATGTGGTCTATTTGATAATTGTACAAGATATAGTTTACCTTGAGTCGTAAACACCCTCTTCTTGTTCCCCTCATCATTTTGTCCTTGGACTGTCAACAATAACAATAACTTTAAGTTTAACTTCATTACAGCAATGATATCAATACTTTGTACTATTAAGGCAGGACCTAAACCTGAAATTTAGTATTCACCATAGTCACATGATTTCATTCTCATTTCGTTTGTGCTCGAGTGACTTTAGTTAGTGATGTATCCAATTGAAGGGGTGCACAGAAAAAGACCTTAAGTGACATCTGATAGACTGCAAGTTTCTCCTAGCAAATTGATTTTTGCTTCCTTCAATGAAAAAAGGAGAATTTGACATGAGATCAAGAGTCACTTTGGGCTTTTTTTCATGCACCCCTTCAACTGCTACTGGTTAAAGGCCAGAGCAAGACATTTCAATATTCTATGCATGTAAAAAATTCAGTACGAATCTTTGTTGTTATTTTTATATTTAAGAAACAAGATCACTTCATTCTTTGCCTGTCATTCCCACTCCAGTCCTCTCTTACATAAATTTTTGTACTTAAGATATGTGATTTAATATATTTGGATAGTGCTTTATTAATGTAGGACTATTATTCTAATAGACTCCTAATTACTTTTAGCAACTTCTTCAAAAGCACTGACAAGAGTTCATCAATATGAAACTAGACTGGCCTGTAGGAAATCATATTATTTACCCAACACCAGGACCAACTACGAGACATTTGATGTTCATTTTAACGGAACTAAACTCTGGATATTTGAAGAAAATCTCAAACCCAAGAGTTGTGCAGTGTAACCCCATTAACAGGATCATCAACAGGCCATGAAAATTTGGCCTTCTACACGGGGTGGCCGTATTACAGTGGAACCTTGATTTAATGAACCTCTATATAACAAAGTCCTCAGTATAACAAATGATATTCTTTGCCCCAGCATTAGCAAAATATATGGAAAAGAACCCCAATACAACACAACTCGTTATAGAAACATATTTTGCCAGCTCCTTGGCTCTTCATTATACCGAAGTTCCATTGTTACACAGTAAGGGGTAGGGTCAAATATCATAACTGGTCTAAAATATGTGATGTCTTAACATATACAGCCCTTTCCCATTTTTATTTCTCTTTTTGTTTTTGATTGTGTGTTTGTACAGTTGTTTAGGTGTATGTCATATTTCTTCCCTTTTTCACTCTTTTTCCCCAGCCATGGCCCAGCCACTTAGCAGCACTAGAATTTGCTATTTCTGAGTCAGAACTCGACACTAACTTTTCAACTTACCGGTACTAGCCTAGTGGTTAGTGACAACTTAGATGTTACTAGCCAGAAAAAAAATTTTACTAGCCAAGCGTTGATGTTGGCTAGGTCCAATAACAGTAGAATTACTAGCAAGACTTGAAAGCACAATGCAAGCAACTCTCTTTAATACATATTGTTGGTAATTACATTGTACTTAAACCAGTTCCAATAATAAAACAACAAGATATATTGTATTTATAAAACAATGTGAAAAATGAAAAGAGCGTATTAGCATTTTGGCAGTGGACGTTTTAGACTTACACCTTCTTCCCTTACACCTTCTTCCAGGTGGTTTCATTTCAGAACTCTTGTTTTTTGGCTTTTTCTATTTTACTGCTGGTAAGAAAACCCTCTTACATCCATTATGGAATTTTAAGAAAAACAAAACAATGCAATTTTGTATCTGAAACCTCTTGACCAGTTGACATATAGTCGGCACACCTTGTGCCACGCTTGACTGGTAATGTTAACACTAGGGCGAACCAATTTATCACCGAATTATGCCAGTTTTAATTTTGTTTAAATGCTTTGTGTTATCCTCACATCAAATATCTCAGGCCAACAGATCACAAAAAAAAATCCAGCGATTTTCCCGAAAAGACTTTCAGGACTCTGTTTCTCTTTGAGACTTCCTTGGAAAAATATCGAGATCCCAAGATGTCATTGTAAAAACTGTTGAGACTTTTTCAGTCTCTTCACAGACAGGAGCTGTAGAATTCAAACTGTTTTAAAAGCAGGGTTAGCAAAACGTGACTGCTACTAAATGTCGAACAAAATAAATCTTTCTCACGTAATTATTTCTGCAGTGGGAAGTTTTGTCAGTATGGACACAATAACAAATCACCTATGTGTTGTTATGCTAAATGAAAATTAATGTTTTCTCTTTACAGTTCCGCACAATTTTGCACATGACTTTATCAGGATGCTCATGTTTTGTGCACGGTGCTACTAATTTTGTAACAAAAAAAGAATATTGGTGTGTGCTTTCAGAAAATGTTGTTTTGTTTGTCAAATGTTTCTTTCAATATAATAACATGTTCAGTTTTAATACCCTTTCAAGTACCACACAGCCAAAATTAAACATGAAAGTCCATGATGAAATTCTGACCTTGTTTCCGAGTAAAGTGTTAGTGTTTGACTTCCTTGAGGAAGACAGAAACTAGTTCAGCCAATTTCATTTTGTTTACTGGCCAAAGTGGCTTGTGGAAGTCAAAAACGTACTAGCCAAAACTAACTTTCTACTATTCTGTGGCTAGTTGGCTACCGTTAGTGTCGAGCCTGTCAGTGGCTGTGCTCTCTCTATCTGAAAATATTAGAGCTGAAATTACTTTATTGACTCATTTTTTTCTTCTTTTATTTGTAAATCTAATAGAGCTTAAATAAAGATTGTTGTTGTTGTTGTTGTTATCGTTATATTTAAGAATCTGGGTAACAGCAACTGTAGCAATGTAGATAAGCTTGCAGTATAGCGAATAACTTCTGTCTTCTCTTTATACTTAGTTGCAAGCAAACATTTATCTTAATACCTCTCGAAAAATATATTCCATACATGTGAGCTTATAAATCCTACATTCGAGCTTGAGTTGAAAATTCTGTCGTTCTTTACATTACCTACACGAATCATATTTGCACTGTGTTACAAAGGAACTTAAATGCGTAAAAGCTGTACTCACCGTATAGTAGGACAAAAGCCCTGTATTGTCGTCTAAAACAAACCACCGATACTGCCATCCTTTTACTACATTCGTCCATTTAGAAAGAGGTCCTTCCATTTCTACCGCCATCTTGAAACGTACTAGGACCAATTCCTTCCTCCGAGCGCTCCCACCACTGCCATCCTCACCAATGTGGCCTGGGTCCGATTTCGACCCAGTGTCATTACAAATGACTTAGACAAGTAAATATTCGGATATTTTTTGGGATATTTATAGGTCTCCGAGCTGGTAAGAAGAAAATATATTTAGAAAACTTAGGGATATGTAAACAATACCCTCCTCCATTTGAGGCGAAAAGATGCTCAGATATTTGTCCGCGAACAGAGAGGCCCCATTAGGCAGGGGGTGACGGAGTGTCCCGCATCCCGTTTACTTTTGGCCTAAATCAGGAGCCATAATCGGGGACGGAGACCGTAAGTCTTGGGATCCGCGCGCACCTATGATATGGGACAATTTT
>Ga0126339_10001658_pt1 | contig 15375 bp, 15 predicted proteins | sample OrbTmetagenome_2_FD_92532 | JGI IMG/M metagenome (GOLD analysis project Ga0126339, IMG submission 92532) | Coral microbial communities from Petempiche,Puerto Morelos, Mexico - Orbicella T R C metagenome | ecosystem: Host-associated > Invertebrates > Cnidaria > Coral | place: Petempiche,Puerto... | reverse complement strand
TAAGAAAGAACCGGCAGAATCAAGTAGATAATATACGTGTTTCCTGAAGTATAAAACACGAAGTATTTTCAACAACTAAGAGAAACCTGTCAGACAACAAGGTTCGCCGCGCTCGCGATATGATGCCAATAAATAATTTACTTACCCTGGGGACCCCTCATGGTAAGCAAATGGTGCAAATCTTGAATTCTGATTAATAAATCTTTTTCCTGGACTATGCGTTCTCTCGGGCCCAGAGCCTCCCAACCAAATTGGATGCGACTGGCGAGGCTCCGCTGTCCTGGGTCTAGATGGTCCATCCACTTGAGAAATCACTGGGCTCCTAAAGCTAAGTACAAAATTTAGAGTGATGAGTGTGTGTTTTCTCAAAACTATAGATCGTTTCCTCATGACGTCACGGAACCCATGCGAGTGCGAGTGCACTCTGAAACAATTGCCAGTATCACGAGAAGTGTCCTTTCATATGATTCCTCATTTATTATGAACGAGAAAATAACAAACATCCGCTTTTTATTTTGCACTGCAGTGCAAGTCAAAAATTAAAGATACATTTGCCTTCTCTCAGTCAATCACAATGATGTGATTTTCTCAGTCATATAGACTGTAATAAAGAAATCAATGTTATTATAACACTGGTGATATTTGAAATTTCTTTCAAATTGTACTCGCCAAAAGGCTTCTGTAATTTTGAAAGAATTTTCAAGCATCACTCATACTGTAAATCCCTAATAGTACTCGTATACATCGATTTGCAACACATAAAGGATGTGTCTGGCTTGCTTTTTTCCACCTTGAAACATTTGACACAATTAAATTGCTTCACAAAATGAAGACGTGTTGTGAAGTATATATGAAATAATTCATATTTGAACTGCGGTTGTAGATGAAAGTGAAGAATGATCATAGCAGTAAATATGTTCCGTTGCAGCCCTGGTTTTTTCAGGCTTCTTCTTTCCAATTGCTTAATTTGGAAAATTTACTGCGATTATCATTCTTCACTTTCATGAAGACGTGTGTGCTACCTTCTCAGACTACGGCGTGATTCTTGATCTGTTAATAAAAACAAAGAAATAAATAAATAAAAAGAATAAATAAACAAATTCACAAATTCACAAGGTCAGGTCCGTGCTAGTTATTTTTAACCTTGAAATCAAACTTAATAATAGGTTGCAGGATTTTTTTTAGGGCCGGCAACGGGTAAATTGACTGGCTGTGAGGATGATATTGCACGCCTGGTTTGACCATGTTGAGGAAAGTTTTTCTTATAAAAAGGCTCAGTTCAAAAAGTTTTGCCCGCCTGTGGAAACCAGTTACCCTCCGGCTGAAAACGTTAATGAAACCCCTGAGGTTGGTCCATAATAAAAGTTCAGGTGTAGTTTGATTAATTCATTTTTCTCATAGATTTGTAACAAGCACTAACAGCGGACATTTTACAAGCAGATTTTGTACTTTTCTTACCTCGCTTGAAGTTACTCGTTTCTGGCATTGTTAACAAGTCTGGCCATGAGTAAAAATAAAACAAAAATCAATCAATACATCACATCGCCTGTTTAACAAAAAAGATGAAATCACAGGGAACACACGTCGTTTCTAAGAAAAAACATTAGGAGTGTTTTGCTCTTAACAGCCCATGTCAGATTCTTTACGAGTCAGGCACCTCGAACCAATTCGCAATGTTTGATAGCATGTGATTTGTTATGGAGACCAGGATTACAATTTACATCAACACAGCGTAAATCGATCATTAAGTACACACTATTTAGCCTTTCAAAACTTACCTTTGTGATGACCTCCTTTCCTAGCTGTGCTAAGATAATCAGATACAGGACCTCTATGTCGCATACTTGCACTCCTTCTAAGCGAAAAGTCTGTACTGGGTTCTACAAAACAAGACAATCAGGGTTTTAAAAGGAAGATAGATTCTGGTGAAATAAACACTTTTAAAGCTCTACCAAACAAGGATACAACTCCCGCTTCAAAGTAGAAATCAGAGGCATTATTGAAACAGTCGCAATCATTGAGCAGGAATTACAAATGTAAATGCACTTCAAAATGTAACTGTTTTATCTCTTTGGGTAAAAGAACTATTCCTTGCAAACAACTTTATTTAAATAAAACATGTGATGAATGACTTTTAACTTTAATTTATGACATTTGTCTTCGCTGGCAATTCATTTTGTACCGAACTGTTTCCATTACGACCCAAGATTATTTTCCATTCCGAGAGTGGCTCATGCATGCAACCTGTTTTAACTTCACATATTGTCGCTCAATTAACCGTCATAATTGCGTGACAAACGTATTACTATATCATCTATAACTATAGCTATCTGTAATATTCCCATATTATACAATCAGATCATTACATGCTGTGTGTCTTGATATTATGTAGAAGTAAACCTCACTGACCTTTTCTCCGCGGACTATCCACTGCATTAAAACTGTCTGCAGCCTGCCGTGGAGCACTGCTTAGAAGATCTGCCATTTAAATTGACAACGTCAATGACTGTTAAAAAGCACCTCACTTTCACACAGTCAGTGCGGTTTTCAAGGCAAAAACATAGGCATTCTTAAGATACTTACAAACAAAAGAAATAAAAAAACTAAATTTCACTTTGAGTGAGGCAAAGTCAGTTTACAATGTTTTTCTCTGTAATAACAACAGGAAAGACGACATGCACACACGTCCAAGGCAGAGGTAATTTGTTGAACAGTCAGGGGCTTAGTTTGGCAGATAACACTGCACAGTCAAGTTACACAATTTGTTTACCCCTTTCCACTACAAAAACAATTTTAGTCTCAAGATGATATCTTTTACATACTTGTTTTCAAATGTAGTGTTTTATAACAAGAATTCATGAAGAAAGCAACAATATTCGTCGTTCTATCTCTCTTTACATTTTTCGTGATGTTGTGTTGTACCACACACATGTTTAATCACCAACTTACACCTGAAAAGATTCAGTTAATAGCAATGTGATAGAACTAGGTTAAGGTATCTTGGCGAAGGACACATATCTCAACTTATTTCTACGACACGAAAATGCTTCCAGCACAAATGTGTTGAAACAGACAGCGTTTGCCGACCTTCTCTTTTACATTAGGGAGTTTACGTAACTACGACGTCGATTAAAAACTAAATTTATATTTTACCTACGAATCTCGCGATACTCTTCAGTCATTTAGCTTGTTTCTCTTTGTAAAAACTATATGGAATCTGAATAAGGAACACAGCGTAAAATTCGAAATATAAATTTTAGGAATTATCCGTCGTGGTTCACTTTCTCCACACAACGCAGAATTTGGTCATTTCACGTTGTTGTTTTGCAGAGGACGGCAAAGAAATGTACCAAGAATTATATCGCACGTGCACAGCTATTGTATTGCACGCTTAACCTTGGTTTAGCGACGTTTCCGTTGCCGTTGCCCTTTTAGTTTTTTTAAACTCCCTATTGGTTTACGACACTGTAGAACTGAACCGCCACAAACCTGTATGTCCGCCACCTTTCCTTGCAAGCCTGAGGTAGTCCGTCGAATCTCTACTTGTGCCATTTCCATTCCTGGGGCTGCTAATTGGAGTTGAATCTAGAAAAGATAATGATCAACTTTTACGTTTTTGCTCTTCCATAAACTACTTCTAAACCTCCGTGTGTTAATTTATCCACCTGTATTTCGTTTCACGGCTTCTTTAGGCTTGGGACTAGGACTGGCTTTGTCTGGTGTCATCATTAGCAAGTCTGTAAGAGATCATCATTTATGTAGATGTCACAACAATGTCTCATAAATGATTTAAGCCAGGGTTTATTTGAAATTTTAATTTTTAATTTTAAGTGGCAGACCTTGAACTAGGTACTTACAGCTACTTTGTTAAAGGAGCAATACCTTCTGGTTCACAAGTTCACCATAAACGTTCTAGAAAGCTGACATTGAATTAGCAAATTCAAATTTCCGTGGTACCGATGTTTTGGTTCTCCCCGACTTCAATGAGCGTTCATAGAAACAAAACGTTTCTTATATGCTTGAGAAAAAGACATAGAAGAAATGTTTCTGTTTCTTTAATCTTCCCAAACTACCACAGTTAACAACAGTTTTTCTGACTTGGCTCTGTCCTTGGCCTTGTATGCTGCAACACACCATACCTTTACGCCCACCTCCCTTCCTGGCCATTTTCAGGTATTCTGTAGTGGCTGGTGAATTGTCAGCACTTGTCTTTCTTGGACTACTAGAAGGAGATTCTGCAAAGCAAAGGGCAGTCCTCAAACTCATTAACATTACCATGACTATTTTTTTCGGAGGGTGCAACATTTTTTAAAGGCATATTGTAGCTTATAAGTTAGACGTACCATGATCAAAACATATCAATGAAACAGAAACCAAACAAATACAGACCAAAGGCGCACGGCACGGATCAAGTTTTGTGACCTTTTACCATTAAAACTAGGGCTTGGTATCCACCGTTTGTCAGTCGTTGATTAACTGGCCTTTGAGAAGTTATTTCGGCCGCTGGGACGCACTTTAATGGCCGCTGCCGTTGTGGAGAGGTGGCCGTTGTAAAGAGGTTTAAACAAGAGTGAATGCATGCACCGTCCCACTCCGCCGGGACAAAAAAGTAGTCATTGTCGAGAAGTAGCCGTTAGTGAAGGTTCGATTATAATTTTCTCTCTGAAAAGTTTGGGATGAAAAAATGGATTGTTTTAATGATAAGCGAACAAAATACCTTTCCTCTCTTTAACAACAGATCCATCTTGGTAGTACCAGTCTCCTAACTTACTCTCTTGTTTCTTAGGCTTGGGACTGGGCTTATGATGTTCGATTGTGAGAAGGTCTGCCAAATGAAAACGCAATTAGTTTCAAGCACACATATGTTAATTCAAAGTTATCGAGGGTTTCAAATTTCCCAAGAGTTCTCATTTTTCTGTAATAATGATGGAAATAAACACGAATTAGCACACTCAAATCAAATCAAATCATATAGTGAAGTAGCCTCGTAACATTCTTCTGATATTGTTGTGTGGAGGTATTTTTAGATGAATGTATTTTACATTACTAATCACCGGTTTATACCAGCTGCTCCCTTAGGTTCAGCAGATCGGTTTTTTAATCAGGATAAACAAAGATTTTATTTATTGCCGCAACTGTCATTATAGTATAAGCTTATTTACACGTGGGTATAGCAGGTGAGGGTCTTGAATCATACAGTTATCTCAAGAACGAATCAAATTATTCCAGTGTTACCTTTATGTCCTCCCCCTTTCCTTGCCGTTTTTAGATATTCTGTTTCTGTATTTATTTGTACCGAGGAGCCACCATTTTGATGACGGGAACCTGCAGAAGCAAAATGTACATGTAGAGATGTCCAACACTTAGGGTAAGACCTATTTTTGTTTGCAATGCATTTTAGGAATTACTTTTTTTCAATAAACACTGCCAAGGGTAAATAAAGGTTAAAAACGTTTTTCGAATGGGTTTCTGAATGGAACCAACAACCAAACTGGAGAAGAATTAACCTCTGTGGATGGGTTTGCATTTGAAGGAGCTTTCAAAGGGAGAAAAGCATAGTTTGGTATAACTGGTGTTGAGACGTAAAATGCAATCATTATTTTGAGTAGAAGTGGCCGTTTTCAACTCACTAGGTTAGGAGTTGTTGACAACTTGGTCAAGTAACGCCTATTCGTTTTCTTGCCTTTAAAAGACACAACTACTTCTAGCAGGAGAAATGGAGTATGTGCAACCTTCCTCATAATTTCGAAAATTCATTGCTTTGAAATTTCACTTGATACTACGAAGTTCAGCAAAGTTTCTTCGAATTTTATCAAACTTTCATTTTGAGATCATTTGAAAACTTCCGTTCGTATTTCGGTTATATAACTTTTGCATATTACCTTTCCTATCTCGTGTTTTATTTCCATCGACACTATCGTGGTTATTCTGATCTGCCTTGTTTTCATATCTCTGTGGCTCTGGAGATGGCGTGTGGGTTAACAGATCTAACAGAAGAATGTGATAACTGATTGACATGTTACCAGAGAAACCCAACTTACTTAACTAATGCTAACAGGTTAACAGTCAGGGAGCCAATTTGTCTCACTAACTATTAGAGTGAAGAGCTAATGAAGCAATGCAATTAAGAAGCACTTAAGCAGTTGTTAATCAAGCTCATATGTAAGTACTGCATTAGTATAAATGTTATATAATTAATAATTAATTTATTACTCTTAATTCCATTGTTATTTTTGCTGATAACTTAACATTACGTTACGTTTATTATTATTGTTACTGTTAGTACCTTTATGCCCTCCACCTTTCCTAGCAATTTTAAGGTATTCTGTATTAGTGTTGATGTCTAGTTTTGAGTCTCTTGTGTTTTTACGCGGACTCCGACGAGAACTAGGTGTCTGATCTAGAGAGAAATGTAGCAGTTTGAACAACTTCTGGTAAGATGACAAAACACAGGCGGCTAGTGAAAGCTACATGAGGAAGGTAGTCAGCAGTATTACAAAACCACAACAAAACACAAATATATAAAGCGAGAACTACAAACAGTCAATCAAGTAATTCAAATATAGTTTTTATGTACCTTCAGATACATGTACAATGGCCATGTAATACAAGTATCACTAATTGCAAATGAGACGGAGTCGTGCGTACAGTTTACATACGTTGCAAGACATACATGTACGTTATGTTAAACTCGTGGAAGATTGAGTTCTGCATGTGCATTACGCAAGAACATTGAAATATCACTGCTGATCGTATGGATCCATTTAATACATTGGTAAATACAGCAAGTTTACTTCATATACAGTGAAACCAACCTCTTCTCTGTTGTGTGTCCTTTACATCGACTCCATCATGAGTGTACCACTGTCCGTCCTTCTTGTCATATTTGACTGGTTCTGGGGTGGGAGTGTGGGGCTCTATTGTCAATAAATCTGTTATGGAGTAATCATATTTGACAGTCAACTCATTTGAACACCAATGTTCACTTCTAAACTTCAAAAGTCTCAACCATTTTGTCACATCTACCCAAAAAAACAGTGCTACCCTGTTGTTCAACAGGGAGGAAAAAGCGGAAGAGTCATCTGACAGAACGTAAATGTAACTGTCTTGACTTGACCCAGGTCAGCATATCTCCTGTGTCGGAAACCCTATTAGAGAGTTTATGGATGTCGGAGTTGGTCATAAGACATACCACTGTGTCCACCGCCCTTCCTGGCCAGGATTAAGTAGTCTGTGTCGTCGCTGTTATTTTTGCGTGGACTTGGTGGAGCTGAGGATCCTAAACAACAAGCAGAATTATACATCAGTCTAAACTTAAGTCTCCCACTTGGCTGTTTAACTTTCTGTTATACATGTCAGTTACGTAGTGACCTTTTACAAAGTACTTAGAATCACAACCTGTAAACTGCATACACGTACTTGGTGTGTCTGCGCTATTTTGATTGTACCAGTCTCCTCCATTCTTCTGGTATCTCTGTGGCTCTGGAGACGGAGTGTGTGGCTCCATTGTTAAAAGATCTGAAACAGCAAAATTTTGCACTCATTTATTTAACCTGCACAATACTGGACAGTGTAATTTACTGTACAAAACTTACCCATGTAACATGGCCAGTAAAAGAAGAAAATTTACTTTGAAATGATTATTATTTGCAGGGAAGGCTTCTTGTTATTGCAAGATATGCATGTGGTCATTAATTATTAAGCCTTACCTTTATGCCCACCACCTTTCTTTGCAATCTTGAGGTATTCTGTGTCTGTCTTGACGTTCACTGAACTGTCCAAGTTTGTTGGACGTGGACTGCTGGAAACTGTCACCATTTCTAAAGAGATTTTAAGCAACCACAGAAAAATAAACTTACTTTCTGACATGCATGTAATATATCCAATTTGGTATCCAATTTGAACTTTTCGTAATTGGATACCCACGTGATTTGCACGTCAATTACGCGCTCTTTGATGGCTTCCTTCCCCGGGGCGTACTCCCTTATATGGGCTATATAGGTATGTGCGGCCCCAAAGGGTATGGTTTTTCAGCCGTTTTGGTCATAAACAGGGTATCGATATTAGCTGATTAAGGCCATTGTGGTCATAAATAGGGTATGGTTTTTGCACTCTAGCCTTGATATGGGTATGTTTTTAAGAAGCCTCTTTTTCATCATTATCGCATAGAAAATCAACAAAAGCCCTTCACAAATTATGTTTACGGTAATTTTACATTGGTCTGAACTAGGAACTAATTATAACACAGGTCTGAAACAGGGTTTTGATTAAGGGTCAGGTCATAAATAGGGTTTCGAATTTTTGGTCAGGTCATAAATAGGGTAGGGAATATCACAGATTTTGGTCATAAATAGGGTAAGGGTTTTGGGAAGCAGGCCACACACCCCCACCCAATTTTTCTGGGAGTAACCCCCCCCCCCCGACCCCAGGCTTCCTTCACAGGGTTTCCTACAGTTTTCAAAATTGTGAAAAGTGTTACATACGTTTCGCACAAAATAAGTTCTCAAAAGACATTTGTTATAGATACGATTAATTAGTAACTAGACCTCATGTCGTACAATTCAGGGAGTAATCGTGCTTGTAATTTCAAATTGGCCTCACGCTTCACCCTCGTCTGATTTTGAAATTACTCACACGATTACTCCCTGAATTGTCCTCCACTTGGGCCAATTACTATATACTATATACAAGTATTATATTATTTAATTAGGTTTACCTAAACTAACATACCACCAATCAGAAAACTTCCCGATTAATTACCTTTTCTTTGCTGTGTGTCCGTCACATCCACTCCATCATGAGTGTACCACTGTCCATCTGTCTTGTCATATTTGACTGGTTCACTCCTTGGGGTGTGAGGTTCAAGTGTCAACAGGTCTTAAGTGAAAAAAACTGTGTTAGATTTTCAACAAATTACGACTGCTGTCTGCAGTATTTTTTCAAATGGGTAGAATGTAATATTTTGTCAACTTCTTGTTTCCTTGTTGAGTGAGACTGATAACTAACCTTTATGCCCTCCACCTTTCTTGGCAATCTTTAAATAATCAGTTTCTATCTCAATATTTACAGAACTCTCTGTGCTTGCTGGGCGTGGACTAGCTGACACTGTTACCATTTCTGGGGAAAGTAAAACAAAGGTAAGGTACATGCACTTCACACAATCATTACAACTGCATTTGAAGAGTTAAAAAACATTTATGTCTGAAAAAACATGCATGTTGCAAAGTGCAAAAGATCTCTTACATCCCCAGCATGGTATAGTCAAGGTGTTTCAGTACAGTAGGTAGCACTGAGCATTTTACCGAACATCCAAAACAAATGATGAGACGCTCATTTTGTTTTTTATCAGATGCCATGGAGTGGTTACTTAATATCCTCAGAGATTTATTAAACTCAACATGAAAACCAGAAGTTCACCATGAAATTTTTGCAGGAGATTGGGAAAGACATTTTTAAGTGATAGACATATGAACTAGTATTACAAGAGGAATAAACTGCTGACCCTTAATGAGCTGACAGTACAATCACTTTTAGGGGTTTTCAAGTTTTCAGCCAAATTTAAAATTACTTTGTGACTGTAGAGGTAAATAATAGAAAAGTAAAAAACCTGTTTCAAATTTACAGATTTTTTTTATTGTAAAAAATCCAATTTATCACAAGCATGGCCCTCATGCCCAGGACTGCCAGGTAGATGGCGATTTTGGCTGGGCACTGCTGCTTAAGGAGAACACTGTATAGTACATGTACAAGAAGGATGGTTAACTTCTCAGAGTCATTAAACTCACCTTTTCTTTGTTGTGTGTCTTTGACATCAACTCCATCATGAGTGTACCACTGTCCATCCTCCTTATTGTATTTTACTGGTTCAGGGGTGGGTGAGTGAGGTTCAATGGTTAACAGATCTGTCACACAATACTCCTGTTAGTAACATAACTAACCTACAGTGCAAGGGTCCCTAACTGGCATATGTGTTACTTCTTTCATACTCCTACATTGTACGAACAAAGTAAATAGCAACAGGCTTACGGCACACACTTAGTACATATTAATTTTTAATAAAACTATTATTGTTATTATTTTTATGGCCTAACCTTTGTGCCCTCCACCTTTCTTGGCAATCTTAAGGTAATCTGTTTCTGTCTCAACTTCCTTTGTTGTGTCCAGGTTTGGTGAGCGAGGACTACTGACAACTGTTACCATTTCTAAGGAAGTTAAATTTAAATCATTTTATTAAAAAATATATCTTTTTACTACAATAATGATGTTAAGTGTAAGGAGGCTCTAATTCTAACTTTTAACAGTACAAAATGTAATTATCAACAGAACTGAAGTGGCAAAGAGGCAACATGGGTAAGAAATGGATGTGGGTGAGATCAGCTGGCCTTATCCTCATCATACATGCCATTAAAGTAGTTCAACTATTACAACATGTAATCTTGACCAGCTAGTTATGTTAATATTGACATGGAAAATGTTTTCATGTAGTCAAGACCTACACAGTACACACACTGTACAACAAGAGTTCTACTTGATGTTTTACATTATTTTTTTAATTAACAGAACCAACTGGTATGGACAACACTAAAACAAGTGAAGTGTTCTGCTATCTACTTTACTATTTCTGCTACTACTACCACTACAGCTCCTGCTACTTCTAGCAACAATTCTATACCTTTTCTCTGTTGTGTATCTTTGACATCCACTCCATCATGAGTGTACCACTGCCCATCCTTCTTGTCGTATCTCACTGGTTCAGGGGTAGGGGTGTGAGGTTCTATTGCCAACAAATCTAACAACATAATGGAAAGCTATAAGCAAAATGTGTATTCCTCTGAAATCTTAAAAACTAAATACTTAAGTGTATCGTAAAACACCACTAAGACTTATCCCAGCCTGGAGGTTGCTATCATTCAGATAAACTACCATTAGCTCCCCTTACATTCCCTCAAACATGCATTATGAATGGAGGCAAAGTAATGCAAAAGGCCAAACTTTTGCAACAGTACACCTCAGAACCTCAGACTACAAGTGTAAGTATTTTTATATCACCTCAATGGGTTGCTATTCATGCAATTACAGGGTTTCATGTATATTACTCTCCAACATAGAATTTACCAGCATACATGTACATACAGTAATTATACACTCATTTATGCACCATGATGATTGTAAGAGTATAGGGTCTTGCTCAAGAGCACAGTACTGTTACCCCATTGAGGGTTTGAACCCTGGCCCAGGGGTCAGGTGAGTTAACCATTTAATAGGTCATTTTTTAATACAATTCATGTAATGCTAAAGAAACAGAAATTGTAATTTTTTTATTTTCTGAGTGATGACTATTAACACAATATGTACCTTTGCGCCCTCCTTTCTTTGCCATTTTAAGATATTCCCCATTGATTTCTCCAGCTGCTGACAAATCTTCTGGAATGCTTTCAAGAGTCACGGACAGATCTGAACATAACAGAACATACTGCTGTAAATCTGTACTGATCTGGAACATTCACTGATTGCAATGAACTCATTTGATCCAATTAATTATCACTTAGTTGATTATTAACTGCTATATAGCAAATTTGCTTTTGCCACAATTAAGGGCTACTGCTACAGCATTTGTAGTCAAATGAAACACTTTGAAAATGCTGTTAGCAAAATGACCCAAGACTTGATGTCAAACTGCAGGAGATACCTCTTCTCTGTTGTGTTTCTTTGACATCCACTCCATCATGAGTGTACCACTGTCCATCTGTCTTGTCATATTTGACCGGTTCAGGGGTGGGTGTGTGGGGCTCTATTGTCAATAGATCTGTCAGAAAGAAAGTGGATTCATTGGTTAGGTACTGGACCCTTGCTCCCAGGTCTAGTACCTTCTTCCTGCCCTATGAAGATTAAGAGGGACCCTGGGAATTACATGATTGCATATTTTGTTTGACATTAAGAGCGAGTACCATTAATTCATGAAATAGATTTTGCTATTCCAGAGAATGGATTAATAATATTTGCTGTTGACGCATTTCAAAACGCTTGTTTTCATTTTCAAAACTCCTGACATATAGAGACATTATCAGCAGTTACCTTCATGGCCTCCACCCTTCTTTGCCAACTCAAGATATTCTCTGTTATTACCTCCCGCAGCCACCAGACCCTCACTGTTCCTCTGATCTTCAACTGACACAGTTGATTCTAAAGGATTATAAAGTGATATGTTTAATAAAGGCTATCAACACTATCAATTAAATAATATAGTTTACATAATTGTGGACTTTAATACTGCAGGAAAGCAAGGCAAACCATTCTTCGATTAAGATAAAATTGTGACCATTTAGAACTAGTTCAACTAATGTAGCGTTCAGTAATGAGGTCACAAGAGTTAATGATGAGTTCACAAGTTAACTGACAATCATTGCACAGCCTTGTCAACAGAAGAGTCAAATCAGCTGAACAGCATCACAGAGCAAATGTTGAAAGCAAATGGCTAGCACAGAAAGCGGTAGCTGCTAGGTGCTAGCTCCTCCACCCAGAAACTGAGCTGCCCAAAGTGCAATTTCTGCAGCAGGCAGTTCCACACCCAGATCAGATTTATCAGCCAAGTTCATAAACATTCAACCAACCATGGTAATAACTGATGCCACAAGTTAATGGAAGATAGTGAAATGTCTGCAGTTATAAAAAAAAAATCAACCTCCAATGGAATTGGAATCAATGACCTTCACTGCTTTACCTTTTCTTTGCTGTGTGTCCTTCACATTCACTCCATCATGAGTGTACCACAGTCCATCTGTCTTGTCATAACTCACTGGTTCAGGGGTGGGTGAGTGAGGGTCTATTGTCAACAGATCTGAGGGTTCAAAAAACGAACAATGCTGTAAGTTATACTTTTGCATTGTACGCTTAAAAATCATACAGCTTCAGTACATAGTTATATATTTAACCAATATAGTTCTGTCAGTAGTTATTGACCATTACTGTATGCACCTGTATGCCCTCCTCCTTTCTTTGCCAGGTCAAGATAATCTCTGTTATTTCCTCCAGCGGCTGTTAGACTTTCTGCGCCATGTTGGGCTTCAAGAGTTACGGCTAATTCTATCAAACAAACACAAATCCTCCAATTATTGGTTTTGTCACAGAAATTTGGCATGTTAAGAAATGATTACCAACTAAGTGCAACGAGATCTGATCTATATGTTACGGCACAATAAATAGGTTCTGAAGAAAAATTATATGATCACATTGAAAATTAATAAGAGAGCCAGGAATTAAATAATGAAATTCATACTGAAATAGAAAATCACAAATAATAAATGAAAGAAAAGTTTAATCATTAAACCTTGGTGAATATCTCCTTCCATGTCTACCACCATGTGAGTCCCAAATGCACATGCTACATGCACATTGTACAAGCTTTGTGTAAGTCATTGTAACATACAATACTATTACCTTTCCTTTGTTGTGTGTCCTTCACATCCACTCCATCATGAGTGTACCACTGTCCGTCTCTCTTATCATATGTCACTGGCTCAGGGGTGGGTGAGTGAGGTTGAACTGTTAACAGTTCTACAATACATGAACAAGGTTGTGCTAGTCAGATTTAATTAACAAGTGAACAGCTGCATACTTTAATTTAAGGTTCCAAGACATGACAATCAGTTCTGTAACATTTCCTGAATTAAACCTCAGTTACAATCAAGTTTACATGCATGTATATGATGGGGCTACTGGACATTCCAGAAAATTCTAATTTAACAATTGAATAGCAGCAATCAAAAGATTTTGACTGAATTTAAATGTACAAACACAGTCAGAAAACATGGCCATGTATACTACCAATATGTTTTCAAATGGGAAAGACCATTACTAATAATGTAGACTGAACAGATAATAAAAATGAAATTTACGGCTAGTTACGTTTTATAAAGAAAATCACTTTTCAGTAATTGTTTAAAATGACAAAAGCAATACTAGCCAGTGTTAGAAAATATCTTTAACAAGTGATCAGCTACTGAGTAAGTACCTTTATGCCCTCCACCTTTTTTTGCAATTTTAAGGTATTGTGTTTCTGTTTCAACTTCCATTGAACTGTTTTCTGGTCGAGGACTACTTGCAACTGTTACCATTTCTAAAGATTAAATCGAGTGAGAATATTTTTTGTGAACAAATTCTTTTTCTTCAGTTTATACATCACATAATTTGTTGGTAACGCAGTGGGTGGGATGAGGTATTTATGTTCAGCAGGGTTTACTTTCAAAGGGGATTTAAATAGGTGAAAATGTCACATGATATCGCATTTCTTATCAATCACATTAATGTCTATCACAAACATTTAACAAAAGCCATGGACTGGTTCTGGTGACAAGTTCTGTGGAGCCATGTATAGCAGTACTAACAACAACTGTATTGAGGAAGTGACAGGATACTTAAGCCAAAAAATTACATTAAAAACATGTGCTGTAGAAGATTGCTTTATAACAAAAAAAAAAAAGTTTCCCGATCGCCAGTTCATTTTTAGGAAATAGTTAACACTCTTGTATGCTGACTGTAAACAAAACTTAACTCTGTTTAAAACATCGCTAAAATAGAAAATTACCTTTTCTTTGTTGAGTGTCCTTTACATCCACCCCATCATGAGTGTACCACTGTCCATCCTTCTTGTCGTATTTGACTGGTTCAGGGGTGGGTGAGTGAGGATCTATTGTTAACAAATCTGACACACAACAAAATTAAGTTGTAAACACTGTCTCAATCCAGGAAGGGCTTTCACAATACTACAGGATGTAATAGATCAGTGATGGCAAGGCTTAATGTTATACCAGTGCTACAAATATCTGATTTATCCTCAGTAAACACTTTCTATGTTAAAACTAACACAAATAGTGACCTTAGCTTTTCAATTCTACAAATAGCTTACAGATACATTTAAATCCTACACAATTAAAATACATATACGTAGATGTGTATTTAGTACAACTGCATGTAAGCTAGCCGTATATGAGAGGTACAATAGACACCACAGTGCAGTCAACTTGGTCCTAATTTGTCAATGTTGCAAACCTTCATGTGCAGCTCAGATCAGTTTGCAGAGCAGTACAACAGTATGCATGGCTGAGGGGTTCAAAAATAATTAAAATCCCATTTGTAGTGTGAAATTTCTCAGATGAATGGTGTGTACATGATTTGTTAATAACTGATTATTGTCTGAACATTTAATTTATATACTGTCAGCAATGTTGTCTTCCTGTCTAACCTTGATGTCCGCCTCCTTTCTTTGCCAGCTTCAAGTAGTCTCCACTGTTTTCTCCTGCTGCTACAATTTCATCTACATTGTGACCAGGGCTATTTATGTTTGCTGACAAGTCTGCAATTAAGAACATCACTTTC
>Ga0126339_10001657_pt1 | contig 15375 bp, 13 predicted proteins | sample OrbTmetagenome_2_FD_92532 | JGI IMG/M metagenome (GOLD analysis project Ga0126339, IMG submission 92532) | Coral microbial communities from Petempiche,Puerto Morelos, Mexico - Orbicella T R C metagenome | ecosystem: Host-associated > Invertebrates > Cnidaria > Coral | place: Petempiche,Puerto... | reverse complement strand
ATTACAAAGTGTGACAAGTGTTATTACAAAGTGCGACAGGTATTACAAAGTGCGACAGTTTTATTACAAAGTGCGACAGGTATTACAAAGTGCGATGATTATTACAAAGTGCGACAGAACACTGGTGGATAAGAGCAATTGTGGCCTGTTCCAGGCTCTCGGTCAGTGGGGACAAGCAAAAAAAGTGGGCGCAGGACGAGAGGGGTCTGGTAAAAAAAGGAGTGAGCATGGAAAGGAGAGCCTGTGAGCATTTTTTTTAAAAAACCTCATTCTGCCCACTTTTAGAAAGAATGTCAAAATGTCAGTATCTTCCGTGTCAAGTTACTCGCATGTGTATCACCACTTCACAGTGTGTTTTGATCTTCTTACAATTGTTTTATGTCTTCTTTGTTGACTAAAATCTCTTTAAATGTTGAAGTCCATCCCTCAAAATGCTGTAGATTTTGCAATAAAAATGTAACTTGCCAAGGAACGACAGTTCCTAGATTTTCGCTTTTTAACACAATTCGAATTAAGGAACTGCTGACTTATAGTGGGGACGAGTATTTTCTGTTGGCCGATGTTGTGGATTCCTTTGGGTACAAGCTTGTGCATAACGAAAAGCTTTCTGCTGTTAGCTGTCTGACTTGTGCGAGGACTTTGGCCAGAATTTACAGTACTTTCAAGAAAGTTACTGCACGAGCAAATGACAGCATTGTGGACACTGCTAGAGCAAAGCAAATTTCACGCAACTCCCCAACTGGAATTTCACCGGCAGCAAAAAGAACTCGAGAACATTTGTCTACCAGTGCAGCGGCTTTGAGAAGTCCTTGACGTTCACTAGCTTTAAGTGATGTCAACAGGGAAAATCAAAATCCTCTAGCTGGAGTTTGTGATCTGGATTGTGGCATTATTTTGACAATGGATCTTGGCTCTGACGTTTCAGAACCACCGATAATGAAGGTGACTAGTTAAACATCATTACAGCCATTTATAAGTAGGCGCGACTATCTCTAAAATTGCAGCTATGTTGTTATCAACTGAGGACACTTCAAAGATTCTTTGTTCCAATAATCATGTGTATAAGTTCGCTTTCACCTATCAAGAAGTCAACTCAAGCAACAAAGTGTAATAGAGTTTATTATACAGCAGTTGAGTTGTGCCCATTCTGTGTGAATTTAATACCAGCCCAAAAAGTTTGATGGCACTGCAGCCCCGTGTGTAACACTCCTTTGGCTTCAGCGCAACATATATTATAATGCTACATTGCTGTATAGCTGGTGGATGTTCTAACATTGGCAAAGATGGAGTAAGCCTTCACAAATGCCCTGAAGATCCCCACTATGCTAAGCTATGGACAAATGCCATGAAGAACACTCGTTCTGATGTTTTCAACCTGATGACTGCCGACTTTGTAGCACTCACTTCACTAAGGATTTCTTTGAAGAACAGACGGTGACAGCAAAATCTCTGGGCTTAACCCATTGACGCCTGTGCTGCCGATAACCGCCCATGCGGAAAACCCCTTCATTTCCCTATGCCGCCTGTAACCGCCCGAATAAAAGCACGTGGAGTCTAGGTTCTCTTCCCACTCTCCCTTAGGGCATATTGTTATTTTGTTGTCATAGAGATAAATAGGGGTAATTAGCCAATCATTTGCCGTCTTTTGGGCATTTTTTGACAGCTGATGAGGCGCCCCACAAGGTGGGGATTTCTGAAAAAATTTTCACACGTGCGATCGAATCTGTGTGAGACAATGGCTGAGAATGCTGAGAGAGAACCTGATCTTGTGGCTGTATTTGATGACTCAGGGGATGAAGGAAGCTTTGATGGGTTTGAGGGTAGACGTAGAGATCATGATAGTGATAGTGCTGTAGATCTTGTAGGTTTAGAGGACGATGATGGCGGCCCAGCACCTGGAGGTACCAATGACGAGGAAGAAGAAGCTCGATGGACTGACTATCTCAGCGACTTCCCCATCCTGGACTTCACAGCAGCATCTGGCCTTAATTTTAACTTACCTGATATTCCTAATCCTTTCGATTACTTTTTAGAGTTTGTAGGTGATGATTTATGGAATTTTATTGTCGTAAAAACCAACCGCTATGTTCACCAGAAACTTTCAAATTCACCTGAGCGCTTCGCTAATTTCATTCCAGTTACATGTGCGGAGATCAAAGCATTCATAGGAATAAACATAATTATGGGTATCAGTAGGCTCCCTCAGCTATCATTACATTGGTCATCTGATGACTATTTCGGAAAGCAGGGTTTTAAGAAGGTTATGACTAAAAATAGATTTGAGGAAATTACTTATTTACATTTCAATGATTCTAGTGTAGAGCCTGCTTGGGGAACACCAGGTTTTGATCACCTTTACAAGATTAGGCCAATATTTAACTATTTTAGGTAACTGCCAAACTAAGTTTAAACCCATTAAGAATCTTTCTGTAGATGAGGGTATGATTGGTTTTAGGGAGAGGTTATCCTTTAGACAATACATGCCTGCTAAACCTACTAAGTATGGAATTAAAGTTTGGATGGCGGCCGATTCTAACAATGGCTACGTTTTGAATTTTGATGTATACTTAGGTAAGGAAGTTGACGGCTGTTGGCATATTTATGGGTTAGGTTATGATGTAGTGACTAAGTTAATTAGACCTTTTATGAATAGGAACCATCATCTATTTTTTGATAACTTTTTCACATCAACTAAGCTATTAGAGCATTTAGAAGCTAGTGATACTTATGCCTGCGGGACTTTAAGATGTAATCGTAAAGACTTGCCACCATGTGTGAAAGATAAATTGCGGGTTGGGGAGAAGGTAGTTCATCAGAAAGGCCACGTTTTCACGAAGTGGCATGACAAACGGGATGTTAGTGTTATGGCAACTAATGTAAGTCCTCTAGCCGATGATGTGGAAGTTAATCGGGGTGATAGGGAAGTCCCAAAACCAGTTGTTATAGCTCTTTGTAAGGAAGTTTGCTTCACGGATTATCACATGTTGTAAATTAACTTTTCGCTTGCAGGCTATCCTTCAGCTCCTGAGTCCTCATCAGCCAAATGCCGGTATATCCTGGAAGAAACTCGAATATACAAGATTAGGACTTACAGTAATGATTAGTATTATTGGTTTTAGCTGTGTTTTTGTATTTTGGGAATTATTTGCACATTCGGGTTTGCTGTGTTGGGTTGTTTACATTAGTTGGGCGGGCAAGAAAATTAGGATTTTACGATTCTCGTTTTCAGGTTTTATTTTTAGAGATTATTTGACTTCTATTTGGCTTCATTTTATTTGGTATTTGGCTGCTAATTTACCACAAGAAAAATCCTATAAATCTTGTGAATTTGGTTTGTTTTTGTCGTCGTTGCCGTTACACAGTTCACTTATCTTTCGCTGTGTAAATCACTTGCGGCGTTTAATTGCCATGCAACACACAAATCATTCAACGTTCTCTTTTCAAAGTGGTTTTTACTTTATGTTTGGCTTTTATTACCCGATATTTCTTGGCAGATTAGCTTCTAATTTACCTCATTGGAGATGCTATCAATTTCTTGATGTTTGGTTTAGTTTGGCTTGACTAATTGCCGATTTTACACATTTCACTTTTCTTTGCTATGGTAAACAATTTCGGCATTTTGTCACATGGTGAAAAAAAATTTCTTGCTTTCAGATCGGTTTGGGACTTTAATTTGAGCTCTTCTGGCTGTTTTTTTTTACAGTTTGGCCGATGATTTATCTGACTTGAAATGAACATTGTCTTGAAACCTGATCTTGTGTGTGTGGTTACTGCACATATGGTTTATTTTTAGCACTCGCGCTCGCTCTGAAATGTTAAAAAATCGCCAGGGAATTGGGGGTGGGTTGCGGGCAATTTTAGTCAGGCATCAATGGGTTAAAGAAAAATATTTTGAAACCCTATGTTCCAACAATTTTTCAAAATGGTCCTCCACAGAAAAAGAAGCTAAAATGACATCTCTCAAGACGCTGTTGCCAGACCATCAAAACACGCGCAGAAGCCACCACGAGGAACTTATAGGAAATGAGAAGCTGCTAGGGTATGTTTAGGATGAAATTAAAACTTGTCTTAATAAATTGCAAGTGAGGGAAACTTGTTAAGAAAATTAGGATAATACTTACTTGTGTTCTGCTATTTTAAGATCCTCGTGGAACATGAGAGGAAGGAATTGCAGTCAACTTCCGGTAAAAATAACCAGGCGTTAACAATAAATGCAGAGGAAACATTGCCTGCAGTTCTAGAGGTTACTACCCAAACCCGGAATACAGGGAAAAACGTTTCTCTACAATTTCAAGGCAGCCACATGCTAAAGGCAAGTTTGGTTTCTCTACTGATGCACGATAGAAATACGAAACTACCATGATAATTTTCCTTGTATGTCATAAACACGGGTCATCCAGTCAGATGAAAACAACTCTGTGCTGAAATATCTCTGCAGGTTGTCAAACGTCCATCACCCAAAAGAGTCAAGAAACTCAATGTATCCTTCTCAAGGAATTTTTCACAACTTCAACCCCAGTCCAGAGTGACGAGGAGTTGTCAGACAATGAAGAGGAAATGGAGTAAGATGATGACCATTCATACGTTCCTGACCCCAAAGAGATTGATGCAGATGATGATGATGATGATGACGATGATACTAGTTTTGACAACTTTGATGATTGTTTATACGAGCAAGTTAAGCGAACCATCTGTCACAACCCCTATACACTATGCAGTCATTGTACTGTGATCTACTGTAGCAACAAACTATAAATATTTCAAAACAACAAGCCCACTAATAATTCAGTCTATTAATTCACAGGGAATCTCCCCAAAATGCACCTTCCACCAACAAAACCTGTTCCTAGTGGCAGAGTCTTCACTTCTTGGACTCTTTTGGTTTTGCCCAGTTTGCCGGTTGGAACGTAAAAGGATGGTTGAATCAAGAATTGGTACGAAAATAACAGTGAAAAAGGAATGTTATTCCAGCACATTCACTATAAGCTGGGATTCGCAGCCCTCGGTTAGAGACATTCCTGTTGGAAACATCATGCTGTCCTCTTCTATCCTCTTAGGTGATGGAAGCCCAACAAAGGTGCTGAAGATATTGAAACATGAATGGGCCAAAGATATGTTATTCGACGTCTATGAATCACCAAAAGAAGTATCTACATACTGCTGTGCAGAGGACATACCAACAGCAACAGCAACAATCTACTCTGCTGAACAACATCAAAGCTGAAGGGAGGGAATTAATAGCCAGAAGCTGTTAAAGTGTTCAAAACTAAAGTTTAAGAAGATTTGACAGTTTGAGTTTAAACTTGAGAGTTATGTCCTTGTTGGCAAGAGTTAACTGATGGCACCCTTTGGTATTTACCCTTAGATCTCTAAGATGGCTTTCTTCCAGCAATGGCAGAGAGAACTCCATCGGGAGATCCAAGAAGTCATCGACATGCTCGATAAGAATATTCTGGCAGAGGTTATGAGGCATGGCAGGCACAACCCATTCGTGTTCGTTGTATTCCAGCAGCATGTGGGTTTGCGCATAGATAGGATTATGAATTTTTTCACGCCTCACAACTATCGCCGTTGCCTTCAGTCACTCATCGACGCATGTCTACCACCACTACCACCATCATCCTCATCCTCGTCCTCATCCTCATCCACACGCCCCTCTCCATCATCCTCATCTCGACCATCATCCCCATCTTTGCCACCATCGTCTAGCCCAGCACCATCCCCATCTCCACCATCATCACCCCACTCACCAATCCACCGTGTACTACATACCTCCTGCGTCCCCATCTCCACCATCATCGCCTAGCTTGCCATCACTTTCAGACCAATCCACAGTGTACTACATCCCTCCCCAAAAAAAACATCCACGACTCTCATCTTCATCCTCATTTGACACTGTTTTCCACTAGATTTACATCATACGCCCATACATTCTCTTTGTAAATAAATTTTGTAAATAGATGTTCATATTAGTGTATGTAAGAAAAACGGCAGAAAAACAAAAATACATAGACCCAAAAAATCACATCATTGTAAATAGTTTCATTTCAACACAGTTGAATTTTTGTAAATACTTTTGTAAATAGAATTGTCAAATAGAAGATATTAACTTAAGACTTATTTATTGTAAATGTTACTGTACAAAAAAGTTGTATATATTTTAATCTGTAAAAACAACCACGTAAATACGTCATTGTTGCTTTAGACTTAGGCTCAGTGCTTCATGTCTCCCGTCAGAAATCAAACACGAGTTGGAGTAGCCAATCTCTGAGGAGTGCCCCACATGAACATCTAGTGTCTTTACGGTCTAAGTTTTTAATTATTTTTGGGGTACACGACGGGGTTGATGTGCAACTTGCGGACGGGAAGCCCGTTAGGCTTTCTGGGCAGTTTGTAAGCCCTGGTCTGTCTAATCGCCTCTCACACCCAAGCCAACTCCACCTCCTTGTGGTGCACCCTGGATAGCCTGGCCTTGCAGCTAAGGTTAGCAGACGGAGCTCTGGCTGAAAGCTGGAGGGGCTAATCACCCCTTCAGTGGTTTTTCGTTGACTACGGAAACGTTTGTTAGATAGGCCATCTACCTTGAAAACAGAAAAAAGTCAAATTTTGTGGCCATCTTTGATTTTTTTCAAAGGGGGTGCTATGGAACTATCCCATAATATGCAATAATTGTGTCATTCACTCGTCATCTTGTAGCCTCGAGTAGTGTCTATCATTGCTGCAAGTTTCAATTAGGGAGAATAAAACAAGATGTTTTTATGAATTTTAAGTGCATGCATAAGGAAGATACAGTTGGAATATGTCCCACAAGGATACGGAAGTTTCCTTCTTTAAGGGATGTTGGCAGAATTATGTGTGGCAAGTGAAAGATACCTGAAGCAAAAACTTAGGGTTAGATCAATTTTTGGATGCCCGCAACCTGCTACTGCGGTTGTGGGCTACAAAACCAAATGAAGTAAGATATATTTATGTCCCACAAGGATATGAAAGTTGCCTTCTTTAAGAGATGTTGGTAGTATTACATGTAGCAAGCAACTGTGCAGGTGAAAGTCTTGCCAATTTTTGGAAACCTGCAACCGGCGCACTGTTCTTGTGCCATCTTGCAGGTTTGATTTCTCCAAGAATACTTAACCAACACCAAAGATATTTAGCCTGCCTTTTGTCTAACAACATGGCTATTGAATAGTACCTTTTGCATTCTGGTAATTGTTAAATTACTTACGATATCTGCCTTCATACTTAAAAAAAAAACTGATCTTGTGCCATCTTGCAGGTTTGATTTCTCCAAGAATATCTTACCAACATCAAAGACATTTAACATGCCTTTTTTCTGACATGGCTATCGAATGGTACCTTTTGCATTCTTGTAATTGTTAGTTTACCTGAGATGTTTCCCTTCAAACTTCAAAAAAAATTGTTTTCTGTCAACTTGCAGGTTTGATTTCTCCAAGAGCATTTGACCAACATCAACGATGTTTAGCGTGCCTTTTGTCTAACAAAAGGGCTACCAAATGATACCTTTCTCATTCTTTTAACTATTAAGTTACCCGAGATACTTGCCCTCAAACTTCACAAAAAATTGTTTTGTGTCAACTTGCAGGTTTGATTTCTCAGGGAGTATTTGACCAACATCAACAATCTTTAGGGTGCCTTTTGTCTAACAAAAGGACTACCGAATGATACTTTACTCGTTCTTGTAACTATTAAATTACGTCAGATATTTGCCTTCAAACTTCAAAAAAAATTTCAAAGTTTGAAAAAAACTGTTTTTGATTTCAGATGTAGACTTGTGAAATGTAGAAAGTAAACGGGCTACATTGCCCATGTTGTCTGGACCTCATTGGTGAAAACCGCACAGAAAACGGCCCACTGGGAAATTTTTTATGAATTTTTTTGTAGTGACCAGTTGTAAAGGAAAGTTCAGTGCATACTACATGATGTCCCTTTTCTCAAGACCTTCGAAACGTGAGTACACGCTTTTTGAGCTTTTTTTTTGAGCTTTTTGAGCTTTTGTTATTTTTGCTGTTTGGCACCCCTAGAACACTGGGCAGAAGCAATCCAACTATCGGAAGAGGTGTCTAAGGTGCTCGGGCACCTTTCTTGAACATTTTCTTCCCATAAAAAAACGGTTGCGTCTGCGCAGGCTTTGGTCAAAGTTTAAGGGTGCTACCTTGACCAATATGTTGTTGAAGGACCTCATTATTAGAACTGGAGGACCTTTTATTGATGTTTTGATGTTATATCGTGCTTGTTCATGTTGTAAGGAACCGTTTGGTGTTGATTTTGTGGAAATCGGTTCCTTTGTTGATTAGTTATGACGTCATTTGTGTCAAAATTTTACACCCTAATAACTTAACGAGGTTTTAACCATTTGGCCAGCAAATTGTAGCGTCGGATAGGTCTTGACATAGGCTACGTGCATGCCAAATTTGGTAGCAAATGATAAAACCCTCACGAAGTTATTAGCGGTTAAAGTTTTATACAAAATGGCAGACACAAGTTTGTTGGTACCATGCCCTCAGCGGTTTTAACGCGAAAACGAGGGGAAACTGCTAATAACTCAAAGAGGATTGAACCGTTTGACTTGCAATTTGAAGCAAAAATAGAATGCAACAAGGGTTATCTGTTGTGTGGGTCACGCGAGTGCCAGGTTTCACTCTAATGTCTGTAAGTATACCAGACTTTTACTGCTTAGAACTTTAAGATAATATCGAGGCAGGCTTTCAAATCTACAGACATTATAGAATGCAAAAGTAGCTATCTGTATAGAATGTTGGTTTCACCTCTAACTATAATGTCTGTAAGTATGGGAACTTGTTACTAGAACTTGAGGTCCTCATTAGAGACTAAGCAAGGTTTTATTTCCTGCAACGTTTTTTGTAGCTGATCCAGCCACCATCAGCCGCCATGCTAAGTACATGCCAGTGGAGGACCACGCGCTGCAAGCTTTTGTTGATTCCAACAAGGCGAAGTACCCTGTGACGGGAAATAAATTGTGGCTCTTCGCGGAGGCCCAAAAAGTGAACAGTCATTCCTGGGAATCCATGAAAGCCAGGTACATGCTGTTCTCTGGGGCCTCTGCAAAGAAGGGCAAAAAGAAGCCCTTGTTGAGACCCTCCCTGGGAAGTGGCACTCAGGGCACAATTCCATTTAGGCCGTCATCTACTTCCACATGCACCCGCCCCTCCTCCACGCAGACTGATGGTACAGGGATGGTCAGGGTCGGGGTTGGCATCCACCTGTTCTGCCCTGTCATGCAGTACAGGCTGGTGGATGTCAGCACCCAAACAGGGCGTCTGCCATCCCGACACAGACGATCCCATTCATTTTAGACATGCATGCACCATGCATTACCATATGCATCATATGTACATCATACGCCCATACATTCTCTTTGTAAATAAATTTTTTAAATAGACGTTCATATTAGTGTATGTAAGAAAAACGGCCAAGAAACAAAATACATAGACCAAAAAAAATCATTATTGTAAATAGTTTCAATTCAACAAAGTTGAATTTTTGTAAATACCTTTGTAGCTAGAATTGTCAAATAGAAGATATTAACTTAAGACTTATTTATTGTAAATGTCACTGTACAAAAAATTGTATATATTTTAACCTCTGTAAAAACAACCATGTAAATACATCATTGTTGCTTTAGACTTAGGCTCGGCACTTTATGTCTCCCGTCAGAGATCAAACATGAGTTGGAGTAGCAATCTCCAAGGAGTGCCCCACGGGAACATCTAGTGTCTTTACAGTCTAAGTTTTTAATTATTTTTGGGGTACAAGAGGGTGTTGATGCGCAACTTGCGGACAGGAAGTCCATTAGGCTTTCTGGGCAGTTCGTAAGCCCAGGTCTGTCTAATGGCCTCTCAAACCCAAAGCCAACTCCACCTCCTCGTGGTGCACCCTGGATAGCCTGGCCTTGCAGCTAAGGTTAGCAGACGGAGCTCTGGCTGAAAGCTGGAGGGGCTAATCATCCCTTCAGTGGCTTTTCATTGACTACGGAAACGTTTCTTAGATAGGCCACCTACCTTGACCACAGACAATGTAAAGAATTTTGCTTTTAATAAAACAACTTGAAAATCACGCACATTATGGTCCAATAGATTATCTTTCTTTTGGTTAGCTAAACAACAATTTTGAGTGTGATGGGCAGCTGTCAATCAAGCTAAAAAACAAACTGTTCTTGTGCCATCTTGCAGGTTTGATTTGTCCAAGAGTATTTACCCAACATCAAAGATATTTAACGTGCCTTTTCTCTAACAGGAGCGCTACTGAATCTTACCTTTTGAATTCTTGTAATTGTTAAATTACTTAACATATTTGCCTTCAAACTTCAAAAAATATGCCATCTACCTTGAACACAGTGGGACGAAGAGGATACAAGAAAACATGACAGCAGTCATCACAGATGTGCACAAAGATGTTGTAGCCCCTTTAGTCTGGCCTCTCCCCTTCAGACCTGTACAGGTATTAGGTTCATGAAGGCACACAAGCCTCTCAACCACGACAAGGTAGGACTACTGTGAGAGGAAAAAATGTAATGATCGTTTCCCAGTCCCCCCCTTGCCGTATCAAATGGCAAGAGTACTACCCAGAGACTGAGCGTGTTTGTGGGGCACTCCCCGGGGATTGGCTACCCCAGCTCGCATCTGATCCCTGACAAACTGCTCAGTCCCCGGGGGGTATCATCGGGTCACCAGCCTGACTCATGTCGCCAGGATCTATTTACAATATTTACAATTTTCTGTACAATTAAAATATTTATAATTTTATATACAAACTTATATGCAATAAATAAAAATACTTTAGTGTTTAGTATGTTACAATTCTATGTACAACAATATTTACAACAGTTCAGCTTGGCTGAACTATAGTTTAATGTGAACTTTTTTTTCTTTTTTCTTTAGACGCAACAGTTGCCCCAACAATAGTGAGAGCCAGCCAAGAAACGTATTTGTTCTTTCGTTTCTTAAAGATGTTTTTGACTTTTTCATAACATCTTTGGGATGTGTTCCTTTCCATTACGTCGTTCAGGGATTGGTCTTTCGTAAACATTTCCAGCATTGAAGACCTCAGAGGACATGATTCAAACTTCTCAAAGGCTTTCATTATTGTTTTTTCATCTGATGACGCCCAGGAAAATCTTCTTGTCGGGCCGCTCACCATAGAGCTTGTTGACCTCACCCAGAGGCTGCTGGTATCGTCATTGTTAGAGCAGTCTTCAACATTTTCTAAACCCTTCTCAAAGTTCTTTTTTTGGAGGTATTTCACTCTGTTGTAGACTCTCTTGACAGTGTCCCTCTCGTCTACCAGGGCTGCCAGGTTACTGCTCTCAGACATAAACGTTTTGACCTCATTGAAACTTAGTGCTGCATGTGTACTGATGGTTTCTGCAAACAATACATCTATGTCTTCCAGCTGGCTCTCAGTTAGGCCGGTTTTAAAAGGAGACTGGAGAGTGGTGGTTCCCAAATCTTCGTCATTGTCGTCTGAGAATCTAGTTGGCATGGAGTCAGCCAGGTGCAGCTTCTTGCTGAGAGCCGCATGCCCCTTCACTGCCTGCTTTGTCTTTTTGAGGATTTGATAGTGTTCCTCAGCAGTGGTGCGTCGGTGTGTCATGATGGCTTGCACTGCTTTTTGTGTTCCCAAGTCTTCGTCCATGGTTTCGGTTGAGCCAACTTTTCTCAGCTGAGTGCTAGTGATTTCTCTGCCTGTAGCTTCCACCAGGTTGAAATTCTTTTACCGATAGTTCCAGGTAGAAAGGCTTCGCCATCTCGAGTTATGAAGATCTCCTCGACATCCTTCTTTGCATAGTGAGGTCTAACATATTTGACGTGGGCTTTTAGGTTTGACATTGTGTTGTCTGTCATCGTGATTGGAGCGGGCCCCGCCTTTCATGTTTTATGGCGTGAGACCTTCATCACGTACTTTCCATCAAGCGTCTTTGCATGGCTCATCTCTGTCAAGGTTGCAAACTCTATTGGGCCAGGTCGCTGGCAGTTCTCTACTTCTAAGCACACTATGAGGTAGTCCCTGATGGAAAGAAACATTTTCTCTGTGGGAGGTCTGTCGGCTGTGTGTGTCAGGTATCGATAGGCTTCTTTAGCAGCCTCAGTCTCCATCATATCCTCGATTATGTTGACTGGAACTGCTCTATCTTCTTCCATTTGCCAATCCCATTTGGTGTGGCCATGCTCTTTAGTAACAGCAGATATCATACCTTTGAAATGCTTAGCGATGGCTTGTGCCTTTTTGACAATTCAGCTAGGAACCTTTGGGAAACCCTGCACCTTGTTTTCATAATGGTCGACTATGAATTCACAGAACTTCAAGAGAGATGACAGGTAAGCCTTCGCTGATCCTACTCTGATCTTCTTTTTATCTAGCATTGGTCAGACCCACTGCTTCCAGACTTCTAGCCCCCCATCTTGTAAAAGAGACTCAATGGTTTCGTCTTTCTTTTTTGGGTCTAGTAGGTCATGGATTTTCCTAACATGCTGCGTCTCAAGAATTGAGTGGCAGTCTCTCTAAAAGCGGTCCACTGCATTTCTGGTCGGAAAAAAAGTTTTCCCTCAAACTTTTCTCAGTGAACTATCTTGGGTCATAAGTAAATGCTAAGACTTAAGTTTTTACAAATATGTCAAAATAATTTTTTTAGAGCTCAAAACAATCATAGCAAGAAAACACCTAAATTTGAGCGTTCCAAGAACGGAAAATTTCTTAAATTGACGAGCTCGCTGCTCAAAGACCACCAAACATAACAAAAAATTGTTACTATCCCTACATTAAGTGATCCTTCAAGGGTAAGAAATGCATGTTACTTTTGATATATTTTGTTTTGGGGAATCCTGAAAATTTATCTATTACCACCCGTTTTATCACTTTCTGAAAACCTGCGAAAGTAGCTTGTCTTCGCTGGTGCTTATTTCCCAAGCCCAGACCCGGCCGCTCAAAACTCCGACTGAATTCTGCTAAACAAGGGTTAGGAAGCATATAAATATAAAAATATCTTGCGCTTTTTATCTTTCTTTCCCACAGCGACTTTGAACTTTTTGTGCTTTGTGCGAATCTCACAGATCATTATGTAAATTAGGTTGTCACACAAGTTCGCATTCAAAACACTTTAGCATTGTTACATTTCACCTTAAGTCTAAAATAAAAACGATCACACAAAAATAAAAATTACTAACCGCTTAAGTAGCTGAAAGTGGTGACTTATTTGTTCTCTTGTACTGTGCTGTGATGAAATCGTTGGGAAATGATGTGGCGGCTCAAAAGTATTATGCAAATTTGGTTGCCTGTAAAACTTGGTCTATATAATCAGCAAACTTTTTCATGTTTTTGCATCTAGCTTTTCTTCTATTGAAGATTTAAAATGGAAATATGTGTAATTCAATATTTGCATGCACTTAGGCCCAGTTCAGACGTCGTGCTTCTGCCGTGCCGAACTAAATTTCAATTAGGTTCAATGGTAGCATGGCAGGAAAACAACTTTGATTCAGACGTCGTGACAGAGTCAAACCAAATTCAGGATATACTGATGCCTTGTAAGAATTCTCCTCCTAACTCCCCATGGGAACGCAGCCTCACCAAAGGACATTAATATAATTTATGAAATTTGTTTAGCGCGGCAGAAGCATGACATTTGAATCGCTGCCGTGCCAGAGTCGTGAAGCACGGCAAGGCTTGTCGAACTCCATTGCTTGCCGAACTTAATTCAAAAGTTTGATTCAGACGCTGTGCTCCTGCCGTGCTTTTGTCAAACTTAATTCCTGAATTTAGCTCGGCACAGCAAAAGCACGACGTCTGAACTGGCCTGAGGGTTCTAATACTTAAACATGTAAAATTCAGCTTTCAATACATGTGAAAGGCTTCTACAATGAACTCTGAAATGGACAATTTGTGACCAATGCATTCAATTCAATGAGCTTCTATTCTGTTTATTATCTTCTATTCAGCAACTGACAGTTGAAAGGCGACATGGCTTAGCTTTGTAGGTTTTTGTGGATTAATATATCCGTATCATTTATGAGCGAAGTTAAATATTTAGTAACTTGAAATAATTTGTGCGGCAAGAATTAATATAAAAAAAATCAATTTTGGCTTTTTTTATTACCCGTTGAAGCGACTGCCCAACAACAGGAATAGCTAGTTTTCACATGACATCACTAAAATTCTAACTACAAAACTATTGATCTTCCTGAAATTTTACTTTAAGGATGTATAAGAGCAGCTGAAAACTAATATTCATACAAATTTTCGCTTCAAATGGGTTCTTGGTTTTGTGATACACTACACTTGAATTTCTAAGCTTTTGTGTGACACGGCATTTACATGACGGCCTAGATAGCTTTCATGATGGTTAAAAAAAGTGACTTATTTCGGGGAACCTGGCTATCTGAACAGTTCATGTCTTAGAAAAGTATTATTTTAATGTTTTAGAGTTCCTTGAGGGATAAATTCATGCTTTTGTAGCAAAACTCAGTGACAGATGTTTCTGTTGGTTTCCGGTCGCCATGTTGGTGCCCATACGGATGGGCACCAGCATGGCATCTCCATACAAATCTCTACAAATTTGGGTAAAAAATTTCTCCGTGTATCTCGCATAAGAAAAATTGCCGTGACCAGAATTTTGGCGATAGTCTGCATATTTACCTTCTTTCATTTCCCAGATTTTGGACTTTATCTATTGACCTGTTTTGATTTTTATTTTGATCTATTTTGAATTGCGTGACACTGAAAACCAGCAATAGGCAATTTTATAACTAATTTTGGTGGCCTCGTTTAGCATCAATTTTGTAATTTAATTTTAGGGGCTTTTTTGGCAAGAAATTTCAGTGCTAGCTGAGTGCTAGTTGTTTGACAAATCAGATTAAACGGATACCTATCTCAAAACAAAATGTCGTGCTTTTTATCGCGCACGTGTACAGACCTTTGTGGGGTTCAATAGGAACATTGGGTATCATTAGCTTACTTCAACGCAGTGACTCCATAGAAAGTCACCTTGCTTCCATCCATTTGTCACGAGAGACCATAACAGAGGGACAGCTTATCTTGGAGAGGGCTGGCCTTTTTCATTTAGACGAGTTGCTTGTCGTGCAAATGTCCGTATGCACCAAGCACAGGCACGCATATGGGAAGTTCTGGCGACCCAGAACAGCCTGTCAGTATCCAGCACATTGAGGGCGTCTTGGTAGGAGCCAGAAAAGGGCAAAGAGCCGATATTCAGTGAATCTTGAAATAGCTAAAGCCATCAAATGTATGGTGTTCTTGTTCAAGTCGATTCAGGTGCGTACAACAAATTGTAACTTTCTTACACACCTTTTGTTACATAACACAGGCGTTAAAACATTTCATCGTTTTTCT